>Ga0315535_1002451_pt1 | contig 11811 bp, 10 predicted proteins | sample SalMarSW160220MG_2_FD_203092 | JGI IMG/M metagenome (GOLD analysis project Ga0315535, IMG submission 203092) | Salt marsh sediment microbial communities from the Plum Island Ecosystem LTER, Massachusetts, United States - Salt Marsh Sediment SW1602-20 ...
AGATTTTGCTACTGACGGCATGTTTTTAGCAGGGCTTTGCCACTTTCCAAAACCGATTGACGAATCCATTGCACAGGCAAAGGCGGCGGCGGCACGGGCCACAACCATTCTGGTTAAAGAATCCATAGACATGGAACCTATTGTTTCGGTGGTTGATGAAGACAACTGCAACGGCTGCGGGATCTGTGAAAGGGTGTGTCCATATGGCGCCATGCATTTAATAGAAATCAATGGTGTTATAAAGGCGAAAAGCACCCCTGCATCCTGCAAGGGATGTGGGCTGTGTGCTGCAAGCTGTCCTTCAAAGGCGGTGGATATGTGCCATTTTAGTCAACATCAAATACGGGCGCAAATTTGCGCTTTGGCTTAGGGTTCGCGAAGAAATAAATTTATATTTTCAGGAATCGAGGCACCCGCATGGCAAGGCGCGGGGAGGGCGAATAGCTGGCTATTTAACCGACGAGCAACGCAGCCAGGCGGGATGGATCGGCGCATTTAAATGTGAAGTTATTTTTGAGCGAGCCCTTAGGAGGTTTTTGACATGTCAAATCCATTCGAACCCAAAATAGTGGCCTTTTTATGCAATTGGTGTTCATACGCCGGTGCAGATCTGGCCGGGGTCTCCAGGTCCCAATATCCGCCGAATATCCGGGTTGTCCGGGTCATGTGCACCGGAAGGATTGATCCTGTGCTCATTCTGGAGGCATTTGCAAGCAGAATCGACGGTGTGTTTATCGGCGGGTGACATCCCGGGGAATGTCATTACCTGGAAGGTAATCTATATGTCAGAAGGCGGGTCTTGATGACTAAAAAATTGCTGGAATGCATTGGGATCGATCCGGTTAGAGTTCGCCTGGAGTGGATATCCGCTTCAGAAGCCCCGAAATTTGCACAAGTAATCAAAGACTTCGTAGAAGAGGTTAGAGGCATTGGCCCAAACCCTCTTTCCCCCAGGGAAGAAGGCCGATGGATGAAAAGTAATTTCAGGGCTACTGACCTGGCGTAAATTCAGATTCAACATATTTTAATGAGGAATCCAGGCCTTGAGGGCATATAAAAGATGAACGTCGAACATCGAACGTTGAACATCGAATACTGTATTCTACCATTTATAATAAAGACAAAGCGACCCGCCCGCCTCGCCTGAGCCAGCCAACAAAAGGACGAAGGGCATTGAGTACAGCTCGCGATGGCGGGCAGGAGCGCCTTCCACATTCGACGTTCGACGTTGAACGTTCCATGTTTACCCGCCTTCGGCGGCGCCAGAGGCGACCAGGGTTCGATGTTTACATTGTTGCATATGAAATTACGACTAAACCTTCATATCACGTTGAAATTATGTATACAGGTCAGGAGTTCTGAAATTGCAAATTTTATACTGTTTATTACATTTTTTTTATTACCTCATGTTGTACCTTTAAAGTTTTCTTGCCAATCCAAACGCTCTGTTCTATAATTCAATCCGTAACAGTTAAGCCACTAAGTCACAAAGAATGGCATTAAAAGAATTATATTATAATCTTTGGTGTCTTTGTGGCTAAACGTTTACTTTAGACCTAATATTGATAAACTCGCAAAAGTCCGATTTGGACGGTTTCGTAAAATGTTCAAATTCAAGGCGTGCAAATTTTGCAATCATAAGGAGTACTTATCGTACGTTGAAAGATTGCGAAATGCAGCATAACGCAGAAGTTGGACTTTTTACGAAACCGTCAATATTTCATGAGAAATAAGGGAGAGTTCTTATGAGCGTTCTTTTGTTTGGCGAAAGGTTAATTGAGAAAAAAAAGATAAGTAAAAAGCAGCTTCAAAAGGCTTTGGAACGCCAGCGACTTCACGGAGGCAGACTCGGGGAAAATATGGTCGCTCTGGGGTTTATAGATGAGGATGATCTAAACGATTTTTTTAAGAGTGCTCCGGCCGTTCCGAAAACAGTAAAGGAAACCGGGCTTGACTTTTCTTTCATCGTCGATCTGATAAGCAAACATGCTTTGAACATGGGGGAATTCTCCATTCCGGAAATGGCAGCACGAACAAAACTTACCTTAGTCGTGGTGGACGAGGCCATTGACAGGCTGCGACATAACCAACTGGTTGAGGTAAAAGGTGCCAGTCAGCTCTCGAAACTTTCATACCGGTTAAGCCTTACCGAAGCCGGTATAAAACGTGCATCCAGTCTCCTGGAGGTCTCCAGATATGTTGGGCCGGCACCCGTAACTTTCGATGATTACCGAAATATGGTGGAAATACAGACCATAAAAAGCATTTTTGTGGACCCGGAAAGGATTCAAGATGCTTTTTCAAATCTCGTTGTGAATAAACGATTTCTGGAAACCATCGGGCCTGCAGTAAGCTCGGGCAAGGCCATCTTTTTGTACGGCCCTTCGGGTAACGGGAAGACCACCATCGCTGAAACCATCGGGAGAATTTTGCCGGGAAGCGTTTACATGCCGTACGCCGTGCTGACTGAAGGTGAAATTATCATGATCTATGACAAGGCCAGCCATGTGGCCGTTGAACCGCAATATAGCGCTGACAGTGTGGACCAGCGGTGGGTTCTCATAGAAAGACCGGTCGTCATGGTGGGAGGAGAAATGACGCTCAAATCTCTCGATCTTGACTTCAATGCTATATCAAAATTCTATGAGGCGCCGCTACAGATGAAGGCCAATAACGGCCTTTTTATCGTTGACGACTTTGGACGGCAGCAGGTGGACCCGCAAAATTTTTTGAATCGCTGGATTGTTCCCCTGGAACGCAGGACCGACTTTCTGTCTTTTCACACCGGAATGAAAATCGAAATTCCTTTTGACCAGTTGGTGGTCTTTTCAACGAATCTTGAACCTCGCACACTGGTGGATGATGCATTTCTGCGAAGGATTCGCTATAAAATTAACATTGATCATCCGGAACTGAGTGAATACAAAGAAATTTTTCAAAGGGTATGCAATTCTAACAGCGTTGCTTTCGATAACCATGTGTTTAATCATCTCATCGAAAACTATTATCATCAGAAAAACGTCAAGCTTAGCTCCTGCCATTGCCGTGACCTTATAGAACATATCATAGACAGCGCGCGTTATCATGGTCTAAAACCCGAATTTACAAAACAGACGTTGTCCGCTGCATGGGACAGCTATTTTGTGGAAATGTAAATAAATTCCTTTGTGTCTTCGTGACTTTGTGACAAATTTTTTAGGCTTTAAATGAAAAAAGCAGCAATCATTTTTTTTACATGCATCCTGATTTCAGGGTGTGTATCAACCCGTGGAGCCACGAAAAAACAAATACTAAATTTAAACACTCAACATTTCAAAGATACCATAATAATCAAACAAGTCTCATCAGGTAATGTAACTAAATTTTCAACGTTAAGAGGGTATCGACACGAAAAATATCTCGGAATTGGGTGGCTGGACAGCTTTTTGATAGGATATCTGAACACTATAACCGGGAAAAGATCTTATCAGGTATATCAATTTATCAGTTATCAGGGACGAGGATGGAGACTATATAATCGTGTGGACTACCAAACCCCTGAACAGATAAAATCCAAACCCCTGACAAGCTATCACAGAGAATTAATGAATTGCTCCTCTTCAAGAACCTGTACGTACGAAGAACATGTTGTGTTTGATATTGAAGAGGCGTTATTGAGCCAAATCGCAGCGAGTGCCTCTGAAACTCAGGGAAAAACCACTGCCAAGGGTAAGATCAGCGCTTTTTTATACCAGCTTTCTTCCAAACAAGGGCACAACATTACGTATTGGTTACTGCCGACTGAAGTGGCAGCGCTTATGGAAGTTATGGATGAATATACCAACGATGCTCTGCCTCAAGCCCATGACTTGAAAAAGTAAAAAATCCCGCCCCAAAAGACCAGGATTTGGTTATCCTTAGAGGGGATTTGCTTTATTGAAAGTTAATTGACTTATTTAAATTCCAAATCTCAAATCTAAAACAAATTCCAATAACCAAAATTCGAAATTCCAAACAATGTTTCGTCCTGAAGGGTAAAATAAAAAAAGCAGCTTCTGAATGAAAAGCTGCCTTTTTTATCGGTTTTGGTTTTATTATCTTCGGTTCTAAATTCGTTATTTTTACCCCGTTAAACCGCTCTGTTTCGTTATTTAAACGGGGCGATATTCATCATTTTATACTGACCTTTGAACCTCTGAACCCTGAAACCTGAACCCCTATTTGCGCACATATTCATCAGCCCCTATGTCTACACGTTTGCCTTCGGGTCTTTTATCACCGTCAATGTCTATTTCGGGCGCTTGTTTTCCTGTCCCCCGATTTATTGCCGGTGATTTGTCTGAAAGGTGATAGAAATCACCTAGTCCCACGAATAATGGATCCTTATTCATATTGCCATATCCGCCATATCCGCCCTGGACGATAGAAAACGAAATTTTAGGAGACAGTGTGTCTTTAATATCCTTAACCACCTGATTGGGGGTATTGCCCCAGAAAATACAATTGCTAAAAACTGGCGCGGGCTTGTGCCTGACGTAAAGACCGCCGCCGTTTATGGCGATATTTCTGGTAATCGTGCAATTGATTATGCTCGCACGAGTGTTATAGATATATATTCCACCGCCTTCGTAATTTGACGTATTTCTGACAATGACACAATTGGCGATGGTTGCAGAACCGGCATTTCCCAGATAAATCCCACCGCCCTGGCTGGTCTTGCTGCTGGTGGTAGCGGTATTGTTAACGATAATGCAATTGGTGATGGTGGGAGCGCTGTTAATAACGTAAATTGCGCCGCCCTGATCCTGAACCCGTCCATTAGTAACCGTAAAACCGGATACCAGAGCGTCTTCTAACTCACCACTATGAAAATAAAATCCCCGGCCGTGGTTTTCACAATCAATAATAGTCTTCAAAGGACCGTTTTCCGATTGCACAATCAGTTCTTTACCATTAAAATCCAGGTCCTTATTTCCTTGGCCTGCGTAAGTCCCGTCGGCAACAAGCACTGTATCACCGTCCACTGAGGCATCAATGGCTGCCTGTATGGTTTGGTGATCGCCCGGAACCTGAATGGTGGCGCCAAAAGCAAGCGTGGAACATAAAAGTAATGATAGCGCAAAAACAAAGCAAAAATGTCCTTTGAAACTGCCTGCATTTCTTTTCATAATTCTCTCTCCTTAGATCCAGTACAGGTTAAATAGGACACAGATTTTCGCGGATACACACAGATAATAATATTATTTCTTAATTTAAAAATCTTGACAATCTGTGTTCATCTGTGTCCAATAAAAATGCTATATTATCCAATTGAGCGTTATTGCTCGATTAAGGTTTTACCATGTTCATGGGATGACGATTCATCCTCGCGATCCATTTTGGCTCTTTTTAAGTTTTCACTGGCCTTCAAATAAAATGTCGGCCTCATCTTGATGGCCTTCTCAAAACATCGAATGGCTTTATCTCGCTCTCCCATCTTCAGATAAACAAACCCCATGTTATTATAAGCCTTTGATTCATCTCCGCCTTTTTTAAAAGCCTCCATTGCCCATTCATACCTGCCAAGCTTGGATAACGCCATACCCAGGTTATTGTAAATTTTGGCATCAGATTTATCAATTTTTAACGCTTCATTGAAAGCCTGAACTGCCTCTTCATATTTCCCCATCAGCGAGTAAGATATCCCAAGGTTATTATATAAAAATCCCTTACGAGGCTTCAATGCAATGGCGGATTTATATTCAAGAACAGAAAGGTTATATTTCCCCTGGCGGTCATAAATAATTCCCAGCAGATTATGTGCGTTCCATAACTTTGGGTCCAGTTCAACCGCTTTGCTTAAATGCTTTACTGCTTCTTCATTTTTCTTCAAACGAAAATAAGCCTGTCCAAGCCCCTGAAAAGCCGGCGCATGGGCCGGATCTTTATCTATTATTTTTTGAAATTCCCGAATGGCAGCCTGGTCAGACTTGCCTTTAAGAAAAACAAGGCCTTTCTTATACCGGACCATCGCATTTTCGGGATCACGATTAAGACATTTGTTATATTCAACCAGGGCAAGCTGGAGGTTCCCCTGGTTGAGGTAAATATCCCCTAATCTTTCAATCTCGGAACCTGACATGTTCTGCGCAGATAAATCCTTGCGCAGATTATTTTGTTGCTGGGCACATCCGGATACCCCACCGGCCATGACCATAAGTGTTACCAGGATGTTGATAAAACTATATTTTTTGAATATTTTTATTAATAGTTCAGCCACAAAGACCCTAACCCGGATAAACCGAAACCAAAAATATTTGCCACCAAGGCACAAAGACACAAAGGATTTTATTTTGTTATTCGTTCTTAGTGCCTTGGTGCCTTTGTGGCGAAAAGAAAAAAGCCAATTCTTTACCCTAAAGCGGCCCCTTTAATCATTATATTATAGATATTAATAACTGCCGGACCTAATATCACTACGAACAGAGACGGAAAAATGAATAAAATCAAGGGAAAGATTAATTTTACCGGAATTTTTGCAGCCCTTTCTTCAGCCCGCTGATATCTCTGAACTCTCATGGTGTCTGAATAAACTTTTAGAGCCTGTCCCACACTGGTGCCGAATTTATCCGTCTGAATAAGCAACGTCGCCAGATTATTCACTTCTTCCAGATCAGTTCTCATGGCAAGATTTTTTAAGGCATCTTTACGCTGCTTTCCGGCCCTCATCTCCAGGTTATAAAGTTTAAGTTCGCCACTCAATACTTTGTTATTCAATTCTATTTCTTTGGCAACCCGATTAATGGCTGAATCCAGGCCCATCCCTGCTTCCACGCAGACAACCAGTAGATCCAGAGCATCCGGAAACCCATTTAGAATCAATTCTTTTCTTCTGGCAATTTTAAATTGCAGCCAGAGATCCGGCAGATAATAACCTAAAATTGCCGGTATGCCAAGCAGGGCCACCATTTGAGCCGTACTCACCGGAGCACCCGGAAGCAACATTCGATATAGAAAAATCAAAATCGCCGGAAAAAATGCAAGGAATAATTTTGCTCCCCAGTAGACAGATCGCGCGTTTTCCCGGCGTATGCCCGCCTTAAGAAAAGTAGGTCTCAATTTGGTATAATCTATCATTTTGTCAAAAGGCTTTGCACGCTCACCTATACTGCCTAAAAAATTCAAGACCCGGTCTTTGATCCCCCCGCGGGTTTGTGTGGATATAACTTCTGATGGCATCACTGCCGTTTCCCCGACATCCTGCTTAATTTTCCCTAAGAGGGTTTGCTTTTTTGCACGATGTCGCATATACATCACTATGCTTGCAATTGCCAGGATCAGAGATAAAAAGACTGCGCCTGAAATAATAATGGGAAGATATTCTGCTGAAATATTCATTATCTTTTATGACCTCTAAATATTTTTATAAAATTCAGACCTCGACATTTCGTTAAAAATCGCGCCATTTTTTATTAGCATATGCGCATCCAGTTATACTTTAATATTAACCATCCGTTTCATCACTATGGCACCTACGAGCATCATAAACAAGGCAATACCACACATTATTCTTCCGGTCGGTTCTGTAAACAATAATTTAATATATTCCGGGTTAACAATAAAAAGCGCGCCTACTATAAAAAAGGGGAGTGCCAGAAGCACATACATGGACAATTTTCCCTCTGCAGCCAGGGTTCTGACCTTGCCGAACAGTTTATATCTTTCTCGAATGAGATAAGCAATATTCTCCATAATTTCTGCAAGGTTTCCGCCGGTTTCGCGTTGCAAAATCACGGCAATCACAAAAAAGTTCAAGTCCTGGCATTCCACCCGATAGACGAGATTTTTCAGTGCGTCGGAAACACCAAGCCCAAAATTAATTTCATCCAGGGTCATACTGAATTCCGTACCCAGTGGATCAGCAAATTCATCGGCCGCCAGTTTCATACCGGTTGAAAAGGCATGCCCGGCCCTCAAAGAACGGGCCATCAAATCCAAAGATTCGGGCAACTGAGCCTGAAATTTTTTCATCCTTTGATTTTTTTTAATGTAAAGATAAAGGAAAGGAAGACCGCCCAAACATATGGCAAGGATCACAGACAATAGTGTGCCTATTTTCATAACATAAAAACCAAGAAAGCCGGCGCCTGCAAAAAAAAGGGAGAGCAATATGAAAAAACCGGCAGAGAACCGCGCGTTTGCCAGATATCTTAATCGATCCAGCCGGTCAATCATAGTAATACGCAATAGGATCTTGTTTAACATCGGAACGTCACTCAGCACCCTTTTTCGCATAAGATCCACCGACAATTCATCTGTCTGTCTGGAGGATGAAATTTCCTTAAGATGTTTTCGAATCCTGGCACGATCTGGGTTTTTTGCGCTTCTATAGGAAAAAAGGATCAATTCAATGATCAATACAGTTACGATAAAAATGCCGACGGTAAGGGTAAGAATGTTCATTGTTTTGTCCTTTTGAGACCGAATTCTCCAAGAAATATTAAGTTGTTTTTAAAGATGAACGTCCAACATCGAACATCGAATAATGATGTCGCTCCGCTCCGTAATTTAATTTTATTTGTTTTTAAAAATCCGATATCTAACTTTGAATGACTATTTTTTTCTTTTCAGCCCTCCGGGGCGTCGGCCGTTTTGATACTCGTAACAAAAATCTTAATTAATTCTTCTGTTTCGTCATCTTTTTCCATTCACCATTCGAGGCTCATCTTTTTAGAGATTCTATCCTTTGTTTTGTCTTTCATTCACCATTCGATGTTGGACGTTCGATGTTCATCTTTTAGTGGATCATATTTCAAAAATCTTATCCGGATCGAATACTTCACGAGGAACAGATATACCGGATACGGCAAATTTATCCAGAAACCTGGGTCGGACGCCATGAAACTTGAAGTGCCCCTGTACTTTTCCGGACTCGGAAATGCCGGTTTGTCTGAATGAAAAGATTTCCTGAAGCGTGATAATATTGCCTTCCATACCGGTAATCTCCTGGATGCTGAGAAGTTTTCTCGTGCCATCCGGAAAACGAGATATCTGGATAATAATATCCATGGCCGAAGAAATAAATCTTCTTGTAAACTCATTGGAAATTTCCAACTTGGCCATAGCGACCATACTTTCCAGACGCATGATAGCATCCCGGGAAGAGTTGGCATGAATCGTTGTTAGAGACCCCTCATGTCCGGTATTCATGGCCTGTAACATATCAAACGCCTCTGCCCCCCGGACCTCGCCCACAACAATTCGGTCCGGACGCATTCTTAAACTGTTTCTGACAAGGTCCCTGGCCGTTACCTCGCCCTTGCCTTCAATATTCGGAGGCCGGGTCTCCAGTCTGACCAGGTGATCCTGTTTAAGCTGCAATTCAGCAGCATCTTCAATGGTGACAATCCGCTCTTCTTCGGGTATGGACTGGGAAAGACAATTTAATAGAGTTGTTTTTCCACTGCCCGTACCCCCGGAAATGAGAACATTCAGTTTTGATTTAACAATCCCTGTCATTATCTCTCCGATCTCTTTGGTAAATGACTTCAGGAGGACAAGGTCATTTAACATAAGCGGATCCCTGCCAAATCGACGGATAGACATTGTAGGGCCGTCTATAGCCAGAGGAGGAATGATAACATTGACTCTGGAACCGTCGGAAAGCCGGGCATCTACCATGGGAGAAGACTCATCAATCCGGCGTCCCACGGATGAAACAATCTTATCAATAATTCTCATCAAGTGGGTATCGTCTTTAAACTTTGATTCTGACAGTTCCAGCTTGCCGTATCTTTCTATAAAAATCTGCTTGTAGGTATTGATCAGAATATCAGAAACCGTGTCGTCTTTAAGAAATGGTTCCAGGGGACCAAGCCCCAGCACTTCGTCCTCGATTTCCACAAAAAGATTTTCTCTTTCGGTTAAATTGAGGGGAACCCTGTTTTCCTGTTCCTCCAAAACCCGATTCACCAATGTCCTGATCTGAGACCTGACAAGATTTTGATCCAGAGAATCAATCAACGTCAGATCCAGAAGATCGAGCAAACGATCATGAATTCTGGTTTTCAGTTCAAAATAGTCATCCGATGCACGCCCCCTGTAGGCAGACGCTGTATCATATTCTATCCGTTCTAAACGCATTTTATTTTAACCTTTCTATATTGCCCGAATCGAACAAATTCGATTCGGCGTTATCCGTTATCTGTTAATGGTTATTGGTATTTTAAATCCGTAAAACGCCCACCTGCAACAAACCGATAATTAATAACTTTTAAACTACCACCTTCCCAATAAACTCCACCCCTTTTTTTCCTGTTTTTCGGCTTCAGGACACAGCTCGGAAGCTAACTTTTTGAAGTTTTTGGTGATTTCTTCCCGGGGTGCAAATTGAGCCAGTGCCTTTCCCCTGTTGGTGGCGGTTACCGTTGTCTGATAGTCATTGGGGATAGTCCAGAATATCTTTTTTTCCAAAGAAGTTTCCGCGTCTTTAACGGAAATATCCGATTTTTTTAAATATCGATTGATAACAATTTTGATGTTTTCATCCCGGGGAAACCCAAAATCGGCAAATGTTCTCAAAAGCTTATTGGTATTGGACAAACAAGGGAGGCTTAACACGGAAATCAGAAGAACCGTATCCGCCATTCCCAGAATTTTTAAAGAGATATCCCCCAGTGACTGGCCGCCGTCAACAATGATAAAATCGAACATTCTACGCATAACCATAAGAAGGCGCTCCATAATGGCGGGCGTTGCCATATTCTTATTGCTCAAGTAACTCGGAGACGGTAGAACGCATACTCCCGAAGCATCCACGGACAGGATGTTTTTCAAAAAAGTATCATCAAGCCGGGAAATGTTTTTAGTAATTTCGCTCCAATTATACTTCGGCTCTATCTCTAGGAAAAGGGGTATATCCCCGAACAAAAGATTCATGTCAATTAATGCCACAGATTGAACACTTTTCATTTCAGCCAGACTGACCGCCAGATTGACGGCAACCGTTGTTGTCCCGACGCCACCCTTGCTCCCGATTATATTTATAATCTTTCCGTCTTTGAAAGTTTCACCATGGGTTTCTTTTCCCTTTCTTCCTTTAAATCCTTCCAAAGCGAGTTTGATTTCATCATCTTCAATCGGTGTGCTGAAAAATTCTCTTGCCCCGATTCTTATGGCTTGCCTGAGCACATTCTGGTCGGAGTGGTCCGAAGCAAAAAACACCTCGCCGATCTGGCCCGAAGTCAACATATCCTGGATCAAAAGAAATTCTTTTTCGACATTATCTCCCAGTTCAAAAATTAAAAGCTCGGATCGTTCTGTAGACGTCGGGCCCTGAATATTAAACCTCCCGACCTTCTGGAGAGCAGTTTCAAACTGGCTTTTCAATTTCTGATGTTTTATCTCTAACTTAACCGATAATGTTTCTTCCGCCACAGTGTATTCCTTTCTCACTGTTATGAGGTTATTGGATTTATAAATTTAATTCGGATGAAGTCTTTACCGGCCCAATTTGTCCCATGAAATTTAATTAGTAACAGCTTGTCGCATAGCTTCGGGAAATGGTACTGGAACGAAGCGCAGTTCATGGGGACCGGTCCGTACCATTTCAGCGCTATTCGCTAATTGTAAACGATGTTGAAGTTTTAACCTCTTTTTGCTTCTCGAAAGACTTTTTGCGGTTATCCAAATTATGTTCTGCTATCTGTCCGTCAAGCCCAATTACCGGCTCTACTGTCTTCCCGGCCTCAGGATTTAAAATCTGGTTTTTTTTGGCGGATTCAAAGGATTTCCCCCAGTTCTGTTCCAGATAATCAATCCTTTTAGATTCGGGCAGGTTCCCGGCACAGCCCC
>Ga0315535_1002452_pt1 | contig 11805 bp, 8 predicted proteins | sample SalMarSW160220MG_2_FD_203092 | JGI IMG/M metagenome (GOLD analysis project Ga0315535, IMG submission 203092) | Salt marsh sediment microbial communities from the Plum Island Ecosystem LTER, Massachusetts, United States - Salt Marsh Sediment SW1602-20 ...
GAGGGCCGGCATGGGAAAATAGCCTTTCGGGCGATCGATAACCCCATCCGGCAGCAGACCGCGGGCCATTGCCTTAAGGGGGTACTTGCCGCCGTTGCGCAGCTTGAATGCCGGGGGACAGCGGGCGGCCAGCTCCACCAGCTGGTGATCGAGGAAAGGGACCCTCGCTTCCAGCCCCCAAGCCATGGTCATGTTGTCCACCCGCTTCACGGGGTCGTCCACGATGAGGGTCGTGACGTCCAGTCGCAAGACGGCGTCCATCAGCTCATCCGCGTCCGGCTCGGCCAGGAGGTCTGAGATGAGCCCTGAGCTGTGGTCCGCGCCCCGGTAGGGCTCAGTCACCAGCTTCAGGTACTCGTCGTGGTCGCGGTCGAAGTAGTGCTTGCGAAAGCGCTCTAGCCAGTCACCCTCCGTCTCCGCCCGGATGCGCGGGTACCAGAAGTACCCCCCGAAGACCTCGTCCGCCCCCTGGCCCGACTGCACCACCTTGATCTCCCGGCTCACCTGCTCGCCCAGCAGGTAGAAGGCGACTGCATCCTGGCCGAACATGGGCTCGGTCATGGCGTCGACCGCTTCTGGCAGACGCCGGAGGACCTCCGCATTTGGAACGCGGAGCTTCCGGTGGCGGGTTCCATAGCGCTCGACCACCAAGTCCGAGTACTCGAACTCGCTGCCTGCCTCCTCCGGCGTATCTTCGAACCCGACCGAGAAGGTGCGCAGATCGCAGACGCCCGCCTCGGCCAACAGGGCCACCAGAAGGCTCGAGTCGAGGCCGCCCGACAGGAGCACGCCCACCGGCACATCTGCAATCGCGTTATGGGTTTGAACGGCCCGCCTCAGGGCGTCGTGGATCGAGTCCAGCCAGGCGGATTCGGAGACGGGCTCCTCGGGCCTGGTGGCGTCCAGCCGCCAATACCGGGACTCCGTCTGGTCTCCGTCCGCGGAGATCCGCAGCCAATGGCCAGGCCCGAGCTTACGCACTCCCCGGAGGATCGTGCGCGGTGCGGGGACCACCGCATGGAGGGTGAACAGATGATGCAGTGCCACCGGGTCGATCGTCGTGTCCACACCCCCGGCCTCCAAGAGGGCTTGAGTACTGGAGGCGAAGCGAAACTGATGCTCGTACCTGGTCCAGTAGAGGGGCTTGATGCCGAAGCGGTCCCGCGCGAGGAACAGCACCCGCCGGCCCAGGTCCCAGATGGCGAAGGCGAACATCCCGTGCAGCCTTTCCAGGCAGCCCGCACCCCAAGCGTGCCAGGCCTTGATGATGGTCTCGGTGTCGCCGTGGGAGAAGAAACGGTAACCCTTGCCTTCGAGCTCCCGACGCAGCTCCTTGTAGTTGTAGATGGTTCCGTTGAAGACCAGCGCGAGCCCAAGCGCGGGATCGACCATGGGCTGGTGCGAGCGAAGGGACAGGTCGATCACGGACAGACGCCGGTGACCAAGGCCGAGGGACCCGTCGCTGTAGCTCCCGCCGTGATCGGGCCCACGGCGCTGCAGCTGCTCCATCATGCGCGCGATGGCCTCCAGGTCCGTTGGCTGCCCGTCCAGACGCAGCTCACCACAGATACCGCACATCGCCCTACCCCTCCCCTGCGGCTCCGGCGACCGCTCCCCAACCGCCGCCGCCGGCCGTCTCGATCCTCAGGCGGTCTCCCGCGGCGGCCTCGATGCTGACCTTTCCAGGGAGCTCGCGGCCGTTGAGGAGGTTTCGACCGGGCGCACCGGGCTCTCCGCCCGCGCATCCCCATGGCCTTCGGGTCCGCCGCTCGGTAAGCAGCGAGATGCTGGTCGGGGCGAGCAGCTCGAGCTCGCGCACCAAACCGTCGCCACCGCGCCGCAGGCCCGCACCCCCGGAGTCCGCCCGGATGCCGTACGCGCTCACCCGGAGGGGAAAGCGGGCCTCCAGCACCTCGATGGGCGTATTCAGCGTATTCGTCATGTGGGTCTGAACCCCGGAGAGCCCACCGCCGACCGCGCCGGCCCCCATCCCGCCGCCGATGGTTTCGTAGTAGTCCCAAGCGGCGCCGGGTGTACGGCTTCCCATGGCGAGATTGTTCATGCTGCCGTGGCTGGCCGCGGGAATGCTATTCGGAAGTGCCTCGGCAAGCGCGCCAAGGATCACGTCGACCACTCGAGTGCTGGTCTCCACGTTACCCGCCGTCACCGCTGCTGGATAGCGGGCATTCAGCAGGCAGCCGGCAGGGGCGGACAGCGTGATGGGCCTGAAGGTGCCCGCACAGGCAGGAGTCTGCGGCGGCATCAGGCAGCGGAACACGTAGAACACCCCCGCCGCAGCCACTGATAGGGGACAGTTGATGTTGCCCGAGACCTGTCCGGCGGTCCCCGTAAAGTCAACGTGGACACAGCCGTGTTTGACCTGAAGCCGGGCACGAACCGAGAGATCCAGGTTGCCCTGCCCGTCGTCGTCCATCCAGTCCTCAAACTCATACTCGCCCGAGGGGATCCGGCCCAGGGCCTGCCGCGCCAGACGTTCAGCGTAGTCGTTGACCGCGGCGAGCCCCTCGCGAAAGGCATCGAGACCCGTCTGGTCGATCAGCTCGGCGAGCCGGGCGGCACCCGCCCGGTTCGCGCTGATCTGGGCGAAGAAGTCGCCGCGCGCATCCGTTGAATTGCGGGTCTCCGTAAGGATGGCCGTCAGCCTGGCTTGATCCAGGGCGTCGCGCCGGATGAGATGCGTCGGCTCGATGACCTGGCCCTCCTCGTGGATGGAGCGGGAGATAGGCATGGATCCGGGGGAGGTCGCCCCGATATCCGCGTGATGGGCCCGGTTGGCGACGAACGCAGCCAGCTCCCCCCCAGCGAATACGGGGGCGACGAGGGTGACGTCGGGCAGGTGGGTACCGCCTAGGAAGGGGTCATTGAGGACGACCATGTCCCCCGGGGCCCACTCCATGCGCGCGACCAGGTCGGCAGTCGCAAAGGCCATGCTGCCGAGGTGAACGGGGATGTGGGCGGCCTGAGCAGCCAAGGACCCCACCGCGTCGAAGACGGCGCAGGAAAAGTCGAGCCGGTCGCGAATGTTAGGGGAGAAGGCTGCGCTGCGCAGCACCGCCCCCATCTCATCACAGACTGCCTCCAGGCGGCTCGAGAAGATACTAAGCTCGATCGCGTTCATCGAACGAAGTCCGGCGGTGAGCCTGAAGGCTCCATGGTGACACCGGCATCACCGTTGCGAAACCCTGTGCCCGTCCGCACAATTCGAGCGTTGATGTTGAGCATTTTTGTCGGAAGGCAGGGCCACGGTTGAGGTTTGCCCCGCCGGCTCATACCTTCCCTCTGCCAGTCGAAATTCGAGGAGAGAATCCGCATGACCCACGAATTGCCGCCACTCCCATACGAGAAGCACGCCCTGGAGCCCGTGATCTCTGCGGAGACCATCGATTACCACTACGGGAAACATCACCAGACCTACGTAAACAACCTGAACAATCTGATCCCCGGCACCGAGTTCGAAAACCTTTCGCTGGAGGAGATCGTCAAGAAGGCCTCGGGGGGGATCTTCAACAACGCCGCCCAGGTCTGGAATCACACCTTTTACTGGAACTGTCTGAAGCCGAATGGTAGCGGCGAGCCATCGGGCGCCCTGGGCGACGCCATCTCGAAGAAATTCGGCTCGTTCGAGGAGCTCAAGAAGCAGTTTACCCAGTCTGCTGCCACGAACTTCGGCTCGGGCTGGACCTGGTTGGTGAAGAACACCGACGGCTCGGTCGAGATCATGAACACCTCCAACGCGGGAACGCCTGTGACCTCGGGCAAGACTGCACTCTTCACCGTAGACGTGTGGGAGCACGCCTACTACATCGACTACCGCAATGCCCGCCCGAGGTATCTCGAGGAGATCTGGAAGATCGTCAACTGGGACTTCGTGGCGCGCAATTATGGGACCTAAGGGGCCGCCGGGGAGATTGGCCAAATTGGTCGGGACAAGGTACCCGTCCCCGTCAGAGCCCCTCACACGGCGAACACGAGAGCGCGCGCAGCGGCTTGGCGGGATCCTCGCACGGTGAGATTTGGGGTTTTTTTACCACCATCAGCCGCCGGACCCGGAAGTAACCCTGTTTGGGGCATACCAATTCTCCCCGGGGTAGGCGCACAAGGGCCTTAGGACAGGCCCTTGTGTCGCTCCCTTTCCCGAGGACACGCCTCACATGGGTCTTTAAAGATCCCGCCGTCACATCGCGTTGGACCGTCTAGCTGCCGCGGGTTGAAGGGGCGCAGGCTGCCTGCGCAGCGATTGGCGCTCCTCGATAATCAGGTCTACCCGGCGTTCAAAGGCTAGCAGCTTCCTCCCTGTCTCCGACGTTGCCTTAACCCCTTGATCTTCGCCCCGGCCCTCAAAGGAGATCCGGGCCATGTCAACGCCTCGCCGCCGGAAGTATTCCGCTACCGCCTTGGCCCGGAGGAGAGATAACCGCTTGTTGTACTCGATCGAGCCCCGGTGATCCGCGCGACCGATGATGCGGACTCGTGCGTCGGGAAACTGAATGAGAATCGCGGCGACCTGATCCAGAGGCCCATGCGCCGCCTCGGGGAGCGTTGCGCTGCCTAACGGGAACTGTACCTCCCCGTGCAGGTTCAGCTTGAAGGCACCCGGCCGGATCTGCTGGACTGGCAGCCCTGCCGCATGCAGCTGCGCGCCGAGGGGATTCGTCTCAAGCGCAGACGGCTGTGCGGGCGAGTCCTGGCTCACACTCGTCCCTGTGCCGCCGCCCGCTCCTCCCTGCGGGGCGGCTGTGCCGGTTGGTGAGAGATTCGATGGGGGCGTTCCGCCGCCGGGCTGCTCAGCCGCAGGCGTCGCCCCCTCCGACACCAAAGCCGTCTTGGACAGCCATCCGGAACCATCAGGGCCAGACTGGGAGGTATCAATGGGAACGGATGGTACCGGTCCGCTGGGTACGTCGCCTCCGCTCTTTTCCTGCACCGGCGAGATCCCGTGCGGCCAGGCACCTGTGTCGCGCGGGAGGCCAGGTGCCGCTCCACCAGCGACAGCCGTTGCCCTAGGGCTGCCACGCCGTCGCTGCGAGGCCGGCTGCGAAGCGGGAGAGGTCGGTTTTCCCGCGACGCCCTGGCGAGGCGGGGTCTGGCTCCCTGTTGGCTTGTCTCTCCGGCTGCCCTGCGGCTCGGTGTGTGAGGAGACCGGTTTCGTCTCAACGGCCGCGACGGCATCGGGTCGCACAGGTGGCGGCTTCACCTGCTTGCCAGGGCCGGGTTCAGGGGAGGCGGATGGCGCGCCGAGTCGGCCGGCGGCGACAGATCCGGAGCCATCTTCCCGTATGAGGTGCCGTCCGGAACCTTGCTGAACATGCGCATCCCGCGGATTGCTGGCTGACTGTCGGTCAAAGGTCCAAACCTGGGACAGACCCCAGTCGGGGCTTGACAGGCTCACAAGATAGACTCCGCCGGCCACGGCGAAGAGCACGAGTGCTGCCGCCAGGCCGCGGCTCCACCAAGCTCTCGGCACCCCCGCGCTTCGCGAAGCACCTGGCGAGGAAGATGACGGCGGGCGGTGCTCATCCTCAGTGGGTTCTGAAGGGATACGCGGGACTCCCAAGGGTGGAGGGGAGCGGGGCACTCCGTCTGGTGGAATGCCTCCCGCGGCCGTAGCTTCGCGGCCCCCCGGGAGGGGCAAGCCCTGCTCAGGTTCGTGCACACCCCGGACCGCCGGCACTTGGGCAACCGTCGCCCCCGCCTCGGCGAGTTGGCCTGGGGCCTGGTGGCCCTCGCCTGCTTGCGCCGGTCGTGTTGCGGGGGGTGCCGGCCGGCCTTCGCCGTGGGCTGGACCCTGCCAACACAGGTCTGGCATTACCTCGGCATTTTTTCCGGAGATCCCGACCTGGACAAACGCAGACTCCCTAGGATCGTCGTACTGGAGCCACTCGTCCCGGAGCTCCCCCAGCACGATGCGGGCATCCGCGCCGGTGAGCGTGTGCCGCCCTTCCACGTACCCATGCACCAACAGCCGCGCACAGAACTTGTTGACAAGGCGGGGGATGCCCCCCGTTGCCGAGAAGAGCAGACCGAGTGCCTCACCCTTGATCAGGGGGTCGCCGGACCAGCCGGCGCAGAGGAGACGATGCTCCACGTATCCTCTGGTCTCGGCCGCGTCGAGAGCCTCCAGGTGACAGGATGCCAGAACTCGTTGATGCAACTGCTCGAGACTTGGGGATTGAATCTTGGCGCGCAGCTCTTCCTGCCCAACCAGAAAGACCTGCACCATCGGATGCGTCTCGCAGGAGAGGTTCGTAATCAGGCGAAGCTCTTCCAACGCCCCCGCCGGCAGATTCTGGGCCTCGTCGACGACGAGGATCGCAGCCTTCCCGGGGCGGCCTTGGCGCAGCATGAACTGCTCGAAGGCATGCAGCAGAGCCGCCTTGTGGAGCCCCTGAGGATCTACCCCGAAGGCGTAGGCGACCAGCCGCAAGAGGTCCTCGGCCTCCACCTGCGTCTTGTCGATACGCGCCACCAGCCGCGATGCCTTCCGCAGGTCCCCGATAAGATCCTGCACGAGGGTGGTCTTGCCGGTCCCCGGCCGGCCGGTGACGACGACAAAGCCTTCCCCCCGGTGAATGGCGAACTCGAAATACGCCTTGGCCTTGGCAAAAGTCGGATGCCGGTAACAGAAGCGGGGGTCAGGGCTTAGGCTGAATGGCTCCCGGGATAGGCCGTAGTATTCCGCGTACAAGGAAGCAGCTCCTTAAGGCGAGAGGCGCTTGGCAGACTGTCCAGTCTCCGGTCGGGTCTCCGCCAGTCCCCGTCCGGGCTGCCCACACCCCCGCCAGGGCGCACCCGACCCCTCCAACAGGGACGAAAAGAGCGATGTGCGCTTGGTATATATCGGCTGTCACAGTACGAAAAGTTCGGGGCCCATTCCGAGATGGAGCGCACGGGCGCCAAAACTGGGGCTTCAGCCTTCGCACTGTCGCCAGTCTGCTTCGCGCATCTGCGGATGGCGAACCTCTCGGGACCAAACCCTGAAGGACACGGTGGCACTCAGCTAACGGTCATGGCGTCAGCGCCACCCCAGAGAATGGTAGGGCTGCCGTCATGACCGTTCACGGTGCTGGCAAGGGTGCTTCTGTCCTGGGTAGATAGACGGCAGCTGGATCGCTCTGCCGGCCCATCAGAAAGGAGCGCCTCGGATCGACCACCACTCGGCCCGCCATGGCTGCGCGGCCAAGCAGCATCCGAAAGATCATGGGGTCGCGGTTCGTCAAGGTCAGCTCGATCGGCCACTGGAGCTCACCGACGCGGATGGCCGGGCTGATGACAAAGCGGCGTTCCCGGTGGCCGCCCGAGTCGCAAACCGCCCGCTGGTCCACGACCCGGGCGTGGCAGTGCACGACCACGTCGGAGCGCCGCTGCAGCGGATGCACACCGAAGCGAACGTACCGCTCACCTTTTCGACTGTAAGATTCCACATAGAAGGCATGGAGCGCGGAGGTCCGGGCCCCCGTATCCACTTTCGCCTTGATTAGGGGAAGCCCCAGGTCCGGCAGCCCCAGCCACTCCCGCCACCCGAGCACGAGGGGGACACCCGCCCGTGCCGATCCCTGGGAGAGGTGCAGGGCCAGGACTGGAAGGTCTCGAAACACCATGGAGTGGCTGATCATGAACGCCGTCCCCCAGTCGACGAGCATGTAACCGTTCTTAACAGCGTCTTGGGCGGTGAGACCAGGCCGAGTCGAAGAGGCACTGACCGTCCGGATCAGACAACGTGCTCGTCCTCCTCGAGATGCATGCCCAGGACCTCGAGCAACGCCCCTGTCAACGCCCCTCCAGCCATGCCTCCCAGAAGGCCTGGGGGCACATCCTGGAGAACCTGCTCAATGATGTCCTTGGTGCTCGAGTCCGGAGACCAAGCCGTTGTGCCACCCATCAGCCAAACACCCACGCCCACGACGGCGGCAATCAGGCCGGCCACCACCGGAACCGAGAGCGCCCCGGGCAAGCGCCCGATGAGGCCCCTTGCCATAGGGCCTTCGGCCAGCTTGAATAGGCTGCCAACAAGGACCACAATGCCGGCCGCCTGGACGGGAATGCCGACCTCGGTGCCAGAAAGGCCCAGGCCCGCCCACAAGATCCCGCCGGCGACAAGGCCGGCAATCAGGCCGGTCAGGGTCTCAGCAAACGAACGACCGCCGCCCATCCCAACCCAGGCATAAAGCGCCCCAGCCACCACCCCTGCCGCCGCGGAAGCAGCCGAGATGGGCAGCAGCTGAACCCGGAGACCGCCCACTATCAAGAAGCCCACAGAGGCGACAACCCCCGCCATGGCTCCCACAAGGGCGACCGGCATGGCGCTGTAAAACGTCGCGGTCGTGCCTGCGGCGCCAGCCGCGGCGAAAATGACAGCCTCCGATCCCTTGAAGCCGAGCAAAGCAAGGACGCGCAAAAGACCGGAGAAAAGGCCGCCGAATAACGCGCCGGCGAGCCCCCATACGAACAGGGTCTGCAGGATCAGAGCGGCCTTCTGTCGTGGCTTCATACCCCGACGCCGAATGTTTCCATGATGGTCGTAAGTTTAGCCGAAGCCTGACTCTGTTGACCGGCTTTCGTCGCAATACCGAGTAACACCAATGGTGGAAATCGGGGTTGCCTCGCTTTCGAGACGCGTCGGGTTTGGCGCCGGAGCAGATGCTGGAGCGACCGTCTACCTTGGGTTATCTTAGCCGCTTAGCCAAGACGTCGGCGTCGGCTAGGCAGGTGTAGGCCATGACAGTCCAAAGCTCCTCGCGCACCGGTTTCCCGTTGACCCGTATGCGCCGCATGCGCCGGGACGACTTCTCGCGCCGGCTGATGCGGGAGACACGGCTGACCCCCGATGACCTCATTTTTCCGGCCTTCGTGCTCGAGGGCAGGGGCGAGCGGGAGCCTGTGGTGTCCATGCCTGGAATCGAGCGCATGAGCATCGACCTGCTGGTGGAGGATGCCCATGAGATCCGGGACCTCGGCATCCCCGCAATCGCCCTGTTCCCGGTGACCCCCCAGAGCGCCAAGGCCGAAGACGCCCGCGAGGCGTACAATCCAGATGGCTTGGTCCAGCGTGCGGTGCGCGCCCTGAAGGAGGGCGTGCCGGAAGTCGGGGTAGTCACTGACGTGGCACTCGACCCATTCACGACCCATGGCCAGGACGGGCTGATCGACGAAGCCGGCTTTGTGCTCAATGACGAGACGGTGGAGGTGCTCACCCGCCAGGCATTGTCGCACGCGGATGCCGGCGCGGACATTGTGGCTCCGTCGGACATGATGGACGGGCGGATCGGCTCCATCCGCGCGGCCTTGGAGCAATCCGGGCGCATCTACACGCGGATCCTGGCCTATTCGGCCAAGTATGCATCCAGCTTCTACGGCCCGTTCCGGGACGCGGTCGGCTCCGCCGGCAATCTGGGGACCGGCAACAAGTACAGCTACCAGATGGACCCCGCCAACAGCGACGAAGCGATGCATGAGGTGGCCCTCGACCTGCAGGAAGGGGCCGACATGATCATGGTCAAGCCTGGCATGCCCTATCTGGACATCGTCTACCGCATCAAGCAGCGGTTCGGGGCCCCCACGTTCGTCTATCAGGTGAGCGGTGAGTACGCCATGCTCAAAGCGGCCGCCCAAAACGGATGGCTGGACGAGCGTGCCGTGGTCCTCGAGGCGCTCGGCTCCATCAAGCGGGCAGGTGCCGACGGGATTCTCACCTACTACGCCAAACAGGCGGCCCGCTGGCTCCAAATGGGGCCAGAGCCACAAGAGAGGCGGGCCGACGAGGTGACTTTGGCGTAACGTTCCTCTAGTCGTCAACCTCGACCCTCGGTCCTTCGCCCTCCCCGGCCCCAACAGATGACTGACCGCTACGCCGTCATTGGCAACCCGATCGAGCAGAGCAAATCACCCCTCATCCACTCGGAGTTTGCCAGACAAACGGGACAGCATATGGAATACGGCCGCCTGCTGGGAAAGCTGGAGGACTTCCTCGCCGAGGTCCGACGGTTCTTCGCGTCGGGCGGCTGCGGCATGAATGTCACTGTCCCTTTCAAGGAGGAGGCCTGGAAGATATCGTCGGAGCGAAGCCCCCAGGCCGAGAGCGCGGGCGCGGTGAACACCCTCAGCCTCGGACGCGGCGGGGAGCTGCGCGGCGACAACACGGACGGGGTCGGTCTGCTGCGGGATCTGACCGAGAACAACGGCTTCGCGCTGGTCGGCAAGCGGGTCCTCCTGCTGGGGGCCGGCGGAGCCGCCCGTGGTGTCCTGCGCCTTTTGGTCGAAGGCGGCCCCGCCGAGCTCGTGGTAGCGAACCGCACGGCTGCGAAGGCGGAATCGCTCGTAGCCTCCGGCAAAGACTACGGTCCTCTGCGGGGCAGCGGCCTTGATGCCCTCGCCGGCGGGCGGTTCGACCTCATCATCAATGCGACCTCCGCGGGGCTGGCGGGCGAGGTCCCCAGCCTCCCCGACGACTGTCTTGCGCCCCACGCCTGGACCTACGATATGCTGTACGGCGACGCCCCTACCGCCTTCTGCCGCTGGGGCGCTGCCCACGGGGCGGACCGGGCCCTGGACGGGCTCGGCATGCTGGTGGAGCAGGCCGCCGAGTCCTTCTTCCTCTGGCGAGGCGTGCGTCCTAACACGGGCCCTGTGATCGCCCTGCTGCGCCGGGGCAGGAAAGCAAGAGCAGAGGGAGACGGAGCATGAAGATCTCGGTGCTCGGCCTTGGGCTCATGGGCGGCGCGATCGCCCTGCGATTGCGGCAGCAGGGGCTGAAGGTTACCGGATGGAACCGCTCCCCAGCGAGGGCCAGGGCGCTGGCGCAAAGCGGGATCGCCGGGGCCGCATCACCCGCCGAGGCCATTGCCGCCTCGGAGATCGCCGTGCTCGTGCTCAGCGATGCAGCCGCCATCGTCGAGACGCTGTTCGGCGGGGAAATGCCCGGGTCCTTGGAGGGACATGTCTTTGTCCAGATGGGCACCATCTCCCCCGCCCAAAGCCGGGACATCGCTGCCCGGATCGGTGCGCATGGCGGGCGGTATCTGGAGAGCCCGGTGCTCGGAAGCCTGCCGGAGGCACGGGAGGGAAAGCTCATCGTCATGGCGGGTGGTGACCCCGCCCTGTTTCAGCACTGTCTGCCGTTCCTGCTGGCGCTGAGCCGCGACCCGCGGCTGATCGGCGAGGTGGGCCAAGGGGCCGCCCTGAAGCTTGCGATGAACCAGCTCATCGCGGGCCTCACCGTTACCTTCTCCCTCAGCCTCGGCCTGGTGCGCGCCGAGAAGATCGAGGTAGCGGACTTCATGCGACTGCTCCGGGGCAGCGCCCTGTATGCCCCCACCTTCGACAAGAAGCTCGACAAGTACCTGAACGGCGAGTACGGAGCGGCAAATTTTCCCCTAAAACATCTGCTCAAGGACGTGCGCCTGTTCCGCCAAGTCGCCGGGCAAGCCGGGCTGGACACTGCACTCACCGAGACCATCGAGGCCGCCTGCGTCCGTGCCCTGGATCGGGGTTTCGGGGATCAGGACTACTCCGCTGTCTACCAAGCCCTTGTCCCGGGCTGACCCCCATGTTGGAGCTGCCCTTTACCCACAAGCCCGGCAGACGTGAGCGCCATCTGAAGCGAAGGCACGGAAACCCGCTGTTCGCCCGGCCACCGCATGAGGTCGAGCCGGAGGAGCTGCTTGCTGCCCAGAAGGCGGACCACGAGGAGATGGAGGACTTCAGGGGCGCTTTCGCTTCGCTGGTGCGGCGGGCGGCAAGCCTGGAGGCCAATGCCGCAAGCGAGCAGGTCCTCGCCCTGAAAGAGGA
>Ga0315535_1002453_pt1 | contig 11803 bp, 8 predicted proteins | sample SalMarSW160220MG_2_FD_203092 | JGI IMG/M metagenome (GOLD analysis project Ga0315535, IMG submission 203092) | Salt marsh sediment microbial communities from the Plum Island Ecosystem LTER, Massachusetts, United States - Salt Marsh Sediment SW1602-20 ...
GAGCACTCGGAGCACATCGGGAGCATCGTGGTGGATCCGCGGAGCTCCGACGTCGTCTACGTCGCCGCCCAGGGGCCGCTCTGGAGCGCGGGCGGAGACCGCGGCCTCTACAAGACCACCGACGGCGGGAAGACGTGGACGCCGGTGCTGCAGATCAGCGAGAACACGGGCGTGGCCGACGTGGTCATGGACCCCCGCGACCCGGACGTGCTCTACGCGAGCGCATGGCAGCGACGCCGTCGCCAGTGGACGTACATCGGCGGCGGACCGGAGTCGGCGCTGTACAAGTCCACCGACGCCGGCAAGAGCTGGACGAAGATCACCAACGGGCTACCCACGGTGGACCTGGGGCGCATCGGCCTCTGCATCTCACCCGTGGATCCCGACTACGTCTACGCCATGGTCGAGGCCGCCGACGGCAAGGGCGGGTTCTTCCGATCCACCAACCGCGGGGGCTCGTTCGAGAAGATGAACGACTACTCCACGGCGGGGCTGTACTACTCGGAGATCGAGTGCGACCCGGTGAGCCGCGACCGCGTCTACGCCAACGACGTCTGGGAGCAGGTCACCGACGACGGCGGCCACACCTTCCATCGCCTGGGCGAGCTGCACAAGCACGTGGACAACCACGCGCTCTGGGTGGATCCCCACCACCCCCTCCACTACCTGAACGGGAACGACGGCGGCATCTACGAGACCTGGGACGGCGCCCGCACCTGGCAGTTCAAGGCCAACCTCCCGGTGACGCAGTTCTACCACGTGGCGGTGGACGACGCGAAGCCGTTCTACAACGTGGCCGGCGGCACCCAGGACAACTTCTCGCTCCTGGGTCCGTCCCGGACCACCAGCCAGCACGGCATCGTGAACGCCGACTGGCAGGTCACCGTGGGCGGGGACGGCTTCGGCAGCCAGATCGACCCGCAGGACCCGAACATCGTCTACGCGCAGTCGCAGTACGGCGGCCTCGTGCGCTACGACAAGGCCAGCGGCGAGCAGGTCTACATCCAGCCGCAGTCCGCCCCGGGGCAGCCGGCCCTGCGCTGGAACTGGGATGCCCCCCTCCTCATCAGCCCCTTCTCACACACGCGGCTCTACCATGCCGCGAACATCCTCTTCCGGAGCGACGACCGCGGCGACTCGTGGCGCGCCGTCAGTCCGGACCTGACCCGGGGGATCGACCGCAACAAGCTCCCGGTGATGGGCCGGGTGTGGGGCGAGGACGCGGTGGCCAAGAACACGTCCACCACCATCTACGGGACCATATCGGCGCTGGACGAGTCACCGCTGAAGGAGGGGCTCCTCTACGTGGGCACCGACGACGGTCTCATCCAGGTCTCCGACGACGGCGGCGCCCACTGGCGGAAGACCGAGCGCTTCCCGGGCGTGCCGGACCGCACCTTCGTGGCCAAGGTGCTGGCCTCGCGCCACGACGTGAACACCGTCTATGCCGCCTTCAACAACCACAAGAGCGGCGACTTCAAGCCGTACCTGCTGAAGAGCACCGACCAGGGGAAGACGTGGACCTCCATCGCCTCGAACCTGCCGGAGCGGGGCTCGGTGTACAGCATCGCCGAGGACCCGAAGGTTCCGGACCTGCTCTTCGTGGGGACCGAGTTCGGCCTCTTCTTCACCCGGGACGGCGGCGGGCACTGGGTGCGCCTGAAGGGGGGTCTCCCCACGGTGGAGGTGCGCGACCTGGCCATCCAGAGCCGGGAGAACGACCTGGCGGTGGCCACCTTCGGCCGGGGCTTCTGGATCCTGGACGACTACTCCGCGCTGCGCACGGCCACCTCCGCGGTGCTCGCCGACAGCGCCCACATCTTCCCGGTGCGCGACGCCCTGGCCTACATCCCCTCGGAGAAGCTCGGCCTGGCCGACAAGGCCTTCCAGGGCGAGTCGTACTTCACCGCCGCCAATCCACCCTTCGGCGCCCTCATCACCTACTACCTGAAGGACGGCATCGAGACGCTGAAGGAGAAGCGGCAGGCGGCGGAGAAGAAGGACGTGGCGGCGGGAGAGCCCGTGCCCTACCCGTCCTTCGCCGAGATGCGCGCCGAGGACCAGGAGCAGGCACCCTATCTGCTCTTCACGATCCGCGACGAGGCCGACAGCGTGGTGCGCCGCATCCGCACGTCGCCGTCCACGGGGATCCACCGGGTCTCGTGGGACCTGCGCTATCCCACCACCGTGCCCGTGGACCTGAGCCCTCCGGGACCGCCCAACCCCTTCGCGAGCCCCGACGTCGGGCCCATGGTGGCCCCCGGCACCTACACGGTGTCCATGTCCGAGGTGGTGGACGGCGTGCCGTCGGAGCTCACCGGCCCGGTGTCGTTCCACGTGGTGGGGCTGAACAACGCGGAGCTGACCGCGAAGGACCGGGCGGCGCTGCTGGCCTTCCAGCGCGAGGCCGGCGCAGCGCAGCGCGACATCCTGGACGCCAACGCCCGCCTGAACGAGGCGGCCAACCGGCTCCGCTACATCACCGTGGCCATCCGGCGCACGCCCTCGCTCCCGGATTCGGTGCTGGCCCAAGCGCGCGCGCTGCAGCGACGCGTGGCCGAGCTGCGCATTCCGCTGACGGGTGACGGCAGCGTGGCCCGCCGCCAGTTCGAGACACCGCCCTCGATCCTGGACCGCATCGGCTTCGTCATCGGGGCGTCGTACACCACAACGCAGGCTCCGGGGGGCCAGCAGCACGAGGAGCTGCGCGACGCCGAGCACGAGTTCCAGGAGCTGGTGCCGCGCATCGACACCCTCATGAGCGACCTGCGGACGCTGGAGGCGCGGCTCGAGGCGGCCGGCGCCCCGTACACGCCGGACAGGCGGCGGGGCGGGGGAGGCTGAGAGTCGGGGGGCCCGCCGCGCCCTGTCGGGGTGGGCCCCGCGGCTAACCCTTCCTGCCGGCCATCTCGTCCAGGTACACGCCGATCTCCTTGCGCTGAGCCGGCGTCATCCTGGGCGCGATGGTCTCGAGCTGCTTCACGAACGCCACCACTTCGTCGGGCTCCGCCGGGTGCCCCACGTTCCCGTGTCCCGGCATGATGAGGGAGTCGCCGATCTTCTTGCCCGAGTTGTCCAGGACGAAGTAGAAGGGGATCCCCGACCTGGCACCCCCCATGGCCTCGAGCATGTCCCGGGCTCCGGGGTTCTCCTGGGCCACCTTGTCTTTGCTCTCCAGTGCATCGAGCCGGACGATGACGAAGTTGTCGCGCATGAGCTTGCCGGCGTCGGGGCTGGCCAGGAACGTGGCGAACCGGTGGCACCACCCGCACCAGGACGCGCTGAAGTAGACCAGCACGTTCTTGTGCTGCGCCTGGGCCTTGGCCACGGCCGCGTTCACGAGGGTCCGGGCCGGCTGTGGCGCGGCGGCCGGCGCCGAGGGGTCGGATCCGTGGCTCTGGGCGGAGAGGGGGGCGGTCCCCGCCAGCGACAGGAAGACGGTGAGGGCGAGGGCGACGCGTGGGGATCGCAGCATATCATCTTCCTGGAAGGCGGAGGGCCGCCGCAACATCGCGATGTCCACCGCGCTCGCGCAACCGACACGCCCGCGGGGCGGGCGCCATGGGGCGGCGTCGGCCGTCACTTTCCAGATCCGGGAGCACCCCCCCATCTTGGTCCCCCTCAAATGGCTGTTCTGTCGCCTCGGCATGCAGGAGGTAGAAGTGATCGAGAAAGGTTCTCGTTACGCGATGGCCCTCGCCGCGCTGCTCGTCGCCCTCCCCGCCGCGTCGTCGGCGCAGAGTGGCGGACGGCCCGGCTCGGCGGCCATGGGCGGCGCCGCAGCCCCCTTCGACAGCCTGGCCTTCACCGGGCTGAAGTGGCGGGAGATCGGGCCCTTCCGCGGCGGGAGGTCCGTGGCGGCGGTCGGGTCGGTGGCGCATCCCAAGGAATACTACATGGGCACCACGGGGGGAGGCGTCTTCAAGACGGAGGACGGCGGCGAGAGCTGGGCCCCCACCACGGACGGATACTTCGGCGGCACCATCGGCGCCGTCGCGGTGGCCCCCTCGAACCCCGACATCGTCTACGTGGGCGGGGGCGAGTATCCCATGCGCGGCAACGTCTCCTACGGTGACGGCGTGTGGAAGAGCACCGACGCCGGCAAGACGTGGAAGTACATGGGGCTCCGCGACACGCGCCAGATCGAGAAGGTGATCGTGGATCCCACGAACCCCGACATCGTGTACGTGGGCGCCTTCGGCCACTTCTTCGCGCCCAACCCGGAGCGGGGTGTGTTCAAGTCCACCGACGGCGGCACGACGTGGAAGAAGATCCTCTTCCGGAACGACTCCACGGGGGTCGCGGACCTGGTCATGGATCCCAAGGACCCGAGCACGCTCTACGCCAGCTTCTGGCAGGCGTACCGCCTGCCCTGGACGTTCTCCTCCGGCGGTGACGGGAGCACGCTCTACAAGACCACCGACGGCGGCGAGCACTGGAAGCAGCTCAAGGACAATCCCGGCCTGCCCAAGGGGATCTGGGGCAACAGCGGCCTCGCGGTGTCGCCGGCCAACCCGAACATCGTGTGGGCGCTCATCGAGGCGAAGGAAGGCGGGCTGTACAAGTCCAGCGACGCCGGCGCCACCTGGCACTTCGTCAACGGCGAGAACGAGATCAAGCAGCGTGCCTGGTACTACATGAAGATCAACGCCGATCCCCAGGACACGCAGACGGTCTACATCAACAACGTCTCGTTCCTGAAGTCCACGGATGGCGGCAAGACGTTCCGCCCGATCCGCGGCGGCCACGGCGACTCGCACCACCTGTGGATCGCGCCCAACGACCCCAAGCGCATGATCGAGACCGACGACGGTGGCGCCCGGGTGACCACCGACGGGGGCCGGACGTGGACGGAGGAGGACTACGCCACGGGGCAGTTCTACCACGTCATCACCACCAACGACTTCCCGTACAAGGTGTGCGGCGCGCAGCAGGACTCGGGGACGCTGTGCGGGGACAACCGCGGCAACCTCGACATGTCCAACTGGGAGTCGGCCGGCGGTGGCGAGTCGGGGTGGATCGCTCCCAGGGTGGACGAGCCGTGGGTCATCTACGCCGGCAGCTACGGGAACGAGCTCACCCGGAAGAACATGCGCACGGGGATCACGGAGAACGTGAACCCCTGGCCCGACAATCCCATGGGCCACCCCGCCAAGGACCTGAAGTACCGGTTCCAGTGGACGTTCCCCATCATCACCTCCGCGCACGATCCCAACGTCGTGTACGCGGGCGCGCAGGTCGTGTTCAAGTCCACCGACCTGGGGCACAGTTGGAAGGTGATCTCGCCGGACCTGACGTACGACGATCCGGCGACGCTGGGCGATGCAGGCGGTCCCCTCACCAAGGACCAGACGTCGGTGGAGTACTACGGCACCGTCTTCGTCATCGCCGAGTCCCCCCTCGCCGCCGGCGAGCTGTGGACCGGCTCCGACGACGGCAAGATCTACCTGACGCGGGACGACGGCGGTACCTGGACCGACGTGACGCCCAAGGGGCTGGAGAAGTTCACGAAGATCTCCAGCATCGACCTGGGCCACTTCCAGGACGGCGTGGCGTACGTGGCCGCCAACCGCATCAAGCTGGACGACAACCACCCCTATCTGTGGAAGACCGAGGACTTCGGCCAGCACTGGGAGCAGATCCAGTCGAACCTGCCGGACGACCAGCCGACCCGCGTGCTGCGTGAGGACCCGGACAAGGCCGGGCTGCTGGTGGCGGGTACCGAGCGCTCGGTGTACTTCTCGCCCAACGACGGCGAGTCCTGGCAGTCGCTGGCGCTGAACCTGCCCCTGGTGCCGGTGCGTGACCTCGTGTTCAAGGACGGCGACATCGTGGCCGCCACCCACGGACGCGCGTTCTACATCCTGGACAACGTCTCGTCCCTGGAGCAGATGTCCCAGAACGTGCTGTCCAGCGACGCGCACCTGTTCAGGCCCGACGACCACGTCCTCTCCGCCGGGCGCGGCGGCTTCTTCGGCGGCTTCGGCCGGGGCGGCGGACGGGGTGGCTCGCCGACGACGGCCGTGCATCCCACGGGTGAGAACCCGCCCAGCGGCCTCGTGGTGCAGTACTGGCTCAAGGCTCCGGTCAAGACCGTGACCCTGGAGTTCATGGACGCGGCGGGCAAGGTGATCCACACCTACTCCACCGACACCAAGATCCAGCCAGAGCCCGAACGGCGCGGTGGGCGTAGTGGCCGCTTCGGCGGCTTCGGCGGCGCGTCACGCCCGGAGAACAAGGCCGGCGTGAACACGTTCACCGGCTGGAACATGCGTTATCCGGACGCCCACGGCTTCAACGGCATGGTCCTGTGGGCCGCCGGCACCACCGGTCCCATGGCGCCTCCCGGAACGTACCAGGTGCGGCTCACCGTGGATGGGAATGCCGTGAGCACGCAGGACTTCAAGCTGCTCCCCGATCCGCGCATCAAGGGCGCGACGCAGGCGGACTACGACGCGAAGTTCACGCTCGAGATGAAGATCCGCGACGAGTTCTCCGCGGCCAACGACGCGGTGAAGACCATCCGGTACGTCTTCTATCAGCTCGACCAGGACGGGAAGAGCATCCCGAAGAAGCAGAAGTCGGCCTTCGACAAGGCGGTGAAGCCGCTGCGGGCCACGCTGCAGGACGTCTCGGACTCGCTGTACCAGTCCAAGAGCCACGCCAGCGAGGATCCCCTCAACTACCCCATCCGCCTGAACAACCGCATCGGCGCGCTCATGGGCGTGGTGTCCAGCGCCGAGGGCCGCCCCACCCAGCAGTCGTACGAGGTGTACGACCTGCTGAGCAAGCTCATCGACATCCAGCTGGGTCGGATGAGGGAGGCCATGAAGGGCGTCGACAGGGTGAATGGCGTGCTGGAGGCCGCCGGGATGAAGCCGGTGGAGGTCGCGGCCAAGGAGGTGCCCGGCAGCGAGCCGACGAACGGGCGGGGAATGACGGAGGAGGAGGACGGAGGGAGCTGAGTCCCTCGGAACCGAGGCTTCCCGCATGAGGGCGGGCCCGGGTCGCGCGACCCGGGCCCGTCGTCGTTGGCCATCTGCGGAGGCCGCCGAAGAACAGGGCTTGGAAGAAGCTGCACGTTGCGGTTGACGCCCCGCACCGGAGAGCTCGTCATTCCACCAGGCCGGAACGCCTTGCCCAGGCCGTGCCCGGCCTTGAGAGAGAGAAATCGTGACGTCCGCTCGATTCGCGCGCTCGGTCGCCGGGAGTGGTACGCCCGTTCAGGATGCAGCAGGCGCGGCATGGTGGAGAATGCCGTCTACAGGTGCCCTCACTTCGTCACCAGGTACCCCGCGCTGGAAACGAACGCCGTGAGCACCATCCCCCACGCCAGGTCCACTACGACGACGGTCATGGGAAAGTCCCGGATCATTGCCAGGCTGGTGAGGTCGTAGGTGGCGTAGGCGGCGAGGCCGAAAAAGGCGCCCAGCGCCACCGCCCTCGCGAGGGATTGCCGCTCGGCCGCGGGCAGGACGACGAACACCACCACGGCCGCCACGTAGAGCAGGTAGAAGAGCACGGCGGGACCCCACCGGACCTGGGGCCGGAGCAGGTCGCCCAGGTGGCGGGCGTAGAAGCTCTTCGCCACCACGCCGAGCCAGACGAGATCCACGGCGAACATGGTGGCACCGACGGTGCCGTAGGCCTTCAGGAAGGCAGTCATGGGTCACGGGTCCTGTGGGTCAGCGTGAGGGCGGCCAGGGGATGAACGCGCTGGTGACGCGCATGTACTCCCGGTACTTCTCGCCCCGGGAGCGTAGGGCCTGCCGCTCGGTATGGGGAATGCCCGTGCCCTTGAGGAGCAGCGCGAGCATCACGACGGGGCCGACAAAGGTCACGGGCGTCCCGTGTCCGATGAGCACGTACGCCCACCAGTGGAGCCACTCGAAGAAGTAGTTCGGGTGGCGTGACCACCGCCAGAGCCCGTCCCGGCACACCTCTCCACGGTTCGACGGCCGGGTGCGGAAAGCGGCGAGTTGGCGGTCGGCCGCGGTCTCCCCCGCCACCGCCACCATCCAGACCGCCGTCCCCGCGACGGCCCACAGGTCCAGGGGACCCCCACGCATGGCGAAGAGGAGGGGAAGGGAGAAGAGCGTCGCGGCTACCGACTGCGCGACGTACACCCCCAGGAAGTGCCGCGGGGCGTGCGGACCCCACCCGGAGCGCAGTGCCCGGTAGCGGCCGTCCTCTCCACGGGCAGCCCGCACGCGGGTGGCGTAGAGGTACCAGCCGAGGCGCGCGCTCCAGACCGCACCCAGCGTGGCCACCAGGGCGCGCCGCGCCGGATCCCCTTCGGCGAACAGGCCGTAAGCGATGGCCATGCCGGTGAGGGAGAACGACCACGCCACGTCGACGCTGGTCGCGTCCTGCGTACGGAGCTGCCGGACCCACATGAGGGCCAGCGCCGCGAGGGACGCGCTGAAGCAGGCGAGGACGAGCAGCGTCATGCGACCACCCACACGCGCGCCAGCACCGAGCGCATCTCGGCGATGCTCCCACAAACGGTGATGCCCGGGTGTGCGCTCAGACCGTTCAGCCCCATGGCCGCCGCGCCCCCGACGAGGAGAGGCACGCCGGCCGGCAGGCCGGAGCGCAGGGCGCGCAGTTGGGCGGCGAGCTCCTCAGGATCCCCGGTGTGTACCACGCTGACCGCGACCGCGCCTGCGTCCGTGGCGGTGGCGGCCGCGACGATGTCGGCGAGGGGCACGTCCACGCCGAGATGGGAGACGTTCCATCCGTCCAGAGCCGCCGCGGCGGCCGCAAGGGCGGCGCCGACGCCGTGGCGCTCTCCGGAAGGCGTTGCCACCAGGAGCCGGGGGGCGGCCGGCGTCTCCGGGACCGCCCTCATGGCCTCGAAGACGACGGCGAGGACCTCCGCGGTAGCGAGGTGCTCGTGGGCGATGGTGAACCGCCCGGCGTGCCACTCGTCCCCGACGCGGTGCATGATGCTCGGCGCGATGTCCTCGAGGAACGCCGACACGCCGTGGCGTGCCACGGCGCGCCGCAGCGCCCGGTCCAGCCCCGACGCGTCCAGCGTCCTGACGAGGGCCAGCGCGACGTCGGCGGTCTCCCTATGGGCGGCTGCCCCGTCCACGGGTGAGTCGGCGGGGCGCGCCGCGTCGTCCTCCGCCACGAGGCGCGCGAGCTCCTCCGTGGCCAGCCCCGCCACCAGGCTGATGTTGCGCCCGTGGCGGGTGGCTGCGGCGAGGAGGCGGAACCGGTCGATGTGCTCGTCGGAGTAGAGACGCTGGCCGCCGGCGGAGCGCTTGGGCTCCACGGCGCCGTAGCGGCGCTCCCAGACCCGGATCACGTCCCTCGACAGGCCGGTGCGCTCGGCCACGACGGAGATCGGGTGCAGGGCGGCCGTGTCGGTCCCAGGGGTGGGGGCTCTGTCTGGCATGCGCCAATACTAGGGGTCGTCCAACTGTTGTCAAGCTACATACCTGGACACAGGCTTGACATTCCCTGGAATATGCCCGATCATTCCCCGTCAAAGATGGACAACACCTGGACAACCCACCGGAGGATACGCAGATGATCGGCACCAAGCAGGCGCTTCTGTTGATGGCCGCGGGCCTGATGACCACGACCCCCGCCGGAGCGCAGATGGCCGCGTCCAAAGCCGCGGCGACGACCAGCGCCAAGACCATCGTCGACGTCGCCGTCGAGGCGGGCACGTTCAAGACGCTCGTCACCGCGCTGAAGGCCGCCGACCTCGTCGGCGCGCTGCAGGGGAAGGGCCCGTTTACGGTGTTCGCTCCCACGGACGCCGCGTTCGCGAAGCTGCCCGCCGGCACCGTCGACGCGCTACTGAAGGACCCGAAGAAGCTGGCCGCGATCCTCACCTACCACGTCGTGCCGGGCAAGGTGATGGCCGAGGACGTGATCAAGGCCGGCGGGGCCGAGCCGAACACCCTCGAGGGCCAGGCGCTCGACATCCAGGTCCGCGACGGTAAGGTGTACGTGAACGGCGCGCAGGTGACCACCGCCGACGTGACCGCCTCCAACGGCGTGATCCACGTCATCGACACGGTGCTGCTGCCGCCGTCGTCGAAGTAACGACCCGGCGCATGGGGGTGGGCGGGCGGCGGAGATGAAGCCCACCCCCGTGCCCGCGGGCTTCACCATGAGTCCTCAGTGGTCGAAGTCGCCGGGCGGAGACTGGTCGAACTGGAAGTCGGGCTCGGGATCGGGCGGGTCGAGGGTGGGTTGAGTTGTGAGCTTCATTTCTGCCGCACCACGACCGTTGCCTCCAAAGTCACGGCGTAGTTGTCCATCGACGAACCGGCGCCCCCGATGACCTTCCTCCCGGTGACTCGAACCGTCGCAGTGCCCGCCCGTGGGAAGGAAGCTGAAAACGTCCGGGGAAGGCGGATAACCGCGTTGCCGCAAGGTATATGCGGAGCCGTCGCTCTCTCGTCGATGTCGTAGGGGACGAGGCGCAGCGTAGAGTCCGTTCTGGCGACGTCCCCGCCGGCAGCCTTCCAACAGGTAGTCGGCCCATACGTACGAACCACGACGTCGAAGGGGACGCCGGCGTCGACCGTGTCCGGCACTTCCAGGACCGGGTCACCCAAGAGCAGCGAATCCCAAGGCATATCCCGAGCGGGAACGGCGTCGCCCATGGACGATGTTGCATTCGCGCTCGCAACCCATTCGACGATGCCCATGTGTTTGTTCGTGGGGCCCGTGATGAGTTGACAAGCGGTGAACGCGACGAGTGCGATGGCCACAAAGACTGTTCGCAGGATGTTCATGGCGTCCCCAGTCGGATGCGACGCAGACCAGGAATGGCATTGCGGAAAGACTTCTCAATATAAACGTCCAGAGCACACCAAATGTGACGATCGCGATCGTTCTGCGGCGATGAATTCTGAGATCCATGTTGCGAGCCGCACCGCGGGATCGTCGCCGTCTCAATGGGACCACCCAGCCAATCTCGGTGTTGCGCTAGGCAAATCGGGCGAAGGGCCGCGCACCGGGACGGACGAGCCCGTCCCATGTCGTACTTGTGGCGTGCGGATGAGCGCTGCTGCTCGGGCGGGCTCAGGAAGGACAAGCGAGGATGATGTGGCATGGTTCGGCCGTCGGGGACGGGTCGCTTGACTGGCGCTTGCATGGCGGCCTGACCAGCGAGGACCGCGATACATGCGCACCGGGCAGGGTGGACGCCGGTGATGCAAGCTGCTGAACCAGAGAGTGTTGCACTGCCTCAGGCGCTAATCTTATGGGGTCCTGTTCCAGGACTCAACTGAGGATCAGGCGGCCCGTCTGGCGTAATGATTCAGGAGTCCACCCAGTCTCGGGTGGCAGGTAATAGGCCCCGAGCCCGACTGCCGCTCTCCCTCGATCAGCCGGTTACCGAGTCCCTGGTGACTCCGCTCCCGATGGTAGTGCTTCACGTACTCGGCCACGGCAGTTCGAAGATGCCTCTCTCCCAGTAGGACCATCCGGTCCAGGCATTCCGACTTGATCGAGAGAACGAAGCGCTCGGCGGATGCGTTCAGATTGGGACTTCGTGCAGGCAAGCGCACGGATTCCACGCCCGCACTGCTCAGGCGCGCCCGGAAGTCCCGTGTGTACATCGGATCCCGATCATGGATCAGGTAGCGCTTCCCGTTCAGAAAGCCGTCGAACTCATCGACGAGATTCCGCGCCACCCGACTCATCCACAATCCGGTGGGTGCCGGGCCAATGCCGGCGATCGCCACACGTCTTGTGGCCAGATCCAAGACGAAGAACACCAGGTACCGGACAAGCCCAGCTGCAGTCCACACCTCGGCAGTGAAGAAGTCCGCCG
>Ga0315535_1002454_pt1 | contig 11803 bp, 10 predicted proteins | sample SalMarSW160220MG_2_FD_203092 | JGI IMG/M metagenome (GOLD analysis project Ga0315535, IMG submission 203092) | Salt marsh sediment microbial communities from the Plum Island Ecosystem LTER, Massachusetts, United States - Salt Marsh Sediment SW1602-20 ...
CTGCGACGTACTATACGTACGTCTCATTCCTCGGAATTTGCGCGCCTTGAATTTGGAGTTTTTTACTTTGCCATCAAAATCTGACTTTTTACGAGACCGTCAAAATTTGACGCTCGAAATTTTTACCTTATATAGTGCCCTATCTATTATAAATTACAATATGTTGTGGAATAAAGTTCTCAACGGTGCTAATTTAGTAAAAAAAGTGGTCCGTTAATAAAAAAGGCATGTTTAAATATGTAATGTATATTCAATTGGTTATGCTATTTAATCTCGCAGTTCTCACAAAACTAACGCTTGAAATGAAAAAAATGAATGAATTAGCTTGACTAAATAAAAAGCACCATTTATATAATGTTTAATTAAATAAATATGGTTCAGCAAATATGGGAATAAAAGAGAGGAAAGAAAGAGAAAAAGAACGAAGAAGGCAACAGATAATGGTTGCTGCAAAACGGGTTTTTTCTATAAAAAACTTCAACAGGGCGACTATGGAAGATATCGCCAGGGAAGCGGAACTTAGCCCCGGCACCATTTATCTTTATTTCAAAAACAAAGAAGAGTTGTTTGCTTCTCTTTCCCTGAGAATTCTCCATTATATGAGCATCCGGTTGGAACAGGTAAATAATGAAAACTTTCAAACGCCCGAAGAAAAAATAAAGGCGTTGAAGCAAGCCCTGTATGAAGTTTACGAATTTGATCCCATTGTTCTTATTAACATGTTCCATCTTCAGTCAAGTGAAACCCTAAGAAATTTATCCCCCCATCTACTTTCAGAGATTAAAGACCTGTCTCGAAGTTCATTCCGTTCCATGGCCAAAATATTCGAGGAAGGAATAAAAAAAGGAGATCTTATTGACAGGCATCCGGTGGCACTGGCTGACATTGTTTGGGCGTTGTTTTCAGGGGTTGTTTTGTGGGAGGAAAGTAAACGGTTAATCGACAGCCAGAAGGACTTCTTAAAATCGACGCTTGAAATTGCATTTGAAATTTTTAGCCGAGGCATAAGAACATCCCCCGGCCTTATAAATTCCGAGCAGACACTAAAAGATTTTGTTTATAATGACTAGGTTGCAATAGAATGCGGCTTTTTATTAACCCTTAGCCGGAAAGGGGGTGATCGGACAGAATTATCGTGGAAGAAAGGTGAGGAACTTTATCTTAAACGTTTGCCTCAGTCTTGATTTCTGCCCAGGCATTACGAGAGTTTCGAGTTGCCCTTGTGCCAAATAGGTGACAAGAGCAGGTCAAGCCCTTAAGGTGATGATACCTGTAAAACTGGGAACGAAAAGTATTCTGGGTGCAACAATCTTAAGGAGGTATTAATATGGCTACAGACAAAACTCCAGGCCGGGCTTGGAGTGTGGTGTTCGCGGGAACAACCATCAATTTATGCTTGGGTGTTTTATACGCCTGGAGTGTGTGGAAAGTCAGGCTCGTAGATCCTGAATTCATGGCGCTTCCATTTAATGCGGGATGGCAGGTGCTTAACCATGCCCAGGCATCAACCCCTGTTACCCTTTGTATGTTAATTTTCGGCTTGTTAATGATTCCGGGCGGCAGGTTACAGGATACAAAAGGTCCGACCATTGCCGCCAGTGTTGGGGGTATCGCTATCGGAATCGGCCTGATTATTGCCGGGGCTATGAAAAGCTATACCGGTCTGATTATCGGCTACGGCATCGGCGGCGGTATCGGCATGGGCATCGGGTACGCTGCGCCTACACCGGCCGCACTCAAATGGTTCGGACCCCATAAACGTGGGCTTGTTGCCGGTTTGGTGGTCTCCGGATATGGCGGCGCTGCGCTCTATGTTTCGCCGTTGGCAAAATGGATTATTGACACTTGGGGCGTTTCCGCAAGTTTCTACTTCCTTGGCATTGCCTATCTGATCGTCATCTGTGCTGCGGCTCAGGTACTGGCTTGGCCTCCGGAGGGTTATATTCCGGAAGCTGCACCGGTAAAAGCAGGTGATGAAGGCAAGGCAATAATAGTTCCCAGGGATTGGAGCGCTGGTGAAATGACAAAAACCTGGCAGTTTTACGCCCTGGTGATGATGTTCATTCTCAATACCCAGTCCGGTATTCTGATCATCACCAATGCCGCCGGTTTGGCCAAATCGGCCGCCAAAGGACTTGTGGCAGGATGGGTGCTGGCCTCCTTCGGTGGTTTGGTTAATGCCGCCGGCCGGATTGGTACCGGTAAGTACTCGGACATCATCGGCAGGAACAATGCTTATATGCTGAATTGTGGCATATCCGCCGTAGCCATGCTTTGCATTCCCTATGCCGTTGCTACCAAGAGTATAGGCCTTCTGTTCTTGCTGGCCGGTATCGGATACTGGCAGTACGGCGGCGGTCTGGCTCTGATGCCGTCATATACCGCCGACTATTATGGGCCCAAGAACCTTGGGTTCAACTACGGTCTGGTTTTCATCGGCTGGGCACTGGGCGCGTTCATGCCAAGATTGGCCGGTATTATCAGAGACGCCACAGGAAGTTTTAACATCGCGTTCTACATTTCGGCAGCACTTCTGATAGCGGCTATTATTCTGGCGTTTATTACCAAGAGACCAAAACATGCCGATATGGTTGGAGAGTCATAATAGCTGGTAACCTTGTTTACCGGTAAAGGTTGACGACAAGAGGCGGAAAGGGGTTCCTTTCCGCCTCTTTTTTTTTAATGCTGTTTAAAATATTATTGCATTAAGGTTGACAATAAAGTTTATCTTTGAAATGAGTGATCGTTTTGATATTCACGAGAGCGAGAGATTTAAGAGACCTTTGAAAAGATATGCAATGAAAACTTATGCCTTATTTGTTCGATTTTTCTAATATTTTAATTGATAATTATCTTGCTTTTTGTCTGGGCATTCTTTTTGCGATTACCATAAATGCCGAGGCTCAGGCGTTTATCGCGCAATTTTTAGGCGATATGCGCGAGGAAGACAAAAACCGATTTCATTTTAACGCATTACGCCATCTTGACCTGGCGGGAACGGTTTCATTTTTTATTTCCGGGTTTGGCTGGCCTCGAAGAGTTGATATCGATCCGAGTAAATTCTCACGGCCCAGGTTGCATACCGTCATCATAAGATTTGCCGGACCCTTGTCAAACTTTCTCCTTGCCAGCATTATCTCCAGCATCAGTTTACTCCTCGAGCAATTTTCGGTTCAGACCCAAATGTTACAGATCGTTATAGGAATCAATCTCATGGTGGCCGTGGCAAACCTGTTGCCGATTCCGCCACTGGCGGCTGCAAGCATTGTGGATGTTTTTATTGATACGAAGAATAAAATTTTTAAAAAAATATTTTGGCAGGTAGGTCCCTATGTGTTGGTGTTACTATTGATTGCGGATCGGATAAACCACAACATTATTTTAAGTCGTTTTGTAATGCCGATAGTCATCCCCCTGTACAAATTTTTCACCAAATCCTTTACGTTTGGCGGATAGGGGGCGTTTTGCAAAGGTCTCGCGGCTTTTGTGAGGGATAAAATTTAATCATGCCCGGAGATCGTTTAAAATTGATGGGTTTCAAAGAACCAAATCGTCGCTAAATTTTAAAAGCTCTTTAAAATGCTTTCTCAGCCACTTGGCGACCATTTCCCGAATAAAGGCGCGTCCGATAAGAGGGATAATAATCAATCCAAGATAAAAATATTCTGGCACCCTAAAATACGTGAAGACTACGATTAGACTGATCATAGTCAATGCTGCCACCACGTTGGTGGATAGGTTGATGAGTTCCCGGAATTGCTTGGTTATATACTCCTGAAACTCATCTTCTTCCACGGATAAATTTTTTCCCTTTCTTGTAATTCTCAGGATCATGTTTTCTTTGGCCTCCTGTTTTCTGTGAATGGCATGATTACAAAATTTGCACGCCTTGAATTTGAACTTTTTACGAAACCGTCTAAATCGGACTTTTTACGAAACCGTCAAATATATTATTAAGAAAAAATATTTGTGTGTCAAACAAAAATCATATCAGCATAATTAGTATAATGTCGAGAAATTAGTTTCTCAATGATATTCCAGTCACTCGATAGAATGTGTTGCCAATAAATAGTTTTGATTACAACGAGTTGTAGAAATTCCGAGACGTTCAATTACAAAAGACTGTTCCTATGTTTTTTCGCGTTGGAAAATTAGTTATTCGGTCTCCATTCAGCATCAGGAGGCCCCGAAGGGGAGAGAAATGTCTGGTTATCAAAACCGCAGGCGCTTTCCCTCCGGCCCACCCTTCAACCAAAGCCGCGCTTACCGTATTAGAGCGTTTAAAGATAAAAAAAGAGGCCCGGATTCTGGACATAGGGTGCGGGTCCGGGATCCTCGGACTCACGACGGTTTTTAAAAACAGTGCGATGGCGATAGGCTGCGACATCAACCCTGCATCAATAAGAGCCAGCAGGGAAAATGCAATCTTCAACCGGATGCAAGACCGGTTTCATTTGTTTTGTGGGTCTGCAAATGCGGTTTCAGAACGTTTCGACCTGATCCTCGCCAACCTTCCTGCGGGTGTTCATATGCAAATGTTCGATCACTACCGTCGTCTTATTTCCAGAAACCAAGGCATGCTGGTGGTTTCCGGCTTTTATGATGTTCAGGCGGCGGTTATGGAAAAAGAACTGGCCCGAAAGGGTTTTGCCGTTTTGGAGAGAGTAGAGATAAGCGCCTCTGCCGCGGCACTTACTTCCGAATGCTCTTGCACCTGGGTAGCACTTGGGCTGACGAATAAAGACCTTTGATAAATAAAAGAGGAAGCATTGCCGCTTTTAAAACTATATATTGATCAGCAGGTACTCAATTCTCCTAACGTGGATTCCATCCGGTCACGAATTGATGTGCCTGTGGAAATTGTTCGAAATGCACAAGAAGTCTTTGAATCGATTTTACGTTCAAATGATCCAGTCCAAAAAGCCAAAACAATTCTTTTCCTTACCCGCAATAAAGGCCCTTTTGTTAGATCCTGTCCCGGCACACGGATATATACCTGTTGCGGTTATCAAATTCTTCATATCGGCACCTTTTGCACCATGGATTGCTCGTATTGCATTTTGCAATCCTATTTTCATCCACCGGTACTTCAGTATTTTGTGAACCATGACAGACTTTTTTTAGAGTTGGATCATCTGTTTTTGGAGAAAAAAATAACCCGAATAGGTACCGGAGAATTTACAGACAGCATGATCTGGGAAATATGGACCGATCTTTCAAGCCGGCTTGTTCCAAAGTTTTCAAGGCAGTCCCGCGCCGTGCTGGAACTAAAGACAAAAACAACGGCTATTGACGGGTTAAGACATCTTCGTCACAATCGAAAGACCATTGTGGCATGGTCTTTGAATACAGATCGTGTCATTAAGAATGAGGAATTTAATACCACATCTCTGTCCGCAAGACTCCGGGCTGCTGCAACCTGCGAATCGTGGGGATACCCGCTTGGCTTCCATTTTGATCCAATGGTTATCTATGACGGCTGCGAAGAAGAATACCGGAGGGTTGTCCAAAAACTGTTTTCCAGTGTAGCGCCAGGCAATATCGTATGGATCAGCATCGGCACCTTTCGTTTCATGCCGTCTCTAAAAACTATCATACAAAAACGATTCCCGGAATCAAAAATAATTTACGGAGAATTCATATCGGGTCTGGATGGAAAGATGCGCTACTTTAAGCCGTTACGGATTGAACTCTATCGTAAAATGATCTCCTGGATCAGGGAATATGCTCCTGAAGTTCTGATCTATTTTTGCATGGAAGATGATGAGGTCTGGCAAAAATCCATGGGATTTGTTCCTCGAGATCGCGGCGGCCTGCCGAAAATGCTCGATAACAGTGCTGCCAAAATCTGCGAATTGAAGGTGAGTTGATCTTGAACAAAATTGAACGGTTTTCAAAGGTCTCGAAATATTTATTTTATTTGCCCTTAATTTTTTTAACTATTTTTTTATCCGGTTTTTTATCCGGCAAACCCTTATTCGCTCATGAGCGGTATTATGTAAAATGGATCAATGACGGGGATACCATTGTACTGGCAGACGGTCGACACATTCGTTACATCGGAATTAATGCTCCTGAAATTGATCATGAAAATAAAAAAGCCGAACCTTTCGGATATGCCGCAAAAAAATATAATAAAACACTTGTGTTATCCAAAATGGTTCGACTGGAATTCGACAAACAAACCCATGACCGCTACGGCCGCACCCTGGCTTACGTGTTTTTGAACAATGGGGTATTTGTAAATAAGGTTATGATAGAAAAAGGATACGCCTATTGTTTGTTCCGCAGGCCCAACAATAAATATGATCAGGTGTTACTGCAGTCCCAGCGAAATGCAATGTCGGCCAAACGGGGGATATGGCGTAACTGGAAAGAAAAAAAGGCAAGGTATTGGGGAAACAGAAGATCAAAACGATTTCATGAACCAACATGTGCCTTTGGGAAAAAAATTGATAGAGAGAATAAAATTGTATTTATACGCACATGGGATGCGTTCTGGGCGGGTTATGCTCCCTGCAAAAAATGTATGGCCGAGGGGGTGAGAATTGACGATTGAAAATTGTAGATTGACGATTGAAGTCCGCCAAATCCACCAAAATACGTTGGCGGAGATGGCGGACTTTCGAGATGGACTATTCTTTTTCTTTGTTTAATTCCTCTAAAAGTTTTTGTGAGATCTGGGCGGGAACTTCGTCATAATGTGAAAACTCCATGGTAAATATGCCGCGACCTCCGGTAATTGACCTGAGCTCCGGTGCATATGTCAAAAATTCGGACATAGGCACGTTTGCCTTGATAACCTGATTTTTACCTTTGCTGTCCATGCCAAGTACCCTGCCTCGTCTGCTGTTAAGATCTCCCATGATATCCCCCATGTATTCGTCAGGGGTCGTGATTGAAATGCTCATAATGGGTTCCAACAGAACCGGGCCCGCCTCTGCCGCCGCTTTTCTAAATGCCAGAGAACCTGCGATTTTAAACGCCATTTCAGAAGAATCAACCGCATGAAAGGAACCGTCATCCAGAGTAACCTGAAAATCGATACAAGGGAATCCACCAAGAACTCCCTTCTTGCAGGATTCAATAATACCTTTTTCAACAGCAGGAATATATTGTCTCGGAATTGCACCGCCGACGATTTTATCAACAAACTCAAAACCTTTTCCCTTGGGAAGTGGTTCTAACCGGATCCAGCAATCACCGAATTGACCATGGCCTCCGGTTTGTTTTTTATGTCTTCCTTGAACTCTGACCGTCTTGGTAATGGTCTCCTTGTAGGGAATTTTAGGTGTGTTCAGACGTACGTCAACGTTGAACTTTCTTTTGAGCTTTTCAACGGTAACTTCAATGTGGATCTGCCCCAGGCCGGATAAAAGAATCTGCTTGGTTTCCGGGTTACGAGTAAGCTTTAGAGCAACATCTTCTTCCAATAGCTTTGATAAAGAGGTAAATATTTTATCTTCATCACCCTTTGATTTTGGCTCAAGAGCGAAAGAAATCAGGTGAGGAAGCGGCTCTGCACATTTAAATTTTACCTTGTGACTTTCATTGCAAAGGGTGTCTCCTGTAGCCGTCTCTTTTAATTTAGCTACAGCCACAAGAGAACCTGGCCCGGCTTGTTTTATTTGTTTTTGTTCTTTGCCGGCAAGTCTCAACAGCTGATTATACCTTTCATTTGTACTTTTATTTGTGTTATAGAAAGTTCCGTCTGCACTCAGGGTTCCAGAAACCACCCTGAATATTGAAAGACGGCCGGCAAATGGATCGGCAACTGTTTTGAACACAAATCCGGAAAAAGGCGCATCCGGATCGGCCGTACATTCTATTTGAGTTTCACCGGTAGCATCAGCGGCAATCCAGGGATCGCGATCAAGGGGTGACGGCATGCAGTTGACAAAAAAATCCTGCAACAGATCGATACCGATATTTTTTGTGGCCGACCCACAAAGAACCGGCACAAATGTTCGCGTTAACGTGCCCTTCCGTAATACATTTATTATTTCATCATCTGACAAGGATTCTCCGTCAAGATACCGTTCCAGGAGTTTGTCGTCCGACTCTATAACATTTTCCACAAGAGCTTCTCTCTCTTCTTCGACCTGATCCTGCAGATCCTGGGGAATGTCAATTGCAGTTGCTTTGCCTTTGCTGTCATAGGTAAACGCTTTCATAAGGATAAGGTCAACAACACCTTTAAAGTCTGTTTCGGATCCTATGGGAAGTTGAATAATAATAGGCTTTGGCTTAAAACATTTTGCCGCATCTTTGAATGTACGGAAAAAATCAGACCTTTCCCTATCGAGTTTATTTATAAAAATAACTGATGGCAGGTTGAATTCGTCTATGAAATCCCAAGCCTGCTCGGTTTGTACTTTTACACCGTCTACGGCATCTATTACCACAACAGCGCTGTCGGCAGCCTGCATGCAAAGTCTGGTATCTGAAAAGAAATTCTGGTCACCGGGTGTATCGATAAGACTGACCGTATGTTTTTTCCAGCTGTATTGATGGAATGCGCTGCTTAAACTGATATGGCGTTTGAGCTCTTCAGGCTCAAAGTCCATAAGGGTGTTTTCATCATCTACGCATCCCAGTCTATTGGTGACACCTGTATTAAAAAGCATTACCTCGGCCAAAGAAGTTTTGCCCGCACCTCCATGGGCCACGAAAGCAATGTTCCTTAATGTATCTACATTCTCAGTCATTTACACTCCTCTCTGGTAAACATTATTAAATTGCTAATCTCTATCAATAAAAGCCTAAAACTAATATTTTTATATGGTTATCCGAAATAAATCAAGATCAACTTTCAAATTTTAAAGAAATAAAAAATTCTTTATTTCCCTTTGGCCCCAGTATGGGTGAAGGGATAACAAATTCGCGCAAAAGACCTGTTCTTGTAAAAAAATCCGAAAGACTTTTTATAACCTGGGCATGCAAAACAGGGTCACGCACCACGCCGCCTTTGCCGACGTTACCTTTTCCCACTTCAAACTGCGGTTTTATCAAGGCCATGATCTGCGCATCTTTTTTCATAAACTTAATTACCGCAGGAACAACTATTTTAAGAGAGATAAAAGATACATCTATGGTGATGAGATCTACGGATTCTCCAAGGCTCTCGGCCGGCATGTAGCGGATATTTGTTCGATCTATAACCACAACACGAGAATCCTGCATGAGTTTCCAGGCGAGCTGCCCATAACCCACATCCACGGCAAAAACGCGGATAGCGCCATGCTGAAGAAGACAATCGGTAAATCCGCCCGTGGATGCTCCAACATCCATACAGACAGCCCCGGTGATATCGATATTAAGCGCCTGCAGAGCTTTTTCCAGCTTAAGGCCGCCTCGGCTTACATAAGGGTTTTCTTCTCCTTTAAGACTGACATGATCATTTTTATAAATAAATGAACCGGGCTTATCCACAAGACGGTTATTCACCAAAACTTTTCCGGCCATAATCAACGCACGGGCACGTTCCCGACTCTGTACCAGCCCTTTTTCTACAATCAGCAAGTCAAGTCTTGTTTTTTTAACTGACATCAGGAATCAAGCGTTTGATAAACTCATAAAAAGTCAAAATTGAGACGGCAAAGTAAAAAGTTCAAGTTCAAGGCGTCGCGAATTTTGTGGAATGAGGCGTACTTATGTACGCCGCAGTGAACACGAAATGAAGCGCAACGCAGAAATTGGATTTTTTACGAAACCGTCAAGCGTTTGGCTGCGTTAACAATGCTTGATGCATCGATACCGTATTTAGACCTTAGCATTTTCTGAGGACCGTGTTCAACGAAAATATCAGGTATACCGATACATTCCAAACGAAAACCGGTTATCCCCTGATCGCTCAAACCTTCCAGCACCGCACTTCCAAATCCTCCCTGACGTACGTTCTCTTCAACTGTTATTATGCGCGGTATTTCCCGTGCAAGGGCGCCGATCAAATCAACGTCAAGGGGCTTTACAAAACGACAATTGACAACCGTAGCAGATATGTCTTGTTCGGCCAGCGTTGCGTGAGCGATAAGTGCATCATTAACAGACCGGCCAATGGCCAGGATGAGAACGTCATTCCCTCTTTGAAGTACTTCTCCCTTTCCAATGGATAAAGGAAGATCTCGCTTTTCAGTTTTTACGCCCTCCACATTTCCACGGGGATATCGAACGGCAACGGGACCCTTATGGGCAAGGGAAGTTGTGAGCATCCTTACCAGTTCGTTTTCATCCTTTGGCGCCATAAGCACCATGTTGGGAAGGCTTCTGAGATAAGATAAATCAAATACACCATTATGAGTCGCTCCGTCCTCACCCACAATTCCACCACGGTCAACGGCAAAAACAACCGGAAGCGCTTCAAGACATACATCATGCAATATCTGATCATAAGCACGTTGCAAAAAAGTAGAATATATCGCCACAACCGGTTTGAATCCTTCAGCGGCCAGACCTGCGGCAAAAGTTACCGCGTGTTGTTCGGCGATTCCCACATCAAAAAACCGGTCCGGATAGGTCTCGGCAAACTTCACAAGCCCCGTGCCTTCAGGCATGGCCGCGGTCACCGCTACGATTCTCTCATCCTCTTTTGCCATTTGCAAGATGGCTTCCCCAAAAACCTGAGTGTATGTCGGAACGGAACATTCTTTGTTTAGACTTTCCCCGGTATCTGCATTAAAGCATCCCACACCGTGAAAATAGACAGGATTTTTTTCGGCAGGGGGATAACCTTTGCCTTTTTTTGTTGACACATGAAGAAGAACCGGTTCGTTAAGGCACTTAATATTATTAAGTATATCAATAAGATGGTTCAGGTTATGACCGTTTATCGGACCAAAATATTCGAAGTTAAAGGCCTCAAACAGCATACCCGGAGTTATAAACGTCTTGAAAGATTCTTTTGAACGCTTGGCAAATTGATAGATATCGTCACCGACTTTGGGCAAAGATTTAAGAAAGTCTTTAAGCTCTTTTTTTAAATCCTGCATATATTTTGCTGAAAAGGCCCGACTTAAAAAAGAAGACAGGGCGCCAACGTTGTGCGCAATCGACATATCATTGTCATTTAATATCACGAGAATATTCTTGTTGATGTCTCCGGCCTGATTAAGACCTTCGTAAGCAAGTCCGGCGGTCATGGATCCATCTCCTATTACTGCAATAACCTTGGATTTATCATTTTTTAAACGCTTGGCACACGCAATCCCAAGACCGGCGGAAATTGAGGTACTGCTATGGCCGGTTGAAAATGCGTCGTAAGGACTTTCACTCATACGGGTAAACCCGCATATTCCATCATGTTGGCGAAGCGTATGAAATCGTTCTCTGCGCCCTGTAAGAAGTTTGTGAGCATAGGACTGATGTCCGACGTCCCAGATGATTTTATCGGCAGGCGCAGTAAATACGTAATGAAGGGCAATCGCCAGCTCAACAGCGCCCAGGCTCGGCGCAAGATGACCACCGTTTTTCGATACCACTTCAATAATAACATCGCGAATCTCAGAAGCTATCATCGGTAGTTCAGACCGTGACAGTGCTTTTAAATCTGCCGGTGAATTAATTCTTTCAAGTAAGCTCAAGGGTTATGTACTCCTTTATCTTCTTATATGCTTATTTTTTTCTATCAATAATATAATGTGCGATAGCGCGAAGCGGATCAGATTTGTTATCAAAATAATCGAGTGCTTGCAAGGCGTTATTGACTAATTTTTTTGCAAATTCTTTTGATTTTTCAATTCCCAGTATAGAAGGGTAGGTGCTTTTTTCTCGAACTTGATCGGTGCCGACATCTTTGCCCATAACC
>Ga0315535_1002455_pt1 | contig 11802 bp, 10 predicted proteins | sample SalMarSW160220MG_2_FD_203092 | JGI IMG/M metagenome (GOLD analysis project Ga0315535, IMG submission 203092) | Salt marsh sediment microbial communities from the Plum Island Ecosystem LTER, Massachusetts, United States - Salt Marsh Sediment SW1602-20 ...
ATATTGATGATGACAAAGAACCGTAAGGCTTCAGGAGGCAGGGCCGTGCTGCTTGAGCCGGGCGTGCCCTGCCGGCGCTGTTTTCCGGCCTTCGTTATGCGCGCGTGCGCCCTCGCGCTTGCCTTTGCAGCGCTGTGGATGGTGTTTGATGCAGCCCCGGTGACGGCAAAAAGAAGGAAGCCTCCCACCTCAAAGACCGTGGTGGGGCAGGTGTTCGACGCGTCAGACAACCCCATAGTCGGCGCCGCGGTTGAAATGACTGACCTGACCACGGGCAAGACGTCTGCTAATTACACCGGACCCGAGGGGCATTACACCTTCACAGCCCTCAAGCTGACTGAGGACTACCAGATTAAGGCCCATTACAAGGGTCAGTCTTCTGAGGTGCGCAAGGTCAGCTCCTGGGACACGCGATTCAATCTGGTGCTGAACCTCCACATCCCCGCGCCCAAAGACTAGCGAACGGGCGGCCAGCTTTTTTCCTCAATCCGAATTTCTCACGATTGTTGCGGGAAAGATTAGGAGGGCGGGGCTTCAGCCCCGCCGGTACGGGGTGCCAACAATCCTTGTCTTCTCCCGCTGAACGGCTTGCCGCGGCAAGCCGTTCAGCGGGGAAAAGAATGGGGCAGATAAGAAGTGGTCCGCATCTATTGGCGGAGCTAAAGCTCCGCCCCCCTATCAGGGCTCGGCGCTGACTTTCACCAGCTTGCGGCCAACACGAAAGATGGCCACCGGGCAGTTCCGCGCATCAAATTCCCATTTCGGATCCGTCAGGCGCTGCCAGTCGGGCGGGTCTGTTTCTCCCACGGCCATGTAAACAGCCCCTTCCTTGATCTTGCGCTGCGCAATCGAATTGGAATCGGCCAGCTTGAGTGTGACCAGCAGGCGGAACAGTTTGATCGGGGAGTCAAAGTCGCAGGGCACGATGCGAATTTCCGAAGGCAACGCCTTCTCCTGAAACTGCGTTTCCCAGTCCTTCTGCGCCTGCTCGGCCGCCGGCGCTCCGTGGAAATCGGAGATGATTCGGCGGGCGAGGTCCTTCTTCATTTCCAGCGGGTGAGTGCCGCCGGCGCTGACAGATTTCTTAAGGCCGGCGATATCCGCGGGTGAGAGGTCTGTGAGCAGTTCGTAGTATCGCCACATGAGGTCGTCGGAAACGGACATCAGCTTGCCGAACATTTCCTGGGGCGGCTCATCGATGCCGACGTAGTTGCCCAGCGACTTTGACATTTTCTGCACGCCATCAAGCCCTTCCAGGATGGGCATCATCATGATGACCTGGGGTTCCTGGCCGTACTCCTGCTGGATGGTGCGGCCGGCGAGCAGGTTGAACTTCTGGTCGGTCCCGCCCAACTCGACGTCGGCCTTAAGCGCCACCGAATCGTAAGCCATGGCCAGCGGGTAGACCAGCTCGAGCAGCGTGATCGGACGGCCCTCCTTGAAGCGCTTGCTGAAGTCATCGCGTTCCAGCAGGCGGGCCACGGTGTACTTTGAAAGCAGGGTCATCCACTCCGGGCTGTTCAGTTTGCCCAGCCAGCGGTTGTTGAAGTCCACCACGGTCTTTTCCGGATCCAGAATCTTGAAGACCTGTTTCTTGTAAGTCTCGGCGTTGGCGGCGATTTCTTCGGGCGTCATGGGCGGGCGCGTCACGTTGCGGCCCGAGGGGTCGCCGATGAGGCCGGTAAAATCTCCGATCAGAAAAATCACCGTGTGCCCCAGGTCCTGGAAGTGCTTCAGCTTGCGGATGAGGACCGTGTGCCCCAGGTGGATGTCGGGAGCTGTGGGGTCGAAGCCCGCCTTGACGCGCAACGGCGTACCCGTCTTCTGTGCCCGCTCGAGCTTGGTGTAGAGGTCTTCCGGGCGAATGGTTTCCTGCGCGCCCTTGGTGAGATAAGCGAGTTGCTCTTTAATCGTCATGGGGCCTTTGATGTTTCTGAATAAGTCCCGGCAAAGCCCGGCGAGAAATCATAGCCATGCACTCAGGCAACCAGCTCAAACAGCGCCTCGATCACCTGCTGCATCTCCTCTGCGCTGATGCGTGCAACCCGCTTACCCAGGCGAAGAGTAGAAAGCACTCGAACCTGCGAGATCTTCACCCATGAGGGCTTGGGGAGACGCGGGCTCTCGAGTTTCAGCGCGAGCGGTAAGCCAACCTTCTGGGGCTGGCTGGTCAGGGCGAGAGCAATCACCGTACCGGAACGCTCATTGAAAACGTCGTGGCTGATGATGAGCACGGGGCGCACGCCCTGCTGCTCGCTGCCCCGCGCCGGATCCAGGTCTGCCCAGTAAATTTCGCCCCTCAGTATTCGGGCCAGGGTGATTCTCCAGCAAAGAATTCCTCAGCCAGTGCCTGCTCTTCTTTTGGGTCCAGCTTGGCAAGCTCCTGGATGAGCCGCCGGTGCTTGTGCCGAGCCGTCATTTCCGCCAGCGCGGTCTGGATGGCACGGCTCCGGCTGGGAAAACGGCCTTCATGCACGAGGCGGTCGATTTCCTTCAGCGTCTTGGTTTCCAGGCTGACAGCAACCTTTGTGGTACTCATCGGTATGATAATTTATCATACTTCAGCGCAGGGGTCTATCGCGCGAAGCGCCGTGTGATCGTGGGCTTTTAGAAGACGCCGGAATCGAAGCCATCCGAGCTTTCGGCGTCCTATTGCCGCAGCACCGTCCTGCGTCCCTCGATGCGGACCTTATCTTCGAGCATCAGGCAGACGGCCTCGGAATAAATGCGGTGTTCTTCCTTCAGGATTCGCGCCGAGAGCGTTTCCACGGTGTCATCGTCGAGTACCGGAACGACAGCCTGGAGCACGATGGGGCCGGTATCCATGCCTTCGTCCACGATGTGGACGGTGCAGCCCGTGAACTTGACGCCGTAATCGAGCGCCTGCTGCTGCGCGTCGAGTCCGGGAAACGCCGGAAGGAGCGCCGGGTGGATGTTGAGGATGCGGCCGGGAAAGGCCCGCACAAAAACCGGGCTGAGGATTCGCATAAAGCCCGCCAGGCACACCAGGTCCACCTGCGCGTCCCTGAGGGCGGCGACGACTTCGCCGTCATAGGCCTCGCGGTCCTTGCCCTTGGACGGAATAAACAGGGTTTTCAGGCCCATCTGGCGGGCGCGCTCCAGGCCCGGCGCCTGCTCGCGGTTGCTGACCACCAGGGCGATTTTCCCCGGGATTTTCCCCGCCGCCACGTTGCGGGCGATGGCCTCAAAATTCGATCCGCGGCCGGAAAGTAGAATGCCGATGTTCTTCATGGATGTTTAACCACAGAAGCCGGAGGCCCGGGAAAGCAGATTCCTCGCTTCGCTCGGAATGACGCGGTTCAAAGGGCAGTCTTCCGCAACCCTCTAAACACGGTCTGGAGATCCGGCCAGATATTTTACCTCAGCCGGGCCGCGAACGATCCTGCCCACGGTATAAAACTTTTCTTTCTTTCGCTTGAGCGCGCGGGTGACGTTCTCCAGGTTTTTCTTTGGAACGATCAGCAGCATGCCCAGGCCCATGTTGAAAGTTCGCAGCATCTCCGCCTGGCGCACTTTTCCCAGGCCGGCGATCATGTTGAAGACGGGCGGGACGGGCCACGACCCCAGTTGAAATTCCGCCTGGCACTTCGCGGGAAGAATGCGCGGAGTATTGTCGGTGACGCCGCCGCCCGTAACGTGGACGAGTCCGCTGAGCCAGCCTTTCTGATGCAGTGGCTGCAGCAGCGGCGCGTAGCAGCGATGCGGCGCCAGCAGTTCTTCATCGAGCCGGCGCCCGAGTTCCGGAACGCGTTGCGAGAGCCCGATGCCCGCCTGGTCCATCAAAACCTTGCGGGCCAGAGAATAGCCGTTGGTGTGCAGGCCGAGCGAGGGCAGCCCCAGGATGACATCACCGGGACGAATCCGGCTGCCGTCGAGGATCTCGCCTTGCCGCACCCACCCCACGATGCAGCCGGCCAGGTCGTACTCGTTGGCTGCGTAAAAGCCGGGCATCTGGGCGGTCTCTCCGCCGATAAGCGCGCAGCCAATCTCACGGCAGGCATCGGAAAGGCCGCGAACAATGTCAGTGACAACCTTCCCGCGGATTTTTCCCGTTGCCAGATAATCCAGGAAAAAGAGCGGCCGCGCGCCGTGCACGGCGATGTCGTTGGCCGAATGGAACACCAGGTCGCGGGCGACGCCTTCATGACGGTTGGCGGCGAAAGCGATTTTGAGCTTGGTGCCCACGCCGTCCATGCTGGAAACCAGCACGGCGTCTGAGGGAAGCCCCTTGAGAGAAAAGAATCCTCCAAAGGCGCCAAATCCTCTTAAGACGCGGGGATTGAAGGTCTTGCTGACCAGCTCTTTAATTTGTGATTTGGCGCGGCTCGCCGCATTGATGTCGACGCCCGCATCTCGATAACGCATGAATTGTAAAGGACTCCTTTGGCGGAATCACAAAAGAAAATCAGAAGGACGGAACCCGTCAGAAGATCTTGCCCATTCTGGACCAGCGCGTTTTGGCGAAAAAGTTCCAGAGGATGGAGGCGTCAAATTTCAGGCGGTCTCTCAGCCCGTCGTCCAGCCATTCGTGCGTGGGCGCGTTGTAGGACCAGTAGACAAAAAGCGGTTCGCCCACCACGTTCTGGAGGGGCACGAATCCCCAGAAGCGGCTGTCCAGAGAATCGTCCCGATTGTCGCCCATCACAAACAGGTATCCCCTGGGGACATGGAGGCCATCCTTGCGAATAAAGCTGGGCATTTCGCGGGCCCAGTGCGGATCGAGGCCCCAGGCCGCCGGCAGTTCGTTGATTTCGTTTTTCGGCGGCGGAAAGTCGTCGCGGAGCGGAAAGACGGCGGATGATTGAAAGCGCGCATAGGGCTCCTTGAGGAGTTTCCCGTTGCGGTAAACCTTCTTGTCTACGACGCGGATGACGTCACCGCCAACCCCGATCACCCTCTTGACAAACATCTGGGCGGGATTTACCGGATAACGAAATGCCACGATGTCACCATGGTGAATGGGGGCAATGCGTGGAAAACGCACGTCGGTGTAAGGCAGTTGAGGACCGTAAAGCAGTTTGTTCAGAAAAACGTGGTCGCCGATCAGGATGGTGTTTTCCATCGAACCCGTCGGAATCACCGTGGCTTCCGCCACAAAGGTGCGGATGCAGAAAACTCCGATCAGGACAATCAGAAGAGACCGGACCGTTTCCCACCAACCGTCGTGGCGGGCGGCGCGCCGGGAAGTCGCGGGAACCTGCTCAGGGGGATTCTGAGGTTGTTCGCCGGCGTTCAAGGGCTCGGAAGGTTCCATAAACTTTAGTCCCGGTTTCTTAAAGCGATCAGCCGCTCCTGGACGGCCGTGGGATAGTTGGCCGTGTAGCAGGCCAGGCAGTAATTGTCTTTGTCGCCTCCAACGGCGTCGCGCAGACCGTCCAGCGAAAGATATCCCAGGGTGTCCGCCCCGACGTAATCGCGGATCTCTTCCAGGCTGTGGTTGGATGCGATCAGTTCTTTTTTCGTTGGCGTGTCCACTCCGTAGTAGCAGGGCGAAACCGTGGGCGGGCAACTGATGCGGAAATGGACCTCGCGCGCTCCGGCCTCGCGGACCAGGCGCACGATTTTGCGGCTGGTGGTGCCGCGGATGATGGAATCATCCACCAGCACGACGCGTTTGCCCTGCAGCAGGCTGCGCACGGGATTGAGCTTCATCTTGACTCCAAAATCGCGGATGGCCTGCGTGGGCTCAATGAACGTGCGGCCAATGTAGTGGTTGCGGATGAGCCCAAATTTCAACGGAATGCCCGATCCTTCCGAATACCCGAGGGCCGCGGCGACTCCGGAATCGGGGACCGGAACCACGATGTCCGCGTCTGCCGGATGTTCCTGCGCAAGGCGCCGGCCCAGCATTTCGCGGCTGCTTTGCACAGAGCGGCCGAATACGAGGCTGTCAGGCCGTGAAAAATAGACGTGCTCAAAGATGCATTTCGCCGGTTTGGCCGGCGGTGAAAAGCGCAGGGAAGTGATGCCGCGCTTGTCCAGAATCACCATTTCACCGGGCTCGACTTCACGCAGGTAGGTGGCGCTGATGATGTCAAACGCGCAGGTCTCTGAGGCCACGACGTAAGCGCCGTTCAGCTGCCCCAGGCAGAGCGGCCGGAATCCGCGCGGATCGCGAATGGCGTAAACGCTGTCTTTGAAAAGCATCACCAGCGAGTAGGCGCCCGAAACACGGTCCAGCGCTTCGGCGATCGATTCCGGAATGCCACTGTGCCGGGAACGGGCGAAATAGTGAAGGATCACTTCCGTGTCACTGGTGGTCTGGAAGATGTCACCGCGGGCTTCCAGTTCGCGCCGGATGCTGGAGGCGTTCACGAGGTTCCCGTTGTGGGCCAGGGCCACCTGGCCTTTCTGGCAACTGACGCTGAGGGGCTGGGCATTCTTCAGGTTGGTATCGCCGGCCGTCGAATAACGCGTGTGGCCAATGGCGGCATGTCCGGGGAGGCGCTGCAAAACTTTCTCGTTGAAAACCTCCGCCACGTGGCCCATGTTCTTGCGGCCGTTCAGCCGGTCGCCGTCGGTTACCACCATGCCGGCGCTTTCCTGCCCGCGATGCTGTAGCGCGTAGAGGCCCAGATAAGTGAGTTTGGCAGCTTCAGGATGACCATAGACGGCAAACACGCCACAATGGTCGTGGAACTTGTCGTCGGGAAGTGAGAGTGCTGGGAATTTTTCTGGGGTTAGTTGCAAAGCTTTTTTCCGCGGCCCCACGACTGCCTGGGTACAATTCTGATGGGATTCGCTTGCCGGAGTCCGCTAAGCGTTCTGCCGCCTGGGAATGCCTCAGGCTGTTCAAGTCCTTACCTTTTCATTTTGCCCCGGCTCCACCGACAGCGCAACTCTTTTCTGGCAGGGCCGCGAAGCCGGCGCTGATCGCCTGAAGTGCGCTCGCGGATTGCGGCTTACAGTTCCAGGTTGAGTGCTGGACACCGGGGAAGTTTATCCTCCACAATAGGGTGAAGATATGGTTCGCGAGGATCCCTTGAGCGTTTCGCAGGCTTCTGTGAATAAGAAGAGTATTCCGGTGCGCGAATATGTCCAGCAGACGTTTGTGCCGCTCTCCCGGCTTGTGCATGATTGGGAAATGCACTCGGCGGTGGCGCTGAGCCCCTCCGAAGAACGTACCATGGTTCGCGAACCCGCGAGGGCCGTCCCTCAAGCGATTGCCCGCCGCGTCGGAAAGCTGAGAATTCTGCTGGTCCCTTTTGTGGCGTGCTCCCCATCGGGCGACAGGGTTGCCTTTTCCAATCCGCAAGGCGAAAAGCATTCCGCAGTCTGGCTGGAAAACAGGAACCGGATCGACCTGGTCCTTGCCTCCCGCGACCTGGACCCTCATGACACCGGGTGGGAATTTCTGGCGAGCGTCGCCGAGCTTCTCCGCGTGCGCCTCACGCCCGAGGAAGTGTCGCGCTACACGTCGATGTTGAAGGAGGAACTGAGCCAGGGGTTCGAGGGCGAAATCGATGAGGAAGCCTATCAGGCCAAGCAGCCCCTTCGCCGGCGCAACCTCTGGTCCCGAACGGGCCCGCAGTTCCTGAAGTATCGCGACGTCTCCTTCACCAGCACCTGCGCGGAATATATCCACGGACTGTGGCACGATGTCCAGATCCGGCTGGGCCCCGAACACCTGCCCGTTCCTGTCCTTCGCCAGCGCATGATTCTGATGGCGGAAATGTTTCCGCCGAACCCCGGCTACGAGTTGTTTGCCGAAGGCGAGCAGACTTAGTCGGGCGCGATTCTGCAAATCCCCGCCAGGCCCAAAGCCCCTCCACTGATTTTTGCTTTTCAACTTGCATAAAGGCCCGGCAGCGACTATCCTTTGACCCCGACCAGACTCTATCGCGCCTACTCAATGGGGGAAAAATGGCCGCCGAACTACCCAATTACGTTAGATCGTCCGTTCCCAATCCGCTGGACAAACGGGTTCCCTGGTACAAGAGCACGTTCCCTTCATACGCGGGGATTTTCCTGTGGGTCGCTTTCTACCTGGGGCTTTCAGCGCCGACCTTGAGCCAGGCCAGTCCTGCCGTCTGCCTCCTCGGATTGTTTGTGGCCGGGCTGATCTGTTTCGCCCTTTTTTACTACGCTCCGGCCATGCTGGGCATGCAGACGGGACGCCCGCTTTACATTGTGGGAACCTCCACCTTCGGCGTGAAGGGCGGCTACCTGATGCCCGGCCTCCTGATGGGCTGTCTTCAGATCGGATGGTTTGCCGTGGCGACTTATTTCGCCGTGGATTACATCATGGAAGGGCTCGGCAGCCAATCGAAGACGCTGTTCGTTGCCATTGCGCTGGTGTGGGCCTATGGGCTGGCCTGGGTGGCTATCAAAGGAATTTCGTACATGGCGCGCATCGCCCAGTTTCTGAACTGGGTGCCGCTGGTGATGATCATCATCGTTTTCTGGGCCAACAAAGACGGCGTGGCCAGCTATCAACCGCCCCAAAACGATGCCTGGGGCGGCTTCCTGACGATGCTCGCCATCGTCATCGGATTCTTTGCCACCGCCGGCGCGGCAGGCGCTGATTTCGGACTGAACAACCGCAACCGCCGCGATGTTGTGTGGGGCGGGCTGACGGGCATCGCGCTGGCCATCCTGGTGGCAGGCGGGTTGCCGGTGCTTGCGGTGGCCGGCCATCTGGGCACGCTGGGCAACGCTTCAGACTTCACGTTTGCCGGAACCATCAAGAGCGTTGGCGCCCTGGCTCCGGTGATGTTCTTCCTGTTTGCGGCGGCTTCCATGGTACCCACGACTTTCTGCACCTTTATCGCCGGCAACAGCTTTGGAACCATGCTGCCGAAAATCCCGCGCGCCGCTTCCACCATGGTGGGCGTGACGATTGGGGTCATTCTGGCTATCACGGGCGTGGCGCAAAACCTGATTGGCTTTTTCTCGATTGTGGGTGCCTCCTTCGGACCCATCTGCGGCGCCATGGCGGCCGATTATCTCCTGGCCGGGAAGAAATGGTCGGGGCCGCGCAAGGGAATCAACTGGGCTGGGTACGTTGCGTGGGCAGTTGGGTTTGTGGTCGGAATCCTCGACAAGATTCCGGGCGTTCCGGCGAGTTGGGTCAGGATGGACCGGCCTGCCGTCCTTTTCTCTTTTATCGTGGGCTTTGTGATTTACCTCATTCTTGCCAAAGCAGGCGCTTTGCCCGAGCTGATCCCTCAAACGGAACTGAAGTCCGGTGCGGAAGCTTAGCGGCGGGTTTGCTCCACCGACTGCTTATATAACGCCTTGCCAGGAGACGGAGCAAGCCGCTGCTCCATTCCGCATTGCCGCCCTTTGGGGAAGGCGTCTGCGCGCCGGTTCCTTCTTCGTGATAAATTAATGATCTTGCCTACAAACCTCGATACAGGGGCGACGGGCGGTCGCGACAGGGCTGTTTAGGCTGGCCGCGCATGAGCCGATTTCCGACTTTCCGGGAGCGGAGGAGGTAGTGTTGTCAAAGCACATACAAAAGTCCATCTGCACAAAACTTGCGGTCGTCGCTGGAGTCCTGCTGCTGCCCGTGCTGGCCCTGGCGCAGAGCAGCGTCGTCGCGGTCACCAATCGCACCAGTTACAATGCCGGCTCGGAAGTCCTGATGCGGCTGGCCACGGCCCCGGGAGCCTCGGTGCGCGGCAATATGGCTTTTTCGGCCACGGTGCGCTACGACGGTGACAGCAACGCGGTGTACACGACTTCACCTTCACAGGTCTGGACCATCCCCGCCGATCCGGCGGCGAGTTCCTATTCCCTGCTTTGGAAAATTCCTGCAGACGCCCGGACAGGGCGTTATGAGATCGACCTGTTGGGCTATGACCGAATCTCCGGAGTCACATTTATCAGGGCGCCTCAGGCCGGTTCATTCGCCGTTTACCGCAAGCTGGCCAGGATTGAGGGCATCAGGCTGAACAAGACTTTCTATGTGACGGGCGATCATGTGGCGAGCGACATCACGATTAAAAACCTGACGAACCAGCCACTGAATGGGCTTCGGGTTGAGTTCTCAAACCGCTACTGGCCCTGGATTGCCGGGCCCGCCCAACAGGCCGCCGCAAGTGTGGTGACGCTGAAAAAGGACCTGACGCTGGCGGCTGGCGCGGAACAGGAAATTCACGCGAAGGACGTGGCCGTTGTCGGCAAGGTTGACCAGCCGGCGATTCATCAGTACGGAGTGGTGGTGTGGGACCACGACCGGAAGAACGTTCTGGACATCGCCTTCAGCCAGCTGGTCTTGATCCGGCCTCCCGGCATCACCGCGCCCAAGCTTTATCCCCCGCAGTATATTTATCCCGAGCTGAGCAAGGTTGATACTAAAGACTACCGGCACTTCTATCCTCCGGGGCTGGATGCCGGCGCCATCCAGTTCGACACCAGCCACACGATGTATATGCCCGGGCAGGATGCGGCCATTCATTTCTCCATCGGGAACCCCGGGAAAACAGCCTGGGAGCAGATTACCGCCACGGCATCCTTGCTGGACCCGGATGGGAAATCCATTGAAAAGAAGGTTGTTGCCGGACGGCTTGACCTGCAGCCGGGTTCGGCAGCCAGGAAGGAATCGGTATCCTTTGCGCTTCCTTCTGGCCGGGCGGGGCTCTACCGGGCTGAAGTGGTTCTCACTGATTCGGCTGGAAACACCGTGGCGGAGAACGACCTTGAACTGGGCGTGAATCCACTGCCCAGGTCGATTCTGATTTTCTGCGCGCACGAGGATGACGAGGGCGGCTGGGCCGGATTGACCCGGGCGGCCATCGAGAACCACATCCCGATCCACTTTGTCTACTTTACCGGCGGCGATGCCGGATCGTGCGACCGCTATTACCAGCACTCCTGCAGCCCTGCCGAGGCCATGAACTTCGGCATGTTGCGCATGGATGAGACGCGTGCAGTTCTGGGGCATCTGGGGGTACCGAAAGACGATATTTATTTCCTGGGAATGCCGGATGGTGGTTCGGGCGAAATCTGGTATCACCATCCCGACCCTGCCCATCCTTATCTGTCGGTCCTGCTGGCCTCTGATCACACGCCCTATCCGAATGTCTTCCAGCCCAATCTGCCTTATGCGCGCGAATCGGTGGTGGCAGCAGTGAAAAGATTTTTAAAGGAATTTAATCCGGAAGTGGTTGTGACGGCGCATCCTCCGGCTGAAGGTCACATCGACCATATCGTGAATAACTATTTTGTGGTGAAGGCCCTGCAGGAGATGGTGAGCGCAAAGGAGTTAGATCCGAAAAGCATCAAGCTCTATGTGGACAGAGTCTATAATCCGAAGACGATACCTTCGACTCCCTATCATTATTCTGAACATGCTCTGTTTGTGTCTGGCGAGGTGATGGCCCTGCACCAGGAAGCAGGCTGGTACTATCAATCACAGGGCGGCAATCGCGCCGAAGGCCGCATCCGTGACTTCAATCGGCTTTCCCGCAAAATTGTCTATCGGCAGGTGTTAGACTGGAAAGATCACCAGGGATGGAATTCGACTCCATGAACAGAGGAGCGGACAAACCGGGAGAGGATAGAACTGCCAATGGCTGATTTACCCGAGGGAACTGGCTTGCAGCCGGCCGCAACCTTCCCGGATGAACCTTTTGCCTGTCCGAACTGCGGCCAGCTGCTTGCTCCGTCGGTCCGCGTATGCCCTTCCTGCAAGCAAGATGTTAACCCCAGTGAAATCGTTCGTCCGGACGTTACCGTTGTCATTGCCGAGCAGGTTGTTCCTATGCCGGCCCAAGTGCAGGCGCGATTTTCATGGGGGATTTTTTTCGCAGCATTGGGGACCTGGCTTATCGCGGC
>Ga0315535_1002457_pt1 | contig 11801 bp, 11 predicted proteins | sample SalMarSW160220MG_2_FD_203092 | JGI IMG/M metagenome (GOLD analysis project Ga0315535, IMG submission 203092) | Salt marsh sediment microbial communities from the Plum Island Ecosystem LTER, Massachusetts, United States - Salt Marsh Sediment SW1602-20 ...
TCAACATAATCGACGACAGCCAGATGCTGATAGTCACAAGCGACGCCCTGCGCCCGGCCTTCGAGGTGCTGGCGGACTGGAAGAGGGCCAAGGGTGTGCCAACCAGGTTAGTCACGACAGCCTGGATTGATGCTAATTCATCCGGCCGTGACGGGGCCGAGCGCCTCAGGACCTTCATTCGCGACCAGGTCGACAACCACGGCCTGCGCTACGTCCTGCTGGGCGGTGACGCCGAGATCGTGCCCGTGCGCATGGTGCACGCCAAGGCGCTGATGTCCTATGACGACGTCTTCGCCTCGGACTTCTACTACTCGGATCTGGATGGGAGCTGGGACGAGAACGGCGACGACGTCTTCGGAGAGATTGCGGACGATCTGGACTTGCATCCGGATGTGGCCGTGGGCAGGGCTCCGGCCAGCACTTCTGCCGACGCCGAGACGTTTACAAACCGCGTGCTGGCCTACGAACAGACGGATCCCGGCTGCGCCCGTGAAGCCCTGTTCATATCGGAGGACACCGGCTTTCTGAACTTCGACGCCGCCGTGCAGCTAAACCCGCTGGCCGACGACGTCTTCCCTGCGGATTTCAGCAAGCAGAAGCTCTACTGGAAATACGAAAGCTACCCGGACGCCGAGCCCAATACCAAGGAAGCGCAGATCGAGGCCCTGGACGCCGGGCGCGCCTTTGTCACCCACTACGGGCACGCCAGCGAGCAGGATCTGAACCTGGAGATGACGGCCGCCGACGTCTCCAGCCTCTCGAACTCGCCGCATTTTCCGATCTATGTCTCCTGCGGTTGCCTGGCGGGCAACTTCGCTTACGCTTCCAGCGACTCTGCCGGCGAGCGGTTGCTGACCAACCCCGGCGGCGGGGCCGTGGCCTATCTGGGCAACACCAACTTCGGTCTGGGTCCCGGCGGAGGCACGGCGCTGATCGAGTCTTTCTACAAAGGTGTCTTCGAGCAGGGTCTCGATCTGGGGTCGGCGCTAGGATACGCCCGCGAGCATTTCTATTCGAACGAGAGCAACCTGCACAACGAACTACTCGGCATACGCTGGACACAGCTGGTAGTAGTACTGCTGGGCGACCCCGAGATGCCGATCTATACGACCGATCCGGGCAGGCTATCGCTTCAGGCGCCCGCCGCAATCGGTCGTGACGAGCAATGCGTCGAGGCGACCGTTTTTCTGGACGGCCAGCCGGTCCCCGGCGCGCGAATCACCCTGTACAGGAACGGCGAGTTCCTCTACCGGCAACAAAGCGACGCCCAGGGCCGGACAGTGTTTCGCTTCACGCCGCAGAACGGCGGCCTGATACAACTGACCGCGACCCTGCCCAACACCGTCCCGGCCCTGGGGAGCATTGAGGTCCCCTGATGCCATTCGCAAACAGCGAATTGTTATTGTAGTGCGAAGGCGTTCTGTGTGGTGTGCAGAGTCTATCTGCCGCCGGCCGGGAAAGCCATCTCGTCACAGCGCCAGCAGCCCTGGGCTCGCAGGTCTCCGTCAAAGTCGATATCCTTGTCGCACAGCCAGCCGTTTCCTGCCTGGTCCTTGAAATACTTCAGCGGCCTGGCGGGCTTGTGTGTATCCGTGGTGGCTTTTTCTCTCTCATCGGAACTCATGGCTTCCTCCTTTTTTTATCCAAGTCGATCCTCGCTTGTTGAAGGATGCAGACATCATGCCAGTTCCCGTCGGTGACCGCCTTGTCCTGGTTTTATGTGCGTATGACTTCAGACAGTGAGGGTTGAACGAATGGCTGAGTACCAATTAAGCAACTGTTTCTAGTTAAAGGAGTTGCGAATACGCTACTCTGCTGTCTCGTTAGTTGGCGAGGCACGCCCATCGCGCGTTGGCAGTTTGACTTTCAGGCGACGAATCTTCCTGAAGAAGGTCGATTTGTGCATTCCAAGCTCACGGGACGCGGCCAGGCGGTTGAAGTCGTTCTTGCGCAGGGCTTCAAGTAGAATCCTGCGTTCGCAGTCCGCCAGGCTCTCGATGTCTGCATGTTCTGAGGCGGTCTGTCTGAGCCTCGCGGGAAGGTGGGCGAGAGAGATGAATGGCCCGGGGCTCAGGACGTAGCCGTGCTCGACTATATTTTCAAGTTCTCTAACGTTGCCGGGATAGGAGTAGCCCATCAGAAAACGCATCGCGTCAGGGGCCAGGCCCTCCAAGTATTTGTCGTGTACCGCTGCCAGCTTGGAGATGAAGTGCTTGACCAGCATCGGCACGTCCTCTGTCCGCTCGCGTAGGGGGGGCAGGTCGAGACGGATGACGTTGATGCGATAGAAGAGATCGCGGCGGAATGAGCCATCGGCAACCATTTTTTCCAGATCACGATTTGTGGCGGCGACGATCCGGGCGTTGGTCTTCTTAGTTTGTGTCGCGCCCAGGGGCTCGAAAGTCTTTTCCTGAAGCACCCTCAGAAGCTTGGCCTGGGTAGCCGGGGGCAGATCTCCTATTTCGTCCAGAAACAGCGTGCCGTCGTCGGCGCGCGAAAAGAGTCCCTCGCGTGCCCGTGCGGCTCCGGTGAAGGCTCCCTTCTTGTGACCGAAAAGCTCCGCTTCGATCAGGGTTTCCGGGTAGTTTGCGCAGTTGAAGGCCACGAATTGGCCGCTTGAGCGCTTGCTCAGGTTATGGATCGCCCTGGCTATGAGCTCTTTTCCCGTTCCGCTTTCACCGCAGACGAGAATGTTGCTGCCACTCTTGGCGACTGTCGGCAGAATTTTCAGAAGTCCCCGCATACGCTCGCTCTTGGCGATGATGTCCTCGAATTTATAGTCCTGCTCGAGTTGTTTGCGCAGGCTCTCGATCTGGCGCAGATCGCGAAAGCTCTCTACGCCGCCGATAATCTCGCCGCGCTTGTCGCGAAACAGGGCCGTCGCGATGCTGACCGGCACGCTGGAGCCGTCGCTGGCGGTGATCTGCGCAACCAGACTAGCCACTGGATTGCCGGTATCCATGGTGTAGCGCAGGGCACATGCATCCAGACAAATGTTTGATCGAAGCACCTCATGGCACGGCTTGCCCATCACCTCGATCCGCTTGTACCCCGTTATCTCCTCAGCGGCGCGGTTGAAGCAGGTGATCCGCCAACTCTTGTCGACCGTGAAAACCCCGTCGCTAATGCTGGCAAGCACGGCCTCGAATCGTTCCGGCGAAGGTTCATCCAGGAAGGGCTCGAGCGGCGCCGGACCTTTTTGATCGTTGTTCGGCATGACCAACCCTCCGACAGAACCATATTATCTTTCGATGTGTTGGTCAAGGCGGTCGCATATGTGCAACTCTATCTTGCTGTTTGAAGCGCAGTGCCGGAAGACCTGGTCGGAAAACGAGGCAGGCGCTTCAGCCTGATGGGCGCTACGTTGATTTTAGTGGGTTTTTGGTAATGCGTGCGTTTGCCATTTCCGGGGCCAGGCCCATGACGATTTGTAGGGCGTGTGGAACGGCGTGTGCAAATAATCTTTGGTGAGATAAGGCGAGCAGTCGCAGTTTGGGTGGTTTTCTATTTTCAAGGAGGCGAGTCATGATCGGATTGGACAGGTTGCTCGACAAGCCTGGTGTTATTGCGGCCGGGCAGTTTTCGGCTGACGGCGAGATGGTGCGAGGAGTCGGCAAGCTCGACAAGGAGCAGATGAAGCAGGTGGCCGGGATATGCAATCGGGCCGCCGAGGTGCTCGGGGGCTTGGCTGGCGAATTGGACAGGGCCACCGGGTTGCCCTGGAAGGAGCTTAGCGGCTGGGTGCTCATGGGCGACAACCTGGCGCTATGTGTTACCGATGACAATGGAGTGATCGTCGACTCCCGCAGCGCCGATTTCAACCAGATCCTGGTGGATCTGTTCGGACCGCCAGCGGGTGAGGTTCCCGTGCCATAGGCCAGGTCTTTCCATGAAGTCTGACGAACCGGAAATTGTTTCGCCGGACGGCGAGGGGTCGTTTCGAGACTGCATGAATCTCTTGGCGGCTGGTCGTCTGGATGACGCTTATGCCTGTCTGGGCCGTTGCCTGGCCCGCGATCCGTCAATGGCGTCCGCCTATTCGATGAGGGCGGCAATCCAACAACGGCGCGGTCGCTACCGCGAGGCGCTTGACGACATCACCCGGGCGCTCGAGTTGCGGCCGGGACACACGGGTGACCTGCACAACCGCGCCGTGGTGCTGGCCTCGCTCGGCCGCCAGGCCGAGGCAATCCGCGATTACGAAATGGTATTGGCCCGTGAACCGTCCAGCTCGGGCACGCTCAACAACCTGGCATGGCTCTTGGCCACGGTCCGCGACCCGGCGCTGCGCGACTGCCGCCGAGCGATCGCATACGCGCGACGGGCGATCGAGGCATATCGCTCCGGGGCCTGGCTGGATACCCTGGCCGCGGCTTACGCCGAGTGCGGCGAGTTCGAGCAAGCCGTGGAAATAGAAGTCGGTGCCTATGCCTTGTCAAAGCCGCCGAACAAGGCCTTCGCCATGCGACTGGATCTTTACCGCCGCGGAATTCGCTATAGCCAGGAACTATATCGGTAATGTCTATCTGATTGCGACGGCCTCGTACTTTGTGCAGACATCGAAGCACAGCCCGCACTTGATGCACTTTTCCTGATCGATGACCACCGGCTTGCCCTTGCTCTTGAAGGTGATGGCGCCCTGGGGACAGTTTTTGACGCACAGTGAACATCCGGGGCACTTCTCGTCGATGATCTGATAGCTGATAAGCGCCTTGCACACTCCGGCGGGACACTTTTTCTTGTTGATGTGGGCCTCGTATTCGTCCCTGAAGTAGCGGATGGTGGTCAAGACGGGATTGGCGGCGGTGCTCCCCAGGGCACACAGCGAGGTTTCGCTGAGAGTCTGACCAAGTTCCTCGAGCAGCGAGATGGCTCCCTTCTCGGCCGTGCCGTTGCAGATGTCGGCAAGCAGCGAACTCATTTGCCGGAGACCCTCGCGACACGGAAGGCACTTACCGCACGATTCGCCAACCAAGAAGTCGATGAAATAACGGGCGATGTCCACCACGCAGTTGTCTTCATCCATGACGATCATGCCGCCCGAACCCATGATCGAACCGACACGGGCGAGTTCATCGTAGTCGACCGGCAGATCAAGCATACTTTCCGGAATCACGCCACCGGACGGCCCGCCGGTCTGCACCGCCTTGAACTTCTTGCCGCCGGGAATCCCGCCGCCGATCTCGAAGACAATCTCGCGCAGGGTGATTCCCATGGGCACTTCCACCAGGCCGGTGTTGTTGACCTTGCCCACCAGGGAAAAAACCTTGGTACCCTTGCTGCCGCCCCAGGGATTCTTGGTGACGTCGCCGGTGCCGATGGTGGTGAACCACTCGGCTCCGCGCAGGATGATCGACGGTACGTTGGCATAAGTCTCGACATTGTTGAGGTTTGTGGGCCGATCCCACAGGCCGTGTTCCACGGTGTGGATGTACTTGGCGCGCGGCTCGCCGACGCGACCCTCCATGGAGGCCATCAGCGCGGTCGATTCACCGCAGACGAAGGCGCCTGCGCCGCGGTGTATGCGGATGTCGAAATCGAAACCCCGGCCGAGAATGTCCTTGCCCAGCAATCCGTACCCGCGCGCGGCGTCGATGGCCTTCTCCAACAGATCGGTGGCCAGCGGATACTCATGGCGTATATAGATGTAGCCCTTGTGTGAGCCGATGGCGTAAGCGGCGATGAGCATGCCCTCCAGCACCGCGTGTGGATCAGATTCGATTATGCTGCGGTCCATGTAGGCACCGGGGTCACCCTCGTCCGCATTGCAGACAATGTACTTGGGTTCTCCGGGCGCATCACGGCAGGTCTTCCACTTAATTCCGGTCGGAAAGCCTCCGCCGCCGCGCCCGCGCAGCCCGGAAGCGATCATCTCGTCTATGACCTCCTTGGGGGTCATTCTGGTGAGCACCTTGGCCGTGGCCTTGTAGCCGTCCCGGGCTATGTACTCATCGATTAATTCCGGGTTGATGATACCGCGGTTGCGCAAGGCCAGCAGGCGCTGTTTCTTGAAAAAGCCGAAATCACTCATGCCGGGGACAAGCTGCCTTTCACTTTCAGCGGTTTTGTTCGTTGTCAGGCTCATAGTACCTGCTCCCTGCCCATGACCAGGGCGTATTCTTCGACGACATGTCCCGACTTGACGTGCTCGTCAAAAATCTTTCTTACCTTGTCTGTTGTAAGATCCACGTACTTGACCGGTTCCTGGTCGATCAGCTCGACGGTGATCATCGGCTCTCGGCTGCACAGCCCCGCGCAGCCGGAGGTGGTGACCATGATGTCTCCGGCGCCTGATTCCGTAACGCATTTTTTGGCTTCGTCCAGGATTTTCCGCGCGCCGGCCGAGACTCCGCATGTGCCCATGTGCACCGTAATCTTTGCGCGAGTGCCTCCCGTCTTCAGCGCCAGCGACTTTTTCGTCTGCTCGACGATCTTGTCGAGGTCTTCTGTTCTCAGCTTGGACATGAATCGCCTCCAGGAGTGTCGTTATTCGGACTGCTCCGCTTTTCTGATCTTGTTCAGGATCTTGCTAACTTTCATTGATGAACTGCGGGCGTAGACCTCGTCGCCGACGGTCACTACCGGCGCCAGGCCGCAGCAGCCCAGGCAGCGGACTGATTCCACGCTGAAAAGCATGTCCCCGGTTGCTTCTCCCTCGCGGCTCACATCGAGTTCGCGCATGACGTTCTCCAGGATGCGCGCCCCGCCCTTGACGTGACAGGCCGTGCCGGTACATACGCAGACGGGGTGCCTGCCTCGCGGTTCGAGGGTAAAGCCCTTGTAAAAGGTTGCGATGTGAAAGATGTGACTCAAGGGCACGTCAAGTTCGTCGGACAGCATCTGGGTCGCTTGCCTGGGAACGTAGCGGTAGCGCTCCTGAACGTCCTGGAGCATCTCGATCAGGTAGCTGTTATCCCCCTGCCAGCGGTCGACTATCGCGTCCACGTTGATCGCCTGTGCTTCCATCGGGTCCTCTCTTTCTCATCTCTTGGCGAGCGGTTGCGACTCAGGCCGCCTTTTTCGGCGTCGCAAGCAGGAACTCGTTTGCCATTTCGGCGGCACGGCCTTTGCGCCAGAGCGCGCCCTTCTCGATCGGGGGTAGACTTCCACGATTATGATTTGCGCCCGTTCTTTCCCTGGCTCTTTCGATCTCAAACTCGAACCAGCGCCGGGCCTCTTTCCCATACAGCAGGTTCAGCAATTCGAGCGGCAGGTTGGGAGGCTTGATAGTATAAAGCCATCCGCTCGTGTAGGGCGACTCGTTTACCAGCCCCGGCTTCTCGATCAATTTTGTATTGGTCAGCATCACCCGACCTGTTACCGGTGTCGGGACATCGATCTGGCCCTGCTCGAGGCAAAGCTCACAGGCTGGAGCGCCCTGGTAGATGGTTTGGCCTGGGCCCGGCAGGTGAATATCGAGGATTGTGCCGAGCATCCGCTGACCAAAATCGTCCAGGCCCACGCGTACATCGCCTTCGCGTTCCACTCGCACCCATGTATGGCCCCTGTGATAGTGCATTCCGCCGGCAAGCCGGAGTCCCTCAATGGTTAATATTGCCTCTGCGGGAGGATCCATGTCGGCCGCAAGCGAATCCTCCATCAACTGCCCATATGAGCAGATCGCGCATCTGAACGAGTCAATGCACAACTTGTAGGAGACATCGCCGGTCAGCATGTAGCGACACTTGCGTGCCTCGGCGGGCAGCTTTCTGAAAAGCCGGTCGAACTCGGCTCGTTGTTTCTCGATCTCCGCCTGATCAATAAGGGGGGCGGTGTTTGGTTGAACCAACTCCGGTCCGTCGACCAGTGCCTGGTGCAGCGAACAGCGCTCGCAGTCGTAGTTCAACGTGCAGAGCCTGTAGGATATGACGCCCGCGTCCACCCAGATACACTGCCCCTGCGACGTGGGAACCAGCTTTGGCTCGGTCATTCGTTTTACGGACATGGCACACCTCCCGGCCCATTCAGACCTTGGAGAAGAACTTCTCGGTAAGGCGCTCCCAGCATAGATGATCGAGGTTCCTTGCAAAGTTGGGCAACAGCTCACCGCCGTCGGACAACGCCGCGCCGCCAGTTTCGGTCAGGGAGCCAAACAACCGATCAGACTCTTCCTGGAGCCATGGACCGGCTTCATGCGGGCCGACCAATTGCTGCGATTCTCGATAACGGTCCTCCGGCTCCAGCGTATAGAGCCAGCCCCGTCGGTAACAGTCTTCGTTGATCAGCGACGGTTCGTCTTCCAGGAGCGGATTGACGCGGGTAATCGTTCCCGATACGGGAAACAGCATTGTCGCCCGATGACCGTTGCCGGTTACACTCAGGGCCGGTTCTCCGCGCTGCACCACATCTCCCGGACCGGCACTCAGCGCGGCCGAGGACATCTCTCCGACGACTCTTTGGGCGAAGTCGTCAAGGCCGATGCGTGCACGGTCGGCGCCGTCACCCATGAGTTTCGCCCAGGTGTGGCCCCGGGAGTAAAAGCGATCCTCGACCAATGAAAAGTGCGCAACCTGCCTGGGCTGCCTGTTGCGGCCGGGAGCCAAGACCAGGATCGGATTTGTCCCAAACTCGTCGAAGAGACGCTGATCCACTTCGCAGCTGGCGCAGTCGAAGTCGTTGGGGCAGACCTTGTTGGAAACCAGCCCCATGCGGGCGTAGCGGCACAACCGCAGGAATCCGCCGATTTCTTTTCGCCAGCGCTCCTTGGTCTTTGCTTCCATCTGCATCAGCCCCGTGGGGCACACTTCGGTACATGCGCCGCAGGCGATGCAGGCATCGGGGTCTACGTAGAAGGGGGTTCCGACAACACGGTCTACACCGCGGCCCTCGAAACCGATGGCTGATGCGCCGACGATTTCTTCACAAACGCGGACGCACAGGCCGCACAGTAGGCAGTCGCTGGGGTCGAGGGTCTTGAGGCGCGAGTTGGTTACTCCCAGTGAGGCCGCGATCTGCTGCACCCGCTTGACTCCGGGAGAACGAGCCAGCAGAAGCTCGGCCAACATGGCCCGGTTCTTGTGCACGCGCTTGGTATCGGTTTGGATCTCGATACCCTCGGCGGCGGGAAAATTACAGGATGTTACCAACTTGGCTCGCTTGCCGGTGCCAACCTCAACTATACACAGGCGGCATGCACCGTAAGGCTCCAGGCCGTCCATGTGGCACAGGGTCGGCACTTTTATTCCCTGAACGCGGATTGCATCGAGAATCGGTTTGTCCTTTTCAGCCTTGACCTCGCGTCCGTTGATTTTCATGCTGACCAGTGGCATTTTTCTCTCCTTCTCGTCGCTCGGTTCATTGTGTGTATGAGCAACTAATGTGCCAGGCCTGGTGGTGTGCTCTAATGTGCTGGATTACAAAAGAAAACAGCTAAGCGCGGAACGACCCGGCGTGTTGCGGTAGACCCGAAAACGTCGAGAAATTCTACACCGGCGTTGCGATCTTCACACACGCTGAACGAAGTTTTCTATCGGGGCAGGCGGGAGTGACAGCCGGGGCAAAGACTGGTCGACTTCACGTCCGTGTCGGCCAAGCTGTTGGATGCGTGCATAACGCAGTTGCGGTCCAGGCAGTGGGTCAGGCCCAGCATGTGCCCCACTTCGTGGCCGGCCGCCTTTTCCGCGCGCGATAGGAGAATCGCCCGGTCTTGCCGGCGCCCGTAGAACTCCTCGCGAAGGCGAAAAGTGGAGATTATTGCGCTTCGCCCCCCAAGGCGCGCCTCCCCGAACACGAAAGTCAGCACCGGAATGAAGAGGTCGACCCCGGTTGTCGCCAGAACCATTTTGTCGGGTTGTGGAAACCTGTTCTCGATCTGGTCAAGCAGTTGCAGGGCGTCGTACTGGTTGCGTATTGCGTCCAAGGCAAAATCGGGCCGTGGCTCGGGAGAAACGATTTCACAAGTAATCTCGAAGCAAAACTGCACGATGGAACAAACGCTCTCTTCCACCTGGACGGGAGTCTCTCCAAGTGAAACGATGCACAGCCCGCCTTGAGTTTCGCGCGTCGGCATCCGTAGCCGAACCAGGTCAACTTCGTTTCTTGGGCCGGGATAGACCGTAGAGCTTGAGCTTGTTGTACAATGTTGCCCGGTCGATCTTCAAGATCTGGGCGGCTCGGGTGACATTCCATCCGGTTTCGCCCAACACTTGCAGGAGGTGCCGTTTCTCCGCATCCTTGAGACTCACAAAGCCTTTCTCCGTAAATGGTGTTCGGCTCTTGTCCAACCAGAGGTCCCCGGCTTGCACCTGCGGCTTCTTGCCCACTACCATGGCTCTCTCGATCGCATTCTCGAGTTCACGTACGTTGCCCGGCCAGTTGTAGCTCGTCAATCTGTCGATAGCCTTGGGAGAGAACTCCTCCTTTTTCCTGCCGCTCTTCGCACTGTACTTCTTCAAGAAGTGTTCGGCCAGTAGTATGATGTCGGCGCCCCTTTCTCTCAGCGGGGGCAGGTGAATCTCGATCACATTCAAGCGATAGAAGAGATCTTCACGGAAGATGCCTTCTTCGACGTCCTTCTTCAGGTTCCGGTTTGTTGCGGAAATCACCCGCGCGTCGGTGTTGATCTCGCGGTTGCCGCCCAGCCGGAAAAATGAATTCTCCTCGATCACTCGCAGCAGGTCAACCTGCACCTTGGGCTCCATCTCGCCGATCTCATCCAGGAACAGCGTGCCGCCGTCGGCCAGTTCGAACTTGCCCATGTGCATGTGGTCGGCACCGGTGAAGGCACCCTTCTCGTAGCCGAACAGTTCGCTCTCCACCAGGGTTGCGGGCAGTGCCCCGATCGAAACGGCCACGAATGGTTTATAACGCCGCTGGCTATTGCGGTGTATGGCGCGGGCGATCAGCTCCTTGCCTGTTCCGCTCTCGCCGGTGACAAGCACTGTTGCATCGCTGTCGGCCACCGAACCGACCAGATCGAGCAAATTCTGCATGGGTTTACTGTTGCCGATAATCTCATCGAACTGGCAAAGGGAGTCGATCTTCTTGCGCAGCACCAGATTTTCCCTGGCCAGGTTCTGGCGCTCGACGATTTTCTCCACTTTCATCGCAAGCACGTCGGGATCGATCGGCTTGACCAGGTAGTCGTAGGCGCCGGCCCTCATCGCCTCCACCGCCGTCTCCACCGTAGCATAGGCCGTAAAGATGATCACCGGGATATCCGTCTTGGTTTCGAGGGTCTTGCGCAGTACTTTGAGTCCGTCGACGCGGGGCATCTTGAGATCCACCAGCAAGATATCCCACTCTTCGCGATCCAGAAGATCCAGTGCCTGCTGGCCGCCTTCAACCGGAACGACATCGTAGCCGGATTTTTGGAGCCAGATCGAGAGAGATTCACGGACGACCTTTTCGTCGTCCACCACCATGATGCGCGCCGGTTTGCTCATTCGGCACCCCCGTCGTCTGTGCTCTTTGTCTCTTTTTCGCACCCCAGGATAACACTGAAGGTCGTTCCTCCTTCTGCGAAACTCGACACCAGAATATCACCGCCGTGGTGCTTGATGATCCCGTAGGCCATCGCCAGGCCCAACCCGACGCCCTCTCCCTTTTCCTTGGTTGTGAAGAAGGGGGTAAACAGCTTGCCGATGTTCCCGGCGGTGATACCGCAGCCGGTATCCTCGATATCCACGCGCACGTTATCGTCGGCCAGCGCTGCGCGAATGGTCAGACGTCCCCCCCGTGGCATTGACTGGATGGCGTTGAGTATGAGATTGAGGAAGACCTGTTTTAACTGATCCGGATCGGCCTGGATGCTTGGGATACCGGGGTCGACATTCCAGATCACCTCGATGTCCTGCAGCTTC
>Ga0315535_1002458_pt1 | contig 11794 bp, 8 predicted proteins | sample SalMarSW160220MG_2_FD_203092 | JGI IMG/M metagenome (GOLD analysis project Ga0315535, IMG submission 203092) | Salt marsh sediment microbial communities from the Plum Island Ecosystem LTER, Massachusetts, United States - Salt Marsh Sediment SW1602-20 ...
CGCACTTGGGCCATGCCCACTGGTCGCCTACCACGATGCCCCGCGGAAGCCAAGCCCGAAGGGCGTCGAACTCGCGCTGAGTCGCCTGGGCCTTCGACCGGAAGCGGCGATCGGCGTGGGAGATCATGACTTCGACCTCCAGGCATACCGGAGAGCTGGGGTCACAGCAATCGGCGCTGGCTGGTCACCTCACCTTATTCCGGGCGGCTGGACAGACGTCGCCCGCTTCCCGGGCGACCTGCTGGCCCATCTCTAGCCGGCCCGCGTCGGGTCGCGTCAGTGGAGCACGTCCGCCCCAAGGAGTTGGCCGCGGACCTATCCCGTGATGAACGACGGGAGGCCCGTCGGTGCAAACACCGATTGGGCCTCCCGCCCCGGCACTGGAGCGTTCAGTCCGAAGACCCCCACGAGCGTGCCACGGATCGGGGATTAACGCATCAGTGTGTCGAGAGCGCCGAGGTCGGATCAATCGCTGAACACCGGAAGGCATCGGGTCGAGAGCCCCCGGTCGAGTCCCGTTCTGAGGCCCCCATAGCCTGGGCCAACTGGATAGCCACGTCTCGAGTCCTACCTCGGGAGTCTGGAAAGGCCAGCCCAGGACGAGGCCTATCGGCGGCTTTCCTCCGGTTGATTGGACTCAGAGCGAGAATTGGATGTGTTTGCGTCGCCTTGAGGCGTCTCCACCATGTGCCGAATCTCTGCGCTGAGCGTCGGCAGATACGTGCCCGTGCCTGACGCGACACGTGGGGGTATGATGGCCCAATGACGAACGGGAGAGAGCGGGCACCTGAAGACCGCACGGGACCCGACTGGTGCCAATACCGACGCTGCGGGGGCAAGGGCCTTCGGGAAGTCGCCGAGCGGGCCGTCCGGCGGGCCCGCGTCGTGCTGACGATTGGGCAGACGTCGTGGCGCGTATGCGAGTCGTGCGCCGACCTCCTGGAGCGCGAGCGGCGGAACTGGAGCCGGGAGTCGGGGAAGGTCCGCCGGGTTCAGATCGTGGGGCCGCCTCCCCGGTCCACGAAACCCCCGAAGGAAGCCCGGAAGGATGAACGGAAGCCGGCGCCGCAGCCGCAGGCGAAGAAGCCGAAGGCGAATAGGGGCCGCCGGAAGCCCACACCGTTGGTCCGCACCAAGGGCTCGCTGGCCCGCGAGGAGCTCCGGGAGGCCAAGCGGTCCAAGGCTCGGCTCAAGAAGCTGAAGCGGACCCCGAAGAAGCCTGCGCCAAGACCCTTCGGCACCGTGCGGGCCAAGGCCGGGAAGGACGCCGAGAAGAAGAGGCGTCGCACCGAGTGGCTTGCGGCACACCAGTCCGAGGAGGGGAGCGATGGATAGGCAGTGGACGGACGAGCGAGACGGGACGACCTGGGACATCGAGGCCATCCCTATGATGGCACGGCAGGAGCCGGGACGGCCGACAGCCATGATCGGGGAGACGGACTTTCACCTTTGGTTCCGGTCCGGCAACGGGCGGCACGTCTTCCAGCTCGTCATCGACCCGGATACCGGGTCTCGTTTGGGTCAGCTGGCTGACGATGATCTTGCGGCCCTGCTGGATCGCGCGAGGAGCGTTGGAATCCGTATCGAGAAAGAGCAGGGATAGGGGCGATATGGCCATTCCACGCCATCTCGTTGACGCGACTGATCTTCATCACTGGAGCAGGCAGCGTACCGCCCAGGCCGACCTGCCCAAGTTGGTCCGGCGACTAATCCTGGCCACGCGACCTCGACCGCTGGTGATGGGGGTCCCCTCGGGGGAAGGCGTGCAAATGGGGGGTTGGGACGGTTTGGTCGAGAGCCCGGGAGCGCCGCCGTTCGTTCCGGAGGGCGTGAGTGCGTGGGAGTTCAGCACCAGAAGGGACGTTAGAACGAAGGCGAACGAGGACTACGAGAAGCGCACGGATAATCCGCGGGGCGTGGATCGTGCGACGACGACGTTTGTCTTCGTTACGTCGTGTCGGTGGGGGGGCAAGGACGACTGGGCGAGGGAGCGGCGGGCAGAGGCCAAGTGGAAGGATGTGAGAGTCCTTGACGCCGACGATCTCGAAGGGTGGCTGGAGGACACCCTCGCCGTACATGTGTGGATCACGGACAAGCTCGGTAGGCCAACGGACGGCGTCGCCGCACTTGAGGAGGCATGGCGGGAGTACGTGGATGCGACTCAGCCGCCGTTTTCCGCGGAACTGGTCATTGCCGGCAGAGAAGAGTTCGCCAAGGCGCTTCGCGCCTGGGCGGAGTCTGATGATCCAGTCCTCACCCTGAAGGCCGACACGCGGGAAGAGGCCTGGGCACTCTTCGCGGGGGCCGTCGATACGTTGCCGGAGCCGCAACGCGAGCGGGTCTGGGCCTCCACGGTTCTCGTCCGCGACGCTGAGGCGGGTCGGTTCCTCTGTCGGACCGACGGCGGCCTTACCCTGATCCCCGTCTACGAGGGCCGGCAAAGCCTGATGTCGGCAACCGGGCGGGGCCACCGGGTGCTCGTGCCGTACGGTCGAGGGGAGGTTGCCGGCGCGGAAGCGAAGACCGCACCAAGAGCGTCGCGCGGGGCCTTACACGATACACTCCTATCCGTCGGAATCCCGAAAGCCGTCGCTGGGACTCTTGCTGGGATCGGGCGGCGCAGTCTCGCCGCGTTGCGTCGCCGTCTGGCGGCACCGGGGCGATTGGCCGCGCCGGAGTGGGCCCGGCCGGCCAATGGTGGAGCCATTGTGCCGGCAGTGCTTGCTGGCGCCTGGGAAGAAGCTTCCGAGCGCGATGAGGAGGCCCTCGCCGAACTCTCCCTTTCCACCTACGGGGAGTTCGCCCGCGTTGTCGCCCGTTGGGCAAACGAGGAAGACCCGCCGGCCAGACTCGTCGGATCAGTTTGGGCCGTGACGTCCAAGGAAGACGCCTGGGGGATGGTTCATGACGTTTGCACCAAGGAGCAGATCGAAGCGTTCGTATCCGTGTGCGAGAAGGTGCTCGTCGAGGTGGACCCGAAGTTCGACCTGCCACCCGAGCGACACTGGTCGGCTGGCCTCTTTCTGCGAGATCCCAGGTACAGCAGTCGACTCCGTCGGGGACTTGCCGACTCTCTGGCATTGCTCGCCGCTACGAGCGGGACCTACGACCCACCTGGTGCCGCGTCTGGTCAGCAGCTGGCGTCGATGGTTGTCATGAAGGTGCTCGGTCAGGCGAACGCGGATTGGCGGGTCTGGGCGTCGCTGTCCGACTCCCTGCCTCTCTTGGCCGAGGCAGCCCCAGAGCAGTTCTTGGCGGCTGTGGAGACCGGTAGCGGCCGCGCCGACCCAGTCCTGGGCAAGGTGTTCTTCGAGGACCACGGAGTATTCAGTTCCATGCCTCATACCGGGCTCCTCTGGGGGCTGGAACGCCTGGCCTGGTCGGCGCGATACCTTGCCCCAGCGGCCGTCCTACTCGTGAAGCTTGCCGGCCTGGAGACCGATGACTGCCGAGCCAACCGACCGTTGGAAGCCCTCGTCAACATCCTCCGCATGTGGCACCCGTACACACTGGCCAACCTAGACCAAAGGATGGACGCGATCGATGCGGTCCTCCGCCATGTCCCAGATATGGGCTGGGAGTTGTTGGTGGAGCTCCTCCCGGAACGCGGCGGAGGCGCTGCTTTCCCGACGTCTCAACCGGAACGCAGGGACTGGGTCCGTGATGACGACGGTTGGGCCATCACGTACGGTGAAATCTGGGACGGGACCGCTCGCGTGGTGGACCGCCTACTGGCCCGGGCCGGGGTGTCGGGCACCCGTTGGGCGCAAATTGTCGAGTCCATAGATGTGCTCCGCGTCGAGCCGTTCGAAAAGGTCGTGTCGGCATTGGAGGTCGTGGCCGAAGGCGGGCTGTCAGATGGTGAAGCGCGCCTCATTTCGGATGCCCTCCGGGGTATCGTTGCCCGCCACACCCGCTTCCCTGACGCCAAATGGGCGTTGCCCGCTGACCGTGTCGAGCAGCTTGCGGCCATACAGCGGCGTCTGGAGCCGAGCGACCCGCTAGAACGCAACCAGTGGCTCTTCGCGGAACACCCCGCCTCAATGGACTTCGACGAAGAAGGGAATGCCGGCGACGAAGACCGGCCAAGCAAGGGTCAGGAACGGCGGGAGCAAGCCGTGCGAGACGTCGTCGCTGCCCATGGGTTGGAGGGACTGCAGCGGTTCGCCGAAGCAGTGAAGTTCCCAGCCGAGATGGGCCAAGCGGCTGGCCATTCCGGGACGCTGTCGGACCAAGAGACTGCGGAACTACTCGCCTCCACGCTCACCGCAGACGGCCCGCTGGGGGACTTAGCCAGAGGAGTGTGTTGGGGGACGTCGCTCCGGGTCGGATCTGCATGGGCAGGGACGATACTCGCCTCGGCAGCGACGAGTGCTTGGTCAGCTGCCCAGCGTGCTGCTTTGCTGCTCTCCGTGCCGAGGGACGCTGCCCCCGCCGACCTTGCGAAGCAGCTCGGGGAAGAGGTCGAGCGAGCGTACTGGGCCAAGGCAAGTCCCCGCGGATACGATGGCTACGCCGAGGCGGAGCCGGCAGCGAAGATGCTTCTTCGCCATGGTCGTCCGTACTCGGCGCTCACTCTCCTCCACCTGGCCCTTCGGAAGGGCGAAGAGCCTGATTCCTGGGAGTCCATGCTTGAGGCTCTCAATGGCCCGGAGCATGTCAGGCTCGAAGACGACCCAACGCCTATGTTGGCGTACGCCGTGGAGGAAGCTCTGGAGCGGCTCTCCAAGTCGGCTGATGTCCCCCGCGAGCGCCTCGCCCGTCTGGAGTGGATGTGGCTTCCCCTCCTGGAGCATCGGGGGCGTTCCGCCCCCCGTGTGCTTTACTCAGAACTAGCGCAGAACCCCGGCTTCTTCTGTGAGCTGGTGGCCCTGGCCTACCGGGCCGACGACGAGGCAGAAAAGGATGCGAGTGACGAAGAGATTGACCGTGCCACCAGGGCTCAGCGGCTGATCAGCTCGTGGGACGGCCTCCCAGGCCACGTCGATGGGTCCCTCGACCACCCCCAGTTGAGCGCATGGGTCGAAGCTGTCCTTTCGGAAACGGAGAGAACAAAGCGGGGCACGGTCGGACACCACCTTGTCGGCGAAGTCCTCTCACGCAGCCCCACCGGTGAAGATGGAAGCTGGCCACACGAAGCTGTCCGGGAGATCCTCGAAACGGTCGAAAGCCCCGACCTGGAGGAGGGCTTTCGGATCGGGCTATACAACAGCGGTGAGGTGGTGACAAAGTCCCCGCTCGCGGGAGGCGATCGGGAACGGGGCCTGGCGGCTCGATATGAGGCTTACGCGGAGGCGATGGGAAAGTGGCCGAGGACAGCCGCCGTCCTGCGCCGGATTGCTGCCGGCTATCTAAGGGACGCGGACAGGGAGGACCGCGGCGCCGAGCTCCGTGAAGATCACGGCCTAGGGTGAACCGTGAGCGCTCGAAACACGGTCTCCGTCAACGGGGTCACGGTCCCGACGGACACCCATGTGTGCCCCTGACCCCTGAGGAGCGGCCGTTCCTCCAATTGATGGCATTGGAGGGTGGCTTGGCCGCGGACGGAGGTGACCTCACGAGTTGCTCGCGATCCTGCTTGATCGCGACCGCACGGACTAGACCATTTCAAGAGACGACCAACGTGATCCCGAAGGAGCTCCTCAGCCGCACCAGCACTTCGCTTATCACCATCGCCGGCAATGATGAGGGACCGAACGCCTTGGTGGGCGCACCTCATCATGCGCCAGCGGGCGTACGGCGACTCAAATGCGACCGGCCGGCCGACCAGAATACGGGCCTTCTGGCGAGACAGGTTGCTCTTCTCGGAGGCGTCACGGCGGTCGTGGTCACGAATGCAAAGACGGACCCCAACAAGTCTCTGGATTCTGACTACGCGCTCGCAATTCGCAAACACGCGCCCGGTGTGTTGCTTGAGATACACGGTCATGGTGGAACCGCGAACAACTACGACATTGAGATCTCCTCAGGCTCGCTCGCCCGCGGGCGACACGCCAAAAGGTTCGCAGAGCTACTGGCTGTGCCGCTGGCTGCCGATGCGGAGCTGCGTGACTTGACCTTGAGCGGTGACTTCGGGCGTATCTACTTCCAGGCCACACAGACGGCCACGATGCAAACCCCGGAGTGGATCGGACTGCATATCGAACTTCCCCTCGCCGTTCGGAAGCATGGGAACGACTTGCAGCTCCCCGAAAGGGGCGAGCGCCTAGCGGCCATCCTTGCGTCGGCCCTCCACTCGTTTTGCGCCGAGGCAGTCTAGCCCGAATCGGCTGCCGCAGTGGAAGCGGGAACGGGCCATGAGGTTCGTTTCTTCATCGCGAAGCGGTGAGCGCGATCGTGCAGTGCGCGCTTGCGCACGCGGGATCTCGACGGCTGCAGTCCGCCCCCAGGACTCCTTGGAGGACGCGCCGACCCGCGGTACTTGCCGCCACCCATAGCTGCAGCGGTTCATCGAGCGGAAGATCGATGAGTGCATCGCGATGCACGCTAGGATCGCGGTCCCATCCCCGCGAGGACCTCGGTTCAACTCCGGCAATCCCGTCCGCAGCACGAGTTCTACCTCGCGACCCTGACACCCCTTCGGCGGGAGTCATCTTCGTGAGACGTACCTGGGGGCTACAGTCCGGATGGCGGCTCCATTACGGCCTTTCCGTTACGGCGTTTCCGTAATGGAGGCTCACGAGGCTCCTGCGTTAGGTGTCCCACGACGGGCGACACATCTTCCAGGAGGTGTAGCCACTCCCCCGAACACTGGCGGGATTGACTGCCTTCGTCGGGGTGACGCGGTACGTCCGCTTCAGGCGTCCCTGGATGAGCCTACTCCGCCGACTGGATTCCGGCTGCACAAAACGTGCAGTGCATGTTCGTGCAGTAGGCTGAGGCCCGCCCCGAGGACCCGGGGGAGGGATGAATGGCCATGCTGTCATCAGCGAACACCATTCGCCGGTGATCATAGGCGGGCCGCCTATGATATAGGCAGTTCGGTGATCTTGCGGGCTCGCTCAGAGTTTCCCCGTTCCCGGATCATCCGGCGCCATGCTTCGGCTTGCCACGTCCGGCGCCTGGGAGCCGGTGAAGCGCTGGTGACGGAGTGCCTCAGTCACTGAGCGATTGCGCGGCCCTCCGGGCCACGACCTGGACACTAGGGAGTGACCACACCTCCTGGGAGGAGTGCCGCGAACGGGTATCAAGGCTGGCCTCTTGCCACCTATATCGAATTCTATCTAACTTCCCTCCGGGAAACGCCAAGCGGGTCGCACCGAGGAGAACAAGATGCCCAGAACCAACCTCACCTTTCCCACCGGACTGGTGCTCCAGGCCATCGCGCGAGGGCATCGCTACGGCTTCGAGATCATGGAGCGATCGGGCCTCAGGGCCGGCACCGTGTACCCGGCACTCCGGCGCCTCGAGGGAGCGGGGTATCTGCGCTCCGCGTGGGAGGAGGAGGATGCCGTGGAAAAGCGCCCCCCTCGCTGCTACTACAGCCTCACTCCGCAGGGCTCGGAGCTCCTCTCCCAGACCCTCGATCGCTTTCCTGCCATCGCGTTGAGCGTGGGAGCGGAGCCCATTCCCGGTCCCGAGGGGGCGTAAACCATGTCTTCGACCCCTCCAGGGAGGGTCCCGACCCGCACCGCCCTGCGCCTTCTCGCCCTGCTGGTTCCGCGGCGTGTCCGGGAACGCTGGATCCGCGAGTGGACGGGTGAGCTCGCACACTGGCGGCCCGGCGCCGGCTCGTTCCTGCTCGCCGCCGCCCGGGACACCCTCTCCATCCGGGCTCTCCGCGGGTCGGGGGCGGGACCGTCCCGAGGCCTCCACGTGGCTTCCCCGCGGGAACGCATGCCTGTGCGGCAGCTCGTCCAGGACATCCACTTCGCCTTCCGGACCCTCCGCAAGGCACCCTGGTTCTCCCTTGCCACCGTCCTCACCCTCGCGCTGGGCATCGGAGCGAGCGTGGCCATGTTCGGCATCCTGAACAGGGCCTTCCTTGCGCCTCTCCCCTTCCCCGGTGCGGACCGGCTGGTCCTGGGCCGAACCACCGTCGACGGACATCTCAATCCGTGGGTCGCGGGAGCCGACTACTTCGATTACAGGGATCAGGCCACCGTGTTCGACGAGTTGGCGGCGGTCCTTCCCTTCCCCACCGAGTACGGGGTCACCGGTGGCGGAGAGGCCGAGCGCGCGCCGGCGGGGATCGCCTCGGTGAACCTCTTCGGAGCCCTGGGGGTGCGGCCTGCCCTGGGGAGGGGGTTCCGCCGGGAAGACGGGCTGGAGGGCGCCGCCAACGTCGTCATGATCAGTCAGGGATTCTGGCAGCGCCATTTCGGGGGAGATCCCGAGGTGGTGGGGCGCTCCCTGAGCCTGAACAGCGAGCCCTACACCGTGGTGGGGGTCCTTCCGGCTGGCTTCTTCTTCATGTACCGGGCAGATCTCTGGATCCCCCTACGCCCCGATCGGTTCGCGGCCTCCTCGAGGAGCCTGTACAACTGGTACCTGGTGGGCCGCATGAGGCCCGGGGTGACGCCGGTCCAGGCCCAGACGGAGATGGACCTGATCTCGGCGCGCCTGGCGAGGGCCTACCCCAGGACCGACCGGAACAGGGGGCTGCTGCTGACGAACCTCCAGGAGGCGCTGGTGGAGGACTACCGTCCCACACTCCTGATCCTCACGGGGGCCGTGGCACTGGTGCTCCTCATCGCCTGCGGCAACGGTGCCGGCATTCTCCTGGCCCGGGCGCCCGCCCGCGGCTTCGATCTGTCCGTGCGCTCCGCCCTGGGGGCACCCCGCGCGCGCCTGGTCCGGCAACTTCTGGCCGAAAGCCTGGGGCTGGCCCTGGCCGGGGGGCTCCTGGGCACCATCCTGGCGGCGGGACTCCAGCGGATGATGCTCGCCTACCTGCACATGGACCGGTTGGGGCCGGCGGCGCCCGGGCTTTCCTGGACCGGCTTGACCGCGGCCCTGGGCCTCTCCGTCTTCGCCGGGCTACTGGCGGGCGTCTATCCTGCTCTCAGGGGTACGGGGTCCTCCCTCGGCCACGGCATGAAGACCGGGGACCGGAGGACGGGTGAAGGCGCGGCGGGCTTCCGCTCTGCCATGGTTGTGGTCCAGGTAGCTCTCTCGGTTGTCTTGCTGGCCGGGTCGGGACTGCTGGTTCGGAGCCTGGCGAACCTCCGGGCCCTGGATCCGGGATTCGATTCCCGGGATCTCCTCACGGCCCGGATCTGGGTTCCCACCGCGCGTTATCCGGAGGCGGGGGACCGGATCCGCTTCTTCACCTCCCTCCTGGAGCAGGTGAGGGCGATGCCGGGTGTGTCGTCGGCAGCCCTCGGCAGCCACGTCCCCATCGTCAACTCCGGGAACATCTATCGGGCCACCGCGGTGGGGGAAGGTAAGGAGACGGAGAGGATCTTCCTGCGCGCCAGCTCCCCGGGGTACTTCGAGACCCTGGGGATCCCCTTGCGCGCGGGGCGGGGCATCCAGCCCGGCGACGACGCCGGGAGCCGGCCGGTGGTGGTCCTGAGCGAGACCGCGGCCCGGCGCTTCTTCGGGGAGGGGAATCCCCTGGGCAAGGAGGTGCAGCTGGAGATCGCCAACCCCGTGCGCATGGTGGTGGTGGGGGTCGTGGGAGATGTGCGGCTGAGCAGCCTGGAGGACGCGCCCGAGGCCGCCTTCTACGTGCCCTTCGCCCAGCGGGCAACCAACGTCATGAGCGTCGTCCTCAAGACCCGAGTCCCGCCGGCATCGCTGTCCGCCCCCCTCCGAGAAGTCCTCAAGGGGATGGACCCGGACATCCCCGTCTCCGGGGTGGCCACGGTGGCGGAGTTGGTCTCCCGCTCCATGTCGGACCGGAAGGTATTGACCCTCTCCCTCACGCTCTTCGCTCTGTTCCCTCTCCTTCTGGCGGCCGTAGGGCTCTTCGCGGTCCTGGCCTACCACGTTTCCCGACGACGTCACGAGATCGGGGTACGCATGGCCCTGGGAGCCCAGGCCTCCCGCATCGGTGGCATGGTCCTCCGGCGAAGCCTCGTGTTGGTGGGCGTGGGGACGGTGCTGGGGCTCGGAGGTGCGTTCGCGCTCACCCGCTTCCTCCGGAGCCAGCTGTTCGGTGTGGGCGCCACCGACCCGGTGACCCTGGCCGGGGTGGTGGTCTTCGTGGCCGTGGTCTCCCTCGCGGCCGCAGCGGCTCCCACCTGGCGGGCGGTGCGAGCGGATCCGCGGGTGGCCCTGCGGGCCGAATGAGGTCGAGGAGTAGTCCTTTCCGGGCGCCCACATCACCCACGTCGTGATCCGCATGTAACCGTTTGGCCTACATCGTGGGTCTAATGATCGGTAACCCGATGGCGGACCTCTCGAAGGCGAGGCAACGTGGGCAAGACCCTGGGAGAATTCGAGCAGCTCGTGCTCTTCGCGCTGGTGGCCCTGGGCGAAGACTGTGGGTGGCGAAAATTCCGTCCGCCGCGAAATTGCTAGCCTTTCACGGCTTCAATGGAGCAGGCGTCGATGGGAGATTGGGTCCGCATCGTGGCGTGGAGCGTCGTTTCCGCGCTCAGGAGCCGACAGGATCTCGCCCTCGAGAACGTGGCACTTCGGCATCAACTGATGGTGCTCGGTCGGCAGCCTGGGAGGATGCGATTCAAGGACCGTGACCGGCTCTTCTGGGTCTGGCTGCGCCGTATCTGGCCGGCTTGGCATCGAGCTCTCGTTGTCGTCCAGCCGGCCACCGTCGTGAAGTGGCACCGGAAGGGATTCCGGGCCTATTGGCGCCGCAAGAGCGGACCCCGGCGCGGTCGGCCGAGAATCGATTCCCAGGTCCGGAAGCTGATCCGCGACATGTGGCGTGCGAACCCCACGTGGGGCAAACCCCGTATCCAGGCGGAGCTCCACAAGATCGGGATCGAGGTCAGCGACTCCACGGTCCGCCGATACCGGCCGCCACGGCTCGGTCCGCCCTCCCAGACGTGGCGCTCATTCCTCGAGAACCACGTCAGGGACATCGCCGCGCTGGACTTCTTCGTCGTGCCGACGCTCACGTTCCGCGTGCTCTACGTGCTGGTGATCATGTCCCATGATCGTCGCCGCATCCTGCACTTCAACGTCACGACCTCGCCGTCCGCTCGGTGGACCGGCCAGCAAATCGTCGAGGCCTTTCCCTACGGAGCCGCACCCCGCTTCCTGCTGCACGACCGCGACAGCATCTTCCGCGGTAGCTTTGCCGAGCGCGTCGAGGCGATGGGCACCAACGAGATCGTGACGGCCCCGCACTCGCCGTGGCAGAACCCATACTGCGAGAGGCTGATCGGCTCAATCCGCCGAGAGTGCCTCGACCACGTCATTGTTCTTGGCGAACGCCACCTCATGCGGGTCCTGCGAGGCTATGCCTCGTACTATCACAGCTCGCGAACACACCGGTCGTTGGACGATGACTGTCCCGATCCGCGTGAGGTGGAGCCGCCCGGGACGGGCGACGTGGTCGCCCTCGCCCAGGTGGGTGGGCTTCACCACCGCTACACCCGCTGGCTCGCTGCCTGACTCCCAGCAGTCCCTGCTGGCCCTACCGCCGCTCCCACGTGGCGGGACACCTTCTCTTGGGTGCTCCAGCCCCCAATCGGCGTACGCCTCGGTGAGTGCGGGTCGGCCACGACTCCACCACCGTCTCGGCTCGTCCCAGGTTGCATCTTCGGTCCACCACCACCCGGTCCAACAACCATCCGTGCGCCCTTCCCCACCCGGACGGATTTTTCGCCACCCACAGGAGCGTGGATGTACTTCAGTGATCGAGACTAATCGACCACTAGCG
>Ga0315535_1002461_pt1 | contig 11787 bp, 22 predicted proteins | sample SalMarSW160220MG_2_FD_203092 | JGI IMG/M metagenome (GOLD analysis project Ga0315535, IMG submission 203092) | Salt marsh sediment microbial communities from the Plum Island Ecosystem LTER, Massachusetts, United States - Salt Marsh Sediment SW1602-20 ...
GCTTACGATCATCGTGTACTCGACCAGTCCGCGAAACGGATTGTTGAGACAGCTGAACGTAGTGGCGCGCATGTAGTTGGCCCTGTACCCTTGCCAACTAAGCTGGAACGGTTTACAATACGCCGCTCAACTTTCATTGACAAAGACTCGCACGAGCATTTTGAAATTCGCACTCACAATCGTCTAATTGACGTTCTAGACCCTGATTCGAAGACGATTGATATGTTAATGCGCCTTAACCTGCCTGCGGGCGTGGATATCGAAATTAAAATCTAATTAGTTTATTTGATCTAACCAGTCGGCAAGATGGACTGGTTAGAGCGTGAAACGGCAGCGTAAGAGCGGTCCTGTTCGCAGACCACGACATCCTGCTCTGCGGCAGATTGGCTGACTGCGCTGTAACAGAGATGATGCAACCTAAGCCCAGGTTGACAGTCTCTAAGAAACTTTTCTAAGGAGAAAACTGAGCATGTTGAAAGGGCTTATTGGCAAGAAGATCGGCATGACCCAGATCTTCGATGATCAAGGTGCTGCTCTGCCTGTGACGCTCATCGAAGCTGGGCCTTGCTATGTTACGCAGATCCGTCGTCCTAAGAAGGAAGGATATTCTGCAGTTCAGCTCGGTTTTGGCGAGGCCAATCCTAAACGCCTGACAGGCGGTACGTTGGGACACCTCAAAGCCAATGAAATCCCCCCTCTGCGTTTCCTGCGCGAATTTCGCATCAAAGAATTGAATGTAAAAATTGGTGAGAAGATAACCGTGGATACGTTTACCTTGGGAGAACGCGTGGATGTGATCGGAACCAGCAAAGGCAAAGGTTTTGCCGGTACCGTCAAGCGCTATGGCTTCCGGGGCGGCCCGAAGACGCATGGTCAATCAGACCGTCAGCGTGCACCCGGTTCGCGTGGTTCGGGTACGACACCAGGCCGTGTGTATAAAGGTGCGCGTAGCACCGGTCACATGGGAACCGATCGTGTTACCATTCAAGGGTTGAAAATTGTCCTGGTTGACGCCGAACGCAATTTGATCGGTGTTAATGGTGCCGTCCCTGGCCCAAAGGGTGGCCTGATCATGATCAAAGAAGCGCGCAAGCAATAAGCGCTGAGTGAATTGGAGCAAGACAGCGATGAAAGTAGATGTTTTCAACATGGAGGGCAAGAAGCTTCGTCAGGTTGATTTACCTGGCGCACTCTTCGAAGCCCCAATCAACATCGATTTGATGCATCAGGCTTATATCCGTCAAATGGCGAATGCTCGGCTGGGTACGCATAGTACCAAGGGACGTTCGGAAGTTTCTGGCGGTGGCCGCAAACCATGGCGTCAGAAGGGTACGGGGCGTGCTCGCCAGGGATCTACGCGGGCAGCACAGTGGGTTGGAGGCGGAAAAATTCATACTCCAAAGCCGCGCAGCTATAAGCAATCCATGCCCAAGAAGATGCGCCGCGCAGCTTTGCGTTCGGCTCTTTCTGCCAAGGCTGCTGACGCAGGTGTGGTGCTGGTGGATGTGCTTAATCTGGATGAGCCCAAAACCCGCCTGATGGTCGAGGCATTGAATAATCTTGTAGGTGATGCCAGCGCCCTGGTATTGATGCCCGAGAAAGACCAGAGCTATGATACTGTCATCCGTTCAATAGATAATATCGCCGACGCTAAAGTTTTATTGGCAGGTTACTTGAATATACGCGATCTGTTGGGCTACGATAAGCTGATTATGCCGCTCAAGACCCTTGAGGTCTTGGTTGCGCACTTAGGATAGGAGGCCGAGCATGACAACAATTTATGATGTGCTTCGCCGACCATTGATTACTGAAAAAACCAGTTTCATGTCAGCCAAATTGAACCAGTTTGTCTTTGAGGTGGCTGATGATGCGACCAAGACGATGGTCAAGGACGCGATTGAGACAGTGTTCGACGTAGATGTGGTCCGCGTAAACATCATTAACGCTCCGGCAAAGCGGAGCCGCCGTGCCCGCAGCCGCCGCCTTTTGGTTCGCCGCCCAGGCTTCAAGAAGGCTATTATCACCCTGGCTGATGGGCAGACGATTGATATCTTTGAAGGGGTGCAGTAATGCCTGTGAAGAAGTACAAACCAGTAACCCCGGGTCAGCGTGGAATGACCGGGTACACGTTTGAGGAGATCACGAAATCCACCCCTGAGCGCGCGCTGCTTTTACCATTACGTAAGCAGGGCGGCCGCAATGTGCATGGACGAATCACGGTCCGGCATCGCGGTGGTGGTCATCGGCGTAATATCCGTATCGTGGATTATAAACGCGACAAAATTGGGATTCCGGCCAAAGTAGCCGCGATTGAGTATGATCCCAACCGCACAGCCCGCTTGGCGTTGCTGTTCTACGTCGACGGTGAGAAGCGTTATATGATTGCGCCTCTCGACTTGAAGGTTGGTGACACGGTTATGTCCGGGCCGAATGCGGAAATCCGCTCCGGCAATGCCTTACCGATTTCGAGTATCCCGGTTGGTACCCTGATCCATAACATCGAACTGAAACAGGGCAAGGGCGGACAGATGGTGCGTTCCGCTGGTGCCTCTGCTCAGTTGTTGGCAAAAGAAGGCGATTATGCCCAGGTCCGTTTGCCTTCTGGTGAGGTACGCTTGGTACGCCAGGTTTGCTACGCGACCATTGGCCAGGTTGGAAATGTCGACCACGGCAATGTTAAGTTAGGTAAGGCTGGTCGAAAACGTCACCTGGGGATCCGACCGTCAGTGCGTGGTTCAGCCATGTCACCGCGCGATCATCCACATGGCGGCGGCGAAGGACGCCAGCCGATTGGTATGCCGGGTCCGAAGAGCCCGTGGGGTAAGCCCACCCTGGGTTACAGGACTCGCCGCAATAAGAAGACCGACAAGTACATCGTGCGCCGCCGGAGCAAATCCAGCCGCTAAGGCGCAGGGACTTGCTTAGAAAAGAGTAAGCGAGGAACGAAAAAATGTCACGATCGTTGAAAAAAGGGCCATTCATTGAGCCCAAACTGTTGAAAAAGATTGAAGCGATGAACCAGAAGGGCGAAAAGAAAGTGATTCGCACCTGGAGTCGTGCGAGCGTGATCTTCCCTCAGATGGTCGGTCACACGATTGCAGTTCACGACGGACGTCGCCATGTCCCGATCTATATCACTGAGAATATGGTTGGACATCGACTGGGCGAGTTTGCACCGACCCGTACTTATCGCGGTCACATGATTGAGCGAAAGTAGGAGTGTGAGTTATGGCTGATATACATGCACAACTCCGTTTTCTGCCGCTCTCGGCTCAAAAAGTCCGCTTGGTAATTGATTTGGTGCGCGGTAAAGATGCAAATGAAGCCTTGGAAATGCTGCGCTTCGTTCCTAAGCGTGCAGCTGAGCCGGTGCGTAAATTGCTCGCGTCTGCTGTATCAAATGCTGAAGAGAATTTCGGTGTGAGTCGTGACGATCTTTTTGTCGCCAAGATCTACGCAGACGTAGCTCCAACTCGTAAGTGGCGCCGTTTTGGTGCCCGCGGTCGCTTCAAACCGATATTGCGCCGCACATCACATGTAACCGTGATCCTGCGTGAGCGTGAGGCTTAACCGGAAAAGGAAGCTAAGGAGATATTATGGGTCGTAAAGTTCATCCAGTAGGTTTTCGTCTCGGAATCAATCAGCCCTGGCAAGGACGATGGTTTGCTGAGGGCACGCAATATCGGGAGCAACTACATCAAGATTTGGCTATCCGCGCTTTAATGATGGGTGTCAATTCTAAAGGCGGAGCCGTTTCCGACCAGAAAGTACGTGAACTGCGTCGCGCCATGCCAGATTCGGTTCTGAATAACCGTGCAGGTATCGCCCGCATTGATGTAGAGCGCTATCCTGGTAAACTGCGCGTGGCTATCCATACTGCTAAACCTGGTATTCTGATTGGACGCAAGGGCGAGGGTATCAAAAAGATACGTGCGAATCTTGAAATCTTGGTTGGTAAGAAGGTAGATCTGGATGTAAAAGAAATCGAAACGCCAGATACCAGCGCGCCGCTAGTGGCGCAGAATATTGCAGATCAGCTCCAACGGCGTATCAGTTATCGCCGGGCGATGAAGCGTGCAATCCAGCAGGCAATGCGCCAGGGTGCCGAAGGGATAAAAGTCGAAGTGGCTGGGCGCCTGAGTGGTGCCGAAATGGCTCGTACTGTCTGGCTGCGCGATGGTCGTGTTCCGTTGCAGACTCTGCGTGCAAATATCGATTTCGCCTGCACCGATGCGACTACCACCTATGGACAGATTGGTGTCAAGGTGTGGATCTACAAGGGCGAAATCATTCCTGAAACCGAAGAAAAAGTCGAGGCGACCGAAGGCGTGTATGTGAGCGAGTAGCCACTGCCCTGAAGTTGTCCATGAAGAGAGGTTTTTCGCTATGTTGATGCCAAAACGTGTTAAGTGGCGCAAGCAAATGCGTGGTCGTATGCGAGGCAAGGCCTTGCGTGGCGCGGAGATTAGCTTCGGCGAATTCGGTCTCCAGGCTCTTGAGCCGGGTTGGGTGACAGCCCGCCAGATCGAAGCAGCCCGCCGTGCACTCGTACGTGAAATGAAGCGCCGTGGTAAAGTCTGGATTCGTATTTTTCCGTCCAAACCTTACACCCAGAAACCCCCGGAAACCCGCATGGGTAAAGGGAAAGGCAATGTTGAATACTATGTGGCGGTTGTAAAACCAGGTCGCGTTATGTTTGAGGTTGGTGGTTTGCCCGAGGATATCGCATTAAGAGCCTTGAAACTGGCACAATATAAATTCTCGATCAAAACAAAAATCATTACCCGCCACGAATTGGGAGAGTAGACATGAAAACCGATGAGATACGCAAATTGTCTACCGAAGAGATTTTTTCGAAGCTGGCGGAAAGTCGAGAAGAACTTATGAAGCTCCGTTTTCAGCAGGTGACCGGTCAGTTGACCGATACCAGCCGTCTGCGCATCGTTCGTCGAGATATTGCTCGTATGGAAACCATTGTGAACGAGCGCGAATATGCGGCTGTTATAGAAGGTGAAGCATGAACAATCGTCGTCGTATGACTGGTTTTGTTACCAGCAATAAAATGACCAAGACTGTGGTGGTTGAGGTAACGCGCACATTTCGCCACCCCCTCTATAAAAAAGTAGTTCACCGGGCCAAACGGGTAAAAGCTCATGATGAACTGAATTGCCAAATTGGCGATCAGGTCCAAATCGTGGAATCTCAGCCAATCTCCCGCGACAAACACTGGGTGGTTGAGTCTGTTATCAAGCGCGAGACTCGAACCGCGGATGCAGGGGTTGGAGAATAAGCCATGATTCAACAAGAGTCTCGTCTTAAGGTTGCTGATAACAGTGGCGCGCGTGAATTGCTGGTTATACATGTCCTTGGCGGTTCTACCCGCAGATACGGTAGCATTGGCGATGTTGTTGTCGCAACCGTAAAATCTGCGACTCCGCAAGGCGCTGTCAAAAAGAGTGATATTGTACGGGCTGTGCTCGTGCGTTGCTCAAAAGAATGGCGCCGAGAAGATGGTTCATACATCCGTTTTGATGATAACGCAGCTGTTATTTTGGACACTGATGGAAAGAACCCAAAGGGAAGTCGCATCTTCGGTCCGGTAGCCCGCGAATTACGTGAAAAGGGCTTTATGAAGATCGTTTCGCTGGCTCCGGAAGTGCTTTAAGCTGGCGTGGGAGTATTGAGATGAGAGTCAAGATTCGAAAAGGCGATACTGTTGAAGTCATCAGCGGTCGCTTCGAGGATAAAGGTAAGCGCGGTGAGGTTATCAACGTCCTCCCGGATGAGAGCCGTATCGTCATCCAGAGTGTGAATATTCGTACCAAGCACCAGCGTCAAGTTCAGACGCAGGGACGTACGATCAATCCGGGTCGTATAAAATTCGAAGCACCGCTCTCTATCTCCAACGTCATGTTGGTTTGCCCTAAGTGCAATCAACCTACACGCGTACGTGTGCAGCGTGACGAATCAGGAGCGCACCGCGTTTGCAAGAAATGTCAAGCGTTGATTGACTAAGCCGGTATTGTTGGAGCTTTGATAATGAACATAATGCAAGATAGGTATCATAAAGAAGTTATGCCAGCCATTTTTAAAGCCTTTGGTTTTAAAAATGTTATGCAGGTGCCGCGCATTGAGAAGATCGTAGTCAATGTCGGTTTAGGCGAAGAGATGGATAACGCCAAGGCGCTTGAAGCCGCTATCGAAGATTTGGCAAAAATTACAGGGCAAAGACCTGTGCAGACGAAGGCTCGAAAGAGCATCGCCAACTTCAAGCTACGAGAAGGCCGCATCATTGGTGCCAAAGTTACCCTGCGGGGTGGCCGTATGTGGGCATTCTTTGATCGCTTGGTAAATGTCGCTTTGCCGCGTGTGCGCGATTTCCGTGGTATTTCTGCGGACGCATTTGATGGCCGAGGAAATTACACACTCGGTCTGCGCGACCAGCTGGTATTTCCAGAAATTGAGTACGATAAGATTGACAAGCTTCGCGGAATGGAAATTACGATTGTAACCACCGCGGAATCCGATGACCAGGCACGTGCCATGTTGCAAATGCTTGGCATGCCGTTCAAGAAGGAAGCATAACGTATGGCTAAGAAATGCATGCAGTATCGTGAAATTCGCCGTCGTCATCCAAATCAGGTGCGTAACCGCTGTCAACGCTGTGGCCGTCCACGCGGTTACATCCGGCGCTTCGGTTTGTGCCGGATATGCTTCCGTGAATTAGCGCTAGAAGGCAAAGTCCCTGGCGTAACCAAGTCGTCCTGGTAAGCCGGGTGGAGGATATAGTATGAGCATTTCTGATCCTATTGCTGATATGCTGACGCGTGTTCGAAATACAACGATGACTGGCCAAGCCCTAACGGCGATGCCTTCATCCAAGCTCAAGGTCGAGATTGCCCGCATTCTGAAAGAAGAGGGCTACATCGAAGGGTTTGAAGTTGTGGACGGAGAACGTCCTGGTCAAAAGACCTTACGCGTACGTATCAAATATGTTGGTGAACGCCGCCAGCGAACTCCGGTGATTACCGGACTGGAACGCGTCAGCCGCCCTGGTCGACGTATCTACACCAAGAAGCAAGATATTCCCTGGGTGCTTTCGGGTATTGGCATTGCCATCCTGTCCACTCCAAAGGGTATTATGACTGGCCAGAAGGCTCGATCGCTTGGTGTCGGTGGCGAGATCCTCTGTAAAGTTTGGTAAGAGGAGGTAAGACCGTGTCTCGAATTGGTCGTATGCCGGTAGTAATCCCCAACGATGTGCAGGTTGACATCAAGGGCTCTAACGTTCACGTCAAGGGTCCAAAGGGTGAGCTAAAACGTACTTTTTCGTCGCACATTAACCTTGCGATGGAAGAAGGGAAAATTGTTATCAGCCGCAATTCTGATATCCCAAGCGAGCGTGCATTACATGGGACAACCCGGGCAGTTCTAGCGAATATGGTTCAAGGCGTAAATGCTGGTTTTGAACGCGTTTTGGAAATCGAAGGGGTTGGTTATCGGGCTGAAATTGTCGGAGAGAATCTGGTCCTGTATGTCGGTTACTCACATCCGGTGGAGATCAAACCGCTGGACGGCATCAGCTTTGAGGTTGACAGCAAGACTCGCCAAATAAAGGTATTGGGAATTGATAAGGAAAAAGTAGGTCAGATGGCCTCCGATATCCGCAAAGTCCGTCCGCCCGAACCCTATCATGGCAAGGGCATTCGTTATGCTGGTGAGCATATCCGGCGTAAAGCTGGTAAATCTGGGAAGGGAGTAGTTTAAGTCATGGCCGCAAAAACTCGGTTTGCAGCTCGTATTCGACGACATATACGTGTTCGCAAGAAAATTGCCGGTACACCAGAGCGGCCTCGCTTGAACATTTTCCGCAGCCTGTCTGAGATTTATGTACAGGTGATCGATGACCAAGCCGGTCGCACGATTGCATCGGCTTCGAGCATCGATGTTGAATTGCGCAAGAAGATGAAAGGCCTCAATAAGACTGATCAGGCTAAGTTGGTTGGTCAGGCTGTGGCTGAACGAGCGAAGAGCAAAGGTATTAATTCGGTGGTTTTTGATCGCGGCGGATACCGCTATATTGGACGTGTCAAGGCCCTAGCTGAAGGCGCGCGCGAAGGTGGCCTACAATTCTAGGCCTGAGTGGAGTTGGATATGTCGAATTACAATAATGCTGATCATTACGAGCAGGAATCATTTGACGAACGTGTCATTGAAATTGCCCGTGTTGCCAAAGTGGTTAAAGGTGGTCGCCGCTTCCAATTTCGTGTAACCGTGGTGGTTGGCGATAATAAAGGTACGGTTGGTATGGGTGTTGGAAAAGCCAATGCCGTACCGGATGCAATGCGCAAGGCATCTGAACGCGCACGCAAAAATATGCATAGCGTAAATTTGTCTGGTACAACGATCGCGCATGAAATATTGGGCAAGATTTCCGGTGCGCGTGTGCTGCTGAAACCGGCTTCACCCGGTACTGGCGTTATTGCCGCTGGTGGTGTGCGTGCCGTGCTGGAAGCGGCAGGGGTCAAAGATATTTTGACCAAATCTATGGGTAGCGCCAATGTGCTAAACGTAGTGCAGGCAACCTTCCATGCCTTGGATCAACTAAAATCACCCCAAGAAGAAGCCATGCGCCGCGGAAAATCAGTGGATGAACTTCTGCCATTCTGGGAACGGAGGAAGCGGAATGCCTAAAAAAGCTACTGGAAAAACGTTGCGTGTGACACTGGTCAGAAGTCCGATCGGATATGCGAAAGATCAAAAAGCCACCGTTCGGGCTCTTGGATTACGCCGTATAAATCAGACCGTGGAGCACAATGATTCACCTGCCATTCGCGGTATGGTGACGAAAATTATTCACCTGGTTCGCATCGAAGAGTAGGAAAGAACGATGAAATTACATGACCTCGTGCCCAATCCGGGCTCCAAGAAAAATCGTAAACGCGTCGGTCGCGGTATCTCGGCTGGACAGGGAAAAACTGCCGGTCGTGGTACCAAGGGACAAGGCGCTCGCGCTGGTAACAAGGGAAACTTGTATCGCCAGGGTGGCAACCTGCCATTCTTCCGTCGTTTACCGTTTATGCGCGGCCAGGGCTTTACACCCATCAATCGGGTCGAATATAACGAAGTGAACCTCGATCAATTGGCCGAGGCCTTCAAGGCAAACGCTGAAGTTACACCTGAATCTCTCGACGCTGCACGGTTAATTCGCGATCCGCGCAATCCGACTGTAATTCTTGGCCGCGGCGATTTGAAAGTGGCTTTGAAGGTGCGCGTACACCGTATCAGCCAGGGTGCCAAGGCTAAAATTGAGGCCGCTGGTGGTAATGTTGAGACAATCAGTTAACATGGCTAAACGAGGAGACCAAATATGAAATCCACCTTCTCGGGTTGGCGATATCTGTGGAAATCCGTTGACATCCGGCGTAAGCTGTTGATCACGCTTGGCTTGCTGGCACTATATCGCGTTGCTGCTAATGTGCCCGTCCCGGGAGTGAACTTCCAAGCATTGGCCCAATTCCGAGCCAGCGCCAGCGCGTCTGGAACCTTTTTTGATTTCCTTGACCTGCTTTCCGGTGGAACGGTTTCACAGTTTTCGCTGCTCTCGATGGGCGTGTACCCTTACATTACCGCCCAGATTATCCTGCAACTTTTAGTACCGATTATCCCGGCCCTGCAACGCCGTATGGAAGAAGATCCGCGGGAAGGCCAGAAGTGGATGGAAAAGTGGACTTATGTCCTTTCCGTCCCGATGGCCGCCCTATCCGCGATTGGACAGATTAATATCTTCAATTCTCTGGCTCAAACCCAAATCGTACCCTTTGGTTTCAGCGGAGCGTTGTTGATCCCATCTTTGGCGATCCTGGTAGCCATGACTGCCGGGACGATGTTTGCGATTTGGCTGGGCGAGTTGATATCAGAATATGGTATTCGAAACCAGGGCCTATCGCTCATCATCTTTGCAGGCATTGTTGCACGGATTCCCAGTAATTTGGTGCGTTTGATGTCTGACCAGCAAAGCCGGTATTTCATTCTCGGCTTTACGCTTGTCATCATCGTGCTGACCATTTTTGCAATTGTGGTTGTGCAACAGGGACGCCGAAATGTCCCGGTCATGTATCCAGGACGCCGTGTCGGCAACCGGATGTCCATGCCAGTCAAGGGTACGCTTCCTCTAATGGTCAATCTGGCGGGTATGATCCCATTGATCTTTGCGAGTGCAATCTTGCAGTTCCCTGCGATCATTTCCAGCTATTTCCTCCAATCGAAGATAGCGTGGGTGGCTCGTATTGCCACTTCGACCCAACAAACCTTCAATGGGAACGGCTGGGTTTATTGGTTCCTATATTTCCTGATGGTGGTAGTCTTTACCTTCTTCTACACCGATGTATTATTCGCACAGCAGAATTATGGTGATAACTTGAAGCGAATGGGTGCGCAAATTCCGGGTGTCAACCGGGGTGCTCCAACGCAGCGTTATCTGACTCGTGTTCAGCGGCGCATCACGCTACCGGGAGCTTTGTTTCTGGGCTTGGTGGCGATTCTACCGTTCTTGATCAATCTGGTCCTTAACCTGGGCTCAAGTGCCGGCCTGTTCCTGGTCTCTTCGGCCGGATTGCTGATTGTGGTCGGTGTCGTAAGAGACACTTTCCTCAATATTGACGCCGAGCTAAAATTGCACGGCTATCAGGACTCGCTGCTGGTGCGTTAGGAATACATCTTTCGGGGAGGAGAGATGCCGACTTACATCGTACTGCTCGGACCTCCAGGCGTAGGCAAAGGAACGCAGGCCGAAATTTTGGCCGAGAAAACTGGCCTGGCACATATCTCCTCGGGCGATTTGTTCCGAGAGAACATTAAGAATCAAACAGAGCTTGGTAAGCTGGCTCAACAGTTTACGAGTAAAGGTGAACTGGTCCCGGATGATGTAACCATTGCAATGATCCGTGACCGTTTGAGCCGCCCAGACTGTCAGAAGGGAGTCATCCTGGATGGTTTCCCTCGAACACCGGTCCAGGGGGAAGCCCTGAAAAAGATGCTGGCTGAGTTTGGTGGTGAGGTGAATGTCGTCCCTTTCATCACAGCCCCCGACGAGGTGTTGATTGACCGGCTAGCTGGTCGCTGGACCTGCAGGGCGCATGGACACATCTTCCATGAAAAGTATAACCCGCCGCAAAGCAAAGGTGTATGTGACCTGGATGGCTCTGAACTTTACCAACGCGATGACGATAAGGTCGAGACCGTCAAACACCGCATTCTGGTGTATCTGGAGCAGACCTCTCCCCTGATCAATTATTATCGTGAACGTGGAAAATTGGTAGAAATTAATGGTGCGCAGCATATTGAGGATGTAACCGAAACCATCATGGCTGCACTAAAGGAATGATTGAATAATGGATTGGGCCCGCCAGATACATATTAAAAGTCCAGCTGAATTACAACTCATGCGCGAAGCTGGACGCATCAATGCGACCGTTCTGGCGGCCGTTAAAGCTCTTTTACAACCCGGTGTAACCACCGCTGACCTCAACGCGGCTGCTGAGGAAGTGTTGCGGGAACACGGATGTGTATCGCCATTCAAAGGATATGGTTATCCACCATTTCCGGCTTCGATTACGGTCAGCATCAATCGAGAATTGGTGCATGGGATTCCGTCCAAGAAGCGCAAGCTAAAAGCCGGAGATATTGTCTCAATCGATTGTGGAACCGTATACCAAGGCTTTGTGGGCGACTCGGCATTTACTGCCGGGGTTGGGGAAATATCCTCAGAAGCCCAAAAGCTGCTGG
>Ga0315535_1002464_pt1 | contig 11782 bp, 13 predicted proteins | sample SalMarSW160220MG_2_FD_203092 | JGI IMG/M metagenome (GOLD analysis project Ga0315535, IMG submission 203092) | Salt marsh sediment microbial communities from the Plum Island Ecosystem LTER, Massachusetts, United States - Salt Marsh Sediment SW1602-20 ...
CTGAAGCAATTATTACAGGAGAATTTTGAAAAAAAAAAAACAGGCTCCCTAGGAATCTCTTTATTGGGATTGTGTTCTATCCAGAACCCGGTGAAGAGGATTGCAACTTACTTTCAAGACACTTGATGATGTGGATTATATTGGGAAACGGGTCCTAGTTCGTGTTGACATCAACTGCTCTGTTGATCCTATAACAAAAGTAATCACCGACAGCTCACGGATCGATGCCATACGAATGACGTTGGAAGATCTCTCTCAGAGTAAGGTTGTACTGATGGCCCATCAAGGTCGGCCTGGAAGTGATGATTTTATCTCACTTGAACAACATACTGCGATTCTGAGAAAACTTGGATTTGATGCTACATTTGTTGATGATATCTTTGGTGAGAAGGCAAAGAAAGCAATAAGTCAAGTTAAAGACGGTGAAATCCTTGTTCTCCAAAATGTACGATACTTTGATGGAGAACTCAAAAAGGGTCCTCCAGAAGAAGTTGCAAAGGAAGCTCTTGTACAGGAGCTTTATCCTCTCTTTGATTTATTTGTTAATGATGCATTTGGTGCAGCACACCGTTCGCAGGCATCACTAGTTGGTTTTACAACAGTACTTCCATCAGTAGCAGGTCGATTAGTGGAAAAAGAAATTCGTACATTAACTGAAGCCACAAAGACAGATCGACATCCATGGACACTTGTTCTTGGTGGAAGTAAAGTTGAAGATAAAGTAGAGATACTAAGAAAACTTCTCGGAACGGGTCGAGTTGATCATGCAGTTTTAGGTGGACTTGTTGGAACATTGTTCCTTATTGCTGATGGCAAAATCTCCGAGAGATATTCCGCGCCAATCAAAGGGTATGAGAATGCTGTAGATACTGCTCGTGAGTTGATAGTGAATTACCCTGCTGTTATTATGCTTCCAGAAGATGCGGCGGTGGAACGTGACGGAGGTAGGTTAGATTGTGAGTTTACTGAAATGAACGATGATCCATTTCTCGATATTGGATCCCGAACAGCAGTAAAATACGGACAACTCATTGCAAACTCTGCGGTTGTTTTCGCTAATGGACCAATGGGTTACTTCGAAAAAGATGTGTTTGCTTCAGGGACTGAAATTATACTCCAAGCTATTGCTGATTGTAATGGTGTGACAGTTGTTGGAGGGGGACATATGGGTGCTATGGCTAATAAAATGCAGCTCGAATCAAAAATCACACATATCAGTACAGGTGGAGGAGCAACTATCAATTTCCTCACAGGTAAGAAATTAGACCTTGTATTAGCTCTCGAAAATGCTGCGAAAAGGATGTGATTAATTTACAAATCCTTCAAGACATCATTATTTGGTTTAGTCAAGAACCAATAGTGTGGATAATTGCCATATATCTGGTTATCATCAACTTTCTTGCACTTATGACCATGTGGTGGGATAAAAGAAGAGCTAAAAATGATGGATGGAGAGTTAGTGAGGCAACTTTACTTATCATGGGATTCGTTGGTGGTGCAATAGGTTTGATTATTGGAATGTTTGGATTTCGTCACAAAACAAGAAAAAGAACGTTCCAAGTCGTCTCGATAATTGGACTGGTTGTATCACTCCTCTTCTATTGGATTGAATTCAGAGCAATACTATGGAATCAATATCTGATATAGTAAATCAAATTAGAATGAGAATGGAGCCCCAGGCGCGAATTGAACGCGCGACCTGCTGATTACAAGTCAGCCGCTTTGACCGTATCTATAATGTATCATAGATACTATAGCCTCTAAGCCACTGGGGCAGTTCTAAAACTGCGTGGGAGCATTATTGTTTTAAAAGCTGCCCCTGTAGACCTAACTTTTCTGTTGCATTACTTGTCATGATAGACATTATCGATAATGATTGCATATGCAAGTAACATCAATCTTGGAGCATTCGGGTCTAAGACATGAATTACATAGCGGTCCTTGAAGTTGAACATTGGAGCAAATATATCTCGCCACTTGTCTCCTTTCTTGATTTCAGCATAGATTTTGTTCTTGTCTTGGGGATGTGTTATCGTAAAGTTCCATTTCATGATACCGCCTTGTGCTTTGTAAATCATATTCTCTTCGGGATCATACATATCTATAGACCCTCTGAATGCAACCATAGGTTTCTTACCACGACCAATGAGTTCTCCATCTGGGGTCTTTACATCATAAATGGGACGAACGCCTATCAACTTCTTATTGATTATACAAAGTATAGATTCATCGGGATTCATTAATTGAATCTCAGCTCTCATTGAGATGAGTTTTCTTTTCATTATCCCAACCTTTTCGCCTTGTGGATCGAAGATGTCACCACCACCAAATTTCCATGCTTTTTCATGCATCACATAATGTTCAATTGACGGGTCTAATAGATTCATAATATTTCACCTAACAACAATCATAGAAAATTCATCTCAAATTAAGAATACTAGGATGGAATTATGCAGAATTTATTAGCCTTAAGGAGTAAAAATCGTCTTCTGGGGTATAAATCAAGGTTATGTTTATGAGTGACTGTGCGCAAATATCCAGTAAGGACTCAGTCCTTATTGATTAAACCGTATCACACGTGTGTCTTACAAACTCTAATGCTTACGAGAAAAGTAAAATAGCATACAGAAGTGCATTAGGACTACGTATCAGTAGGTGAAAGCAATTGCAAACAGATTATTCGAACTTCGCAAAATCCATTATAGATTTATTCAGACCCATTTCAGACTTCTTCCAAAGTATTGGGTTTCCATTCGGACCCGAGGCATGGATGTTCATTCTTATGAGTGGTACTCTAACACTGATAATTATCCTACTGGTAGTTCGCGGTCGGCGTGGCGGTGGATCAGATTTAGATGAAGGAATCAAGAAAATCATAGCTTCAACTGGAGATGTTTCAATTGGTATGGCTGGAGTCAAGAAAGTCAAGTACATCAGGACACCAGCAGAGGCTCTGGTTTTTCTCAAAGTTGAAGAAAATGCAATTCAGCAGGCATTATCTGCCGTAGACTACTATGCTCAACAAGGTGAGATGGATGAGCCCCTGAAATCCAAATTCATCCAGACTTACCAAGATCGTTTAGATGCAGTTCGAAGCGCTATAGCAAAAGATGAAGAATTCAAAGAGATTGTTGACACCTCCTCTGCAGTAGATCGAGCTCGTTCTGATTACCTTCAGAAACTTGCAGCAATGTCAGGTACGACTGTAGAAACTGATGACAGCGATAAAGCTGGCCCTTCGAGTGTAGGAATGCCGGACAAAACTACTACAACCGCTCCACGTGGTGGTCCGCCTGGTGGTAGTGCACCTGGTGGTGGAGCCCCAAGTGGCGGTCCTCCTGGCGGCGGTCCGCCTAGTGGTGGAGCCCCAAGTGGCGGTCCTCCTGGCGGCGGTCCTCCTGGTGGTAGTGCACCTGGTGGTGGAGTTCCAAGTGGCGGTCCTCCTGGCGGCGGTCCTCCTGGTGATAGTGCACCTGGTGGTGGAGTTCCAAGTGGTGGTCCTCCTGGTGGTAGTGCACCTGGTGGTGGAGCCCCAAGTGGCGGTCCTCCTGGCGGCGGAGCTCTGAGTGGGGATGCACCAAAAGCAGCTGGTGGGAAAAGTTCACTCCAATCAGAGATGCTTCAAGAAATGGAACGTCTTAAGGCACTCATGGGTGGAGATTAGTAAGAATATTACTAATACTGTACATCTTATTCACTTGGAATTGAACAAGTTTCCTATTCCATTGTTATTAGGCAGCCGATATACAGTACAGTATGAACCCAGAAAAGTGGCTCCTGATTGATGGAAAAGTACACAAACTTGTTGACATTTTTGACAATGAGCAAGATGCTAATAATTTTGCACATGCATTACAAGATAATTGTTATGCGATAATATTCCAGATGAAAAACGGGAAGTGGGGTGTATATTGGAGACCTCACACTGGTGTTATATGTCCATACGGTGTTGTTTAGATTGACAGAGAAAATAACAATTCAAGAATCTGTTTCTCGGAAAGTTTTTTGGTGGATACATTCTAGTCCTTGACTGGAGTTTATCATTATGTCTAATGTCAAGTTGAATGCTGCTAAGAGTGCCATTGGATTAATTCCGGAAAAGGGACCTATCGGCCTTGGAAGTGGGTCTACTGTTGCTATCTTTGCAAAAGAGTTGGGCCAAAGAATCGAATCTGGCATGGCTGATGTGTCAGTTGTTCCAAGTTCTTATCAGGCATACCAACTTGCAATTGAATTTAACATTCCACTGACCAACCTTGACATAAACCCTGAGCTGCTTCTTACTGTTGATGGTGCTGATGAGGTGGATAAAGAACTTAATCTAACAAAAGGAGGTGGAGGTGCACTCTTCCAAGAAAAAGTAGTGGCTTCAGCATCAAAGAAGCTAGTCATTATTGTAGATGAATCAAAACTTGTAGAGAAATTAGCATCTAGGTTCTTAATACCAGTAGAGGTATTGCCATTTTCCTTAGGTGTAGTTAAGAGAACAATCACAAAAATGGGTATTGTCCCCATTGTCCGTCAAGATCAAATGAAGATGGGCCCTGTAGTTACAGACAACGGTAATTTCATTATTGACTTAAAGTTTCCAAAACCAATAGAAAATCCTGAACAGGTTGCAATTACCCTGAAGATGATTCCAGGTGTTGTGGAAACAGGACTCTTCATAGGTATGGCTGATGAAGTTCATGTCGGGACTGAAGAAGGCGTTTACATTCTGAAGAAGTGAACTTATTGATACATAGACCAGAATCTTCTGAACTTTTCTGTGTACGACAACACCTCGGTAGAGTCAACATATTGATCAATTGCACCCAGATAATTAGGTAATTGTTTTACTTCATTGTCTTCAATTTTTGCATGGATTGCATCAGCAAACTTGTCTGCATGAATTATCATGAATGGGCGATCGTGAAACTGTGATACTTCAGTGGCCAAAGACTCTGTAATTCTCAATTCATTGTGTAACTTAGCCACATACCTGTATACTCCAGTTAGAAAATCTTGGCGTTCTTGCCATGTGCTGGCATTCATAATTTTATTGAATAATGGTGTGAGAATCTTTGCACTCTTAAGCTTTGAAAAGGCGGTACCAAACCATTTGATATATGGCGCATATTGCCGTTCCATTAGAAAACAAAGATTCATGATATCACTAATCTGTCGTGTTGCAATAATTCGAGACCCTAATTCATCCCCAACTTGACCACATCTACCCATGAATGCTACTTCTTGAGCTATCCTTTCCCATTGATTCGATAACAAATATAACCACAAATCATGGGGATAATATTCTAGTTTCTCTACTATTGGATTCATTTTCTCTAGTCCATCATGAAAGACTCGTCCCTTTGCGATGCTCAGAAGTATCTGCTGTGGCAGCACTAACCAATCTATGATTCGAAAATCTTCTGTTGGGTTGAATCCAAGATAACCAATGAAGAAACCACTGATTGTATCGATGGTGATTCGGTGATTTACTGGTCCACTATCAATAGGGCTCATTACCGATGAACCATCTTCATTAATCTTAAAGTTGGTAGGAAATCCTCGTATTTCATATGGTAAGTTTTCACGAAGTTTAGTATCAAGTCCTTCTTTTGCTGAGCTATAATCAGAATCGTTCAAGAAAATCTGCAATTTGGGTCCCCAATCATGATCCATTGATTGTGCTGTATCATACCCCAAAACATCAGAACCATGTCCGATACGAACAGCAGAATAGACAAGTTCCGGGAAGTGCTCATCCATGAAAGGCTCTACGGCTTCTTCATAGAAAGCCTCACTCAGGTCCAACCCTGGTAAGAAATCATAGAGCGGGTGATCTTCATCACTCATTCAGTTATCTCCACTTTTACTACTAACACTGTAGAATTTGGATTTTGCGGCTAGCACTATGAAGTGGCGGGCCCGCCCGGATTTGAACCGGGGATTACTAACTTACTCCAGACTAGGTAATTAGCCTCTAGGAGGCTAGTGCCCTATAGGCCTCCATTAAGATTAAATCTCAAAGGTCCAGGCTAGGCCACGGGCCCGTGGATTTGAGCAAGTGAAGCGTGCGTTGTTAAAGTTTTTGCAGAGCCCATAATGTTACTGTGCAATCTTTGCAGTAATACTTGCACCTTCTTCCATTTCATCAACGAGCATACTACCTTGTCGAGTCTTGATTCTTATCGCGCTCTCCCCATTTCGCCCAACAACTGTTGTAAATAGGTAACTATCTCCAGCAAATATTTCAATTCTCTGTTTAGCATACTTACTTCCTGAATAGATTGTGACTTTTTTCTTGTTATAGCTGACAGAAATTGGTACACTTTCTCCAGGTGTTCCTCTTCCTCTGGGGTATCCTTCTTTTCTTCCAGCAGGAATCATGCTACCTCTTACTGGTACAACTACCTTTTCACCACCAAAAGAGAACATCTCATATTCCAAGACGCCATGTTCAAATTCTCGAACCTCTACAACCGGTCGAGCCAAATCTCTCTGTGTGCCTCCCATTCCTGTAGGAAGTTTTACTTTCAGTGACATCGCCGAAACCTTAGATACCTTTCCATCCTCTATGTGAACGACAGTATCTACAGTACTAGGAACCTGTCCTAATTCAACACGACCACCAAGAATTAACCTTTGAAGAGAATCAATAGCTGAGCCTGCGTGTACAACCCCAACCATTCCAACTCCAGCAGAACGAAGATCGGCATATGCTTGAAAATCAGAATTCTTACGCAACTCATCATAGATGACATAGTCAGGACGTACTAGCAATAGAATATCAGCTGCTTTCTCCATACTACCGTCAAGTGGAGAATATTGAACTATTGACTCCTCTACCTGTAAGTCTCTAGGTTGTTCTAATGTTTTGACTACATTACCTTGGCTACTATAAAATTCTGCTAATGCTGCTGCGAATGTACTCTTCCCGGAACCTGGTGAACCTGATATCAATATTCCCTCAGCTCGCGATTCAAGCCGGTTCATCATCTTTGGACTGAGCTGGTAATCTTCCAAACTTAATTTGACAATAGGTCGAATAGCAGAGATTTCCATCTTATCAGCAAATGGTCGTCGTGCTATCGCAATTCTCAGGTTTCGAAGCTGGACAACTGCTGCCCCCTCTTCCTCAATCTCGATGAAGGAATCATTATCATTTTCCGCTGATGTGAGAATTGCTTCTGCTAAGATGTCAAGTTCATCATATGTCAGAATTCGCTCTGAAAGTTGAACTAATTCCCAGTTTCCAGGTTCACCTCTCTTAGCTCGTGGAGGATTTTTTTCAACCAAATGCACACTCATTGTTCGATTATCAAAAAATGCTTCGAGAGACAGTATCTCATCCTCATATGGATAATCATCGTCATCACTCATTATTCATCACCACTAAGACTTTGCAAAGTTGATTGTGCCACCTTGTAGAAATTCACTTCTCCATTTTGATCTACTAGAGCAAAAACTAGATCCTTTCTAGAACCTGCAGCAGTGTTAGTTACCAAATCTAAATCACTTAGAGATATTGGTACGCCTTCTTTGAGAACATACACAAGCTCCTTTGCATTTGCATCTCCCGGTTTGTCTCCTCGCGCATAAACTCGGAAACCTATTCCGCTACCAAATCCCTTTCGTACAGCATAACCTCTACTTCTGAGGTCTCTGAATACAAGATAGCGAATCCAGAGGTCTGGATCTTCTTCTAACAGATTACTTACAATATAATCCGAATCTACAATTTCTCCCGAAGGAATTGATGCAATCGCTCTCTTTCGTTCTATTAGATGAAGAAGTTCGACAGGTTCCAACTCAAGTTTATTTCCATCAATACGAGTGCCATAGAATCCTTGCTGTGATAATCTGTCAGCATCTTCACTAGCAACAAAGCCCTTTCCATTCTCAAAAACAACATTTGCAGGATCTTCTTCAAGTTCTTGAAAATCTTCTTCAATATCTATTTCCTGCTCTTCATCGGGAATCTCTTGTTCACGAGAATCGCTATTTTCTTTCGACAACTCGTATTCGCCTACTCTGTCTAGCCCGGAAAGTATTGTGAAAAACCCTTCGCCTTGCCACAAGAACTAAAGCCACTATGGGTTGAGCCATTCTTGTGACCGACCAAGGTTTTGAATCTGCACTAATGGAGTTCATTGCTGATACAAAGAAGATTGCAATTCTTGGTATTGGTAATGATCTACGCACAGATGATGGCATTGGACCGTACATTGTGAATGCAATCAAGTTTGATAATCCGAAAGTCATGATAGAAAATGTTGGGTCTGTCCCAGAAGGATTTGCACGTCCCTTAGCAGAATTCGGAGCTAAACGTGTCATCATGATTGATGCAGCAGATATGAGAAAACCACCTGGTCATATCGAACTTATCACAAAAGATCGAATTGGTGGTATCAGTATCAGTACACATAGTATGCCTCTATCTTTCTTGATGATGTATCTTGAGCAAGAAACTGGAGGTGAAACAATACTTCTTGGCGTTCAGCCAAAAAGCATACAGTTCGGTGAGGGTCTTACTCCTGAAATCCAAGAGGTTGCAGAGGATATAATTGCAGGTTTTGAAAGATTACTAGAAGAACATTACAAGGATTGAGAGAAATGTATCGGACAATTGAATGGCTTGACGATTCTTCACAGGTTCGTCTTGTAGATCAGACCAAACTCCCATTAGTCTTGGAACATATAGTAACTGGTAGCCATGAGCGAATTGCCAAGTCCATTAAGATAATGGAAATTCGTGGAGCTCCTGCAATCGGAGCTGCAGCTGGAATGGGTATGGCCCTTGCAGCAATTGAGAGTAAAGCTAGAACTAAAGGAGATCTGATGGAATTTTTAGAAAAAGCAGCTGACACCCTCAATACTAGGCCAACAGCTGTCAATTTGACATGGGCTACTTCACGAATGTTAGAAGTTGCAAAGGATACTGATGGTAGTATAGATGAGATTATCAAAAGGCTTGTTGATGAAGGAAAGGAAATCGCTGAAGAAGATGTTCGAATGTGCAGGGCCATAGGTGAACAAGCTCTTTCTCTCATAAAACCTGGTTATACAATCCAGACAATTTGTAATGCAGGTTCTCTTGCCACAGTTCATCTTGGTACTGTAGGTGCAGTTGTCCGGGTCGCTTACGAAACATACAATGGTGATATCAAGGTATATGCCGCAGAAACCAGACCACGCCAACAAGGAGCCCGTCTTACTACATACGAATTCATGGAAGATAATATTGATACCACACTAATCACAGATGGGATGATTGGTACTGTATTCCGCGAAGGACGGGTTGATTGCTGTGTTGTGGGAGCTGATAGAATACTACGAACAGGCCATGTAATCAATAAAATCGGAACATACACTATGGCAATCACTGCAAAATACCACAATATTCCCTTTTACTCAGTTGCACCTGCATCGACAGTAGATATGATAACCAATCCCGAAGATGTTGTTATCGAAGAACGTGACCCTGATGAGATTCGTATTATCAATAATCAATATATCACAGTTCCAGATGCAAAGGTCTACAATCCCGCCTTTGATATGACCCCGCCCGAGTTAATAGATGCCATAATCACCGATAGGGGCGTTGTCAGAAACCCAAATGAGGAAAAGATGAGAAAACTCTTCGAAAAAGAGTGAAAGAGTGGGATGTTGAAATATTGAAGGAGTTCCAGCTCACCTGTCAATTGGTAGATGGGACCACCATCAAGAAGTCAGTTGGTACTGACCCAACACGGATTTTTTTGACGAGAAATGGTCTGAAAGAGATTGATTTTACTCCTTTACATTCATGTGACCAATTAGTTTGGTTAGATGTTTCTCACAACCAATTGAAGGAGGTTGATCTCTTGCAGCTTGGACTAGAATGTGGAGTGGAACGCCTCTCAATATCATATAATCCACTCAGGACTATTGATTTAGAACCACTGAAGGGTTGGAAACATCTGAAAATCCTAAGACTGACCGGGTGTGAACTTGATACAATTAATTTGGAACCGCTTGCCGAGTCGAAGTATTTAGAACAACTATCGCTAGCATACAACAATCTGAAAGAGATGGACCTCTCTCCCCTTGCATCTTGTTCCAACTTAGAACTTCTTACAATAAACAGGAACAGGTTTGAACATCTTGACTTGAAACCTCTTGCTCATTGTTCTGAACTGAAAACATTGAATATTGGAGATAGCAGATTACAAATTATTGACCTATCCCCTTTAGCATACTGCAAGAATCTGTACTCTCTAGTCATCAACAAAACTCCCCTAGAATCAATTGATCTTAGCCCTCTTGAAAGTCTAGTCAATTTACAAGGTCTAAATCTAAGTGAGAACCTATTCAAAACAGTGGATCTTCGCCCATTACAATTCTGTAATGATATGTATGAAGTAAATCTTGAGAGTAATCCTCTGGAGTCATTGATTGTGTCAAAGGGAATCAGATGTGCTGCGCTCAAGTTGACTGCAGACAAAGAAACTGAAATGATTGAAAAGTAATACACGCAAATTACTGTTCCCAAATCTCGGTGGAATCCTTTCTACGATATCTATCTCTGAGTTCCAAGACACCTGAAATGAGAACTAATATGAAACCGAGTGGTATGAGCAATAACCAAGCTGTAGCAATTATAACTGGGGTTGAATGGGTGACTGTTCCCGGAGAAATATAGTTATTATCACGGGCAAGCATTATGAATATCTCATTGGCAACAAAGCCCTCTAGAGCTATGACCAACCCCAGAACGGCTAGAGCAATCCGTTTTTCGTTCATATCCCTTTCAATACAATTACTACAAATCCATATGATTCTAGTTTTAGAACATAGACTGACAAAGAGATATTATATGGATTGGTGGCGGGCACGTCAGGATTCGAACCTGAGACCTCCAACTTCGAAGGCTGGCGCCTTATCCGAGCTAGACTACGTGCCCTTAATCTCGCCTTAGGTGATTTCCACTTAAGGACTTCTGTTTGTTACTTCTTTCCTAATTTCTTGCTCCAGATTTCTATGAAGTTTTCAAGAGACCTGTCATATGTTCTCTCTGCATCAGCTGGAAAGAGACACCCTGGCAGTTCTTGATTTTTCCAATGATATTGCAAGCAATCACAACAATACCCATTTCTTGAACATCCTGGATATGTGCAGGTACATCGTTCTTTATTCTTCTCAACATTGCATATTCTGCCAGTCATAGTATAACACATGTCATCCTTAGTGACACAAGTTAAAACCATTTGGTCAGGTCGGTAGGCTAATAGAGACCATAATACACAATGAATCTCACAATGGGTCTCATCGAGTGGTTCGAAAAAATTCCCACGGGAATTGATGGAACACCACTACCACAGAATCGAATTGACACGCTAGAACAGGTTCTGCATGAAAAGTTCAATCAAGGGTATGTCATGGATTCTGTTAGTCGCTTAAGGAGTAAAAAGAACTCAGTAATTTCAATGAATATCATCCCAAAAGATGAAAAAACTCGTACTTTGGTTGCAAAGATGTTCATTGCAGGTCGATTCGAGAACGAACTCTCAATTCTGAAATCAAGTTGGTCACATCGTCTAGCTGTTCCCGAAGTGCTCGAGGCGCGGGAAGATGTAATCCTTATGAATTTCATCTCTGGGGAAACTCTTGTTGATAGAATTAACCGCACCTTTGAGTCTCATCTTATAGACAAACTTGCAGAATGGTATTACAATTATCATAGAGTCCATGGACAAATCAAAGGAGATCCTCGGCTAAGAAATTTTATCGTTCACAACGACCAGATCTTTGGCGTTGA
>Ga0315535_1002466_pt1 | contig 11775 bp, 9 predicted proteins | sample SalMarSW160220MG_2_FD_203092 | JGI IMG/M metagenome (GOLD analysis project Ga0315535, IMG submission 203092) | Salt marsh sediment microbial communities from the Plum Island Ecosystem LTER, Massachusetts, United States - Salt Marsh Sediment SW1602-20 ...
GTCTATTAGGTGTAGTATATTCTATAGCTATAAAACAATTAAAACTCTTTAAATTCAAAATAAAGCCATCATAAATCCGTAAAAAATATGAACAGATAAATCGGCCATTGACGATTCAAACTTCACCTGAATGCTATTCGTCTATTGCCGTAGTCTGTATGAATATTCTTATATTGACTACTTATTGACTAATACTTGTCATAGCTAAGGCAAAGCTATAAATGTGAAATTTAAGCCGCAATGTGTTAATCTGACATCCAGTTAGGATATATTATATGTTCATAGAACATTCGATATGATTTACAACAATATGACCAAAGTGTGAAACCATGAACTAAATCGGGATGTGAAATGAATGTTTGAAATGTTAACTCAGCCGGCTGTTTCCGGATTATTGGTGATGAGTCTTATAGGAGCGTTAGCTTACAAAGCTCACTTTGTTGATATTTCAGGTTTAGTTGCGGCGTTTGTTGTCGGTTTTACAATTTGGTATACAGGCGGTCCAGCATCCTTCGTCATCATACTCTTCTTCTTTATGAGCGCAGGGCTTGCCACAAAGTACAAGTACAAAGCAAAGGTGAAGAAGAATGTCGCTCAAGAGGGGATGGGAAAGAGATCTTGGGTGAACGTATTTGGAAGTGGCATCATTCCGATGATGTTCTCCATGGCAATGTACATTGCAGCTATGGTACCCGAACTTGCAGGAGCAGGCTGGCCATTCTTCCTATTCGGAGGATACGTTGGTGCTGTAGCAACGACCAGTGCAGATACATTGGCAAGTGAAGTTGGTGTCTTCAGTAAGAGCAAGCCAAGGCTAATAACAAATCTTCGTCGAAAAGTGCCCAGTGGTACAATTGGTGCAGTTTCGCTTCTTGGGGAAGGTGTTGCCATTGCTGCGGGGCTCATCATTGGAGTAGTTGCAGTTGTTTTTGCTATATTCGCCCCAGAATTGATTCCTGGTCTTGTTATTTCAGAAAGCGTCATCATGTGGGATTACGTGTTGTTTCTAATACCACTGTCGATTCTGACGGCATTCATTGGCTGTAATATGGATAGTCTACTCGGAGCGGTTTTGCAGAACAGATTTGTCTGTGAAATATGTGGAGCCGTTACAGACAAAGAATTCCATTGTGATTATGAAACCAAGTATGTCGGTGGTTTCAAGAAGTTCACTAACATGCATGTAAACCTGGGATCTTCCGGTTTAGGAGCAACCCTCGGAATTGTACTAGGTGCAGGTCTCTTCGTGTGGATTCTTGGGGGATTATTCTTTTGGATTGCAGCTTCATCCAGTAATTAGTGATCAATTCTCTAGATTAATTGAATGTTCAACAGATTCGTGAATATCTAATCCCTCAGCAATTTTTGCCACCAAACTTACCATAAATGACTCCGAAATTTCATTAGATTCGAGCTTGCTTTCGAAGATCAAATCCTTTTCACCCCCAATACTGAGTCGATACTTGCTTTTTGATTGTTTGATAATAATTCCAGCGTCGGTTATTCCTCTTAGTTTTTGCAAAGGGTGAGGTGTCAAATTCTGCTTGAGGAATTGCCACCCGCGATTCGATATTAAGAGAATATCAACTTGAGATAAGACTGGTTTCAAACGATTTAGTCCCAGCTCTAAATAAGGTACGGAGCATCTGTAGATTGTTGGAATTCCTTGAACTTTAGCATGAGCTGCAATTGTTGCTGCTACTTCAACAAACACTTCTCCAATATACACGACTTTAGAAGTCTCTATTTCATTCCAAGGCACCTGAGATGGTGAAGTTATTGACAATGAAGTTGTTGGGCCCACCCCTACGAGCGTTCGGGATCCTTTCTTCCCCTCATTGATGATTATGGATTCGTTAGTGTATTTGTCATCTTCGACAATAATGTGACGAACATCAACATTACCTTGAACGAGATTTGTGATTATATTCCAACCATCCATATCGTTTCCAACTGATGAAACTAGAGAGATTTCATGACCTTCTTTTGCAAGAGCCAGAGCTAAATCGACTGTAGGTCCCCCTGATTGTCGAATAGGAGAACTACATCTTGTGAGACCTCCAAGTGCGGGTAATTTCTCGCACTCAATCTGCGTATTGAATGCCGCGGCACCAAACAGAAGGAAGTCAGGTTTGGTATAGGCTCTTGACCCATCCAGTATTGCTTTGGCCCTCATTCGGGCAAAAATCTCAAAGAGTGTTGATACTGAAATACCTTGGTCCCTATATAGAGTGGCTAACCTAGTTAAGTAATCTTCAAGCAGAAATGCAGTGAGTTCTTCCACATCCGAAGGTAGTCCCTCAAAATAAAACCGTGCCAGACCCCACCCATTCTTAGTTAATTTATGAGCGACTACGCGTTTTCCATTATGAATTGTAGAACTAGTAACAATTAATCCGAACCTTTGTAATGTCTTCAAATAGGATAAGATGCTTTTATTCGAATGCGGGAGATTTTCAATTTGATCCCTTTGAAGAGCTTGTCCGTCTTCACCAAAACTTGAGAGAACAGTTCGAGCAAGTTTTGATGCGAGAACAGTTCTAACGAACTCATCTCTATTTTCACGATCAACTGGCAAGAATAGTAAGTATGGCCATAGTGGCTCTACAGAGTGCTGTTTTATCATTCCCAACATCTTCAAATATCGGTTTACAATTGTATTTAATGTACAAACGTACCTATGAAGTTTACTAAACTACACTACATTGGTGATAAAATGTCCGGACTTACACGTTCTGTAGCTTATCCGTGGGCACTCACTGGAATTTTTGGTGCTGTGCATCTAGTTATTACATTGATTCCATTCAATTTCAGCGTAACTGGAGGAGGGGAGATATCATTCGGTCTTATTTCAGCTCCAATTCTAGGGTTCTTACTTGGACCATTTTTTGGAGTCATTGCAGTTTTAATTGGATCAGTGATTGCGATACTCTTTAATTCTACAATTGCAGTAATAGGTCCTTTCACTGTCATTGCTACCGCGGCAGGAGCATTTGCTGCTGGTGCAATTAGAACAAAGATACGTATTGGCATCCCTATATTATATCTTGTTGCAATGATTGCGTTTCTTATTAGTCCAATTGGCCTAATAATCCCATACTTCCTCCTTTTCCATTTCATCATATTTCTCCTCTCTTTGACATTCTTTGTTCCTGGAGTTTCGAAGAGATTAATAGAACCCCTGTTGCTAGAGAGGAGTTTCAATAGATTGTCGAGGCTTGTGTCTTTCTTTTTATTGAGTATTGTTGCAGTTACACTTGATAACGTGATTGGATCAGCTTTAGGAGCTTATTACTTCATAGCGGCATTTGCGATGACTCCGGATGCACTCGCTGCACTCTTTGCCTTAGGAATTTCAGTTATACCAATTGAACGACTACTTGGTTCAGTTGTTATAGCAATAATCTTAGCAGCCTTAGCTGAAGTCCTCGTAAGAGCGAATTTTGGTTTGCCGTTATCGCGTATAGGTAACTTTGAGTTGCTTGATTTGAGTGAGGATGAAATCTAGCTCACACCATGAAAAACGGAGAGGCTTAGATTCTGGAAAGTCGGTGGAAATCTGAGGGCATTCCTCCGACTCCATTTCTTTCACAGAGACGAAGCTTCATAAACTCTCACACCAATAATAGATGTAGCACAGAATCCTGGGAGGGACTCTGTTCTGTATCCACACAAGATAATGTGTGTACAGGAGTAAACAGATATTGCAAATATTCGATATTGGATCACTAACGTTAGGACTCGTTGTAGTCATAGGTATCTTCATCCTCATGTTTGTCGCTAGCGGGATAAAGGTACTCAAGGAATGGGAGCGCGTTGCTATTCTCAGGCTTGGTAAGTATAAAGCTGTTAAGGGACCTGGAATCATCTGGGTTACACCAATTCTAGATAAAGTCGCGATGAAAGTGTCGCTACGTCTTCTGACATATGCTTTCAAGACAGAGAGGTCTCTAACCAAAGACAATGTACCGGTCGTCGTTGATGCTGTTATGTACTTCAGAGTAATTGACGTTGAAAAAGCAATTCTAAGCGTTGAGAGATACACCGTTGCTGTAGAACTTGGTGCTCAAACAACATTGAGAGAAACAACTGGTAAGGTGACACTTGACCAACTTCTTTCAGAAAGAGATACTATTGCACAGCATCTTCAGGAACTTATTGACGAGAAGACCGAGCACTGGGGAGTTAAAGTCACCAGTGTAGAAATACGAGATGTTGTCATTCCTTCAGCGCTTCAGGACGCAATGAGTAGAGAAGCACAAGCTGATCGAGAAGGTAGAGCAAGAATCATCTTGGCTCAGGCTGAACTTGAAGCAGCTGAGAATATGCTCAAAGCAGCAAAGAGGTACGAAGAATCACAAGTTGGTTTTGTCCTCCGAACATGGAACATTATGCAGGAGATTTCAAAGAATGCTAACCTGATTATTATGGTTCCGACCAACATTCCTGAAGTAGGAACTACAACTGGAGTCGCTGCAGCTATGACAGCAGGAACCGGGGGATTCAAGTTACCGAAGGATAAAGGCTCAGACGAATGAGCTGAAATTAAGAGGTTAACAGAATGGATGCATGGATCAAGATCTTCATTGTTATGATCATGTTCTCAGCTTTGAGTATGGCCATGACATATTTCCTAGTAGACCCGTTAATTGGTTTGATTCTACTGGGAGTTATCTTGACCCTACTGGTTATCACTCTGGAACCAGCTACAGGCAAAGCGATGGCTCAAGTGACAGTTCCATTGGTAGTGATTCTCTTCGTCATGGAGATTTTCCTTACCAACCTGGCAGGATTACCAGTTGTCTTTGATAACTGGATGCTATTAGTCATCGGCTTCATATTATACATGATGTTCACAATGTTTACAGGAGGTAGTAGCTTTGTAGAAGGAGGATTCATTGATGCGAAAGTATCACTGAAACTTTTTCCATTCTATGGGATAGCTATCTTCCTATCGATTCTCATAGATCCTACTAGAAAACTGACAGTATACATCATGGCGGGTACTGTGATTGGATTTATGGCACTCTACTTCATCTTCCTACGGAATTATGATGAGTGGCCAGCATATTCACAGTTCAAGTACGCAGATATTCACGCCATTAGTGATATCAATCCTAAGGGTAAGGTGAAGACTGGAGCTGAGATTTGGTGGGCAAAGACCACAGGTCCGCCAATCAAATCTGGTGAAAAACTAGTGATTGTTGGCATCACAGGAATGACGATGATTGTGGCCAGGCCTGAAGATGTCATAGGGCAAGATCAATAGACTGAGAAGGGCAGCTTGTGTTGCCCGTCTCAATTATTTTTTCTTATTTAACAATAGACTGTAGATTATGGATAGTCCAAAAAGGAATCCGATAATCGTTGTGAGCCCCCATTCAAATTGAAAGATTTCAGGTAGAACAACAGGTTCTAGCGGATATGTTGGAAACATAATGTATCCTACCATATTCCACGCAAAGTGAAACGCAATCGGAACCCATAGATTTCTGTTCGACCAGTAATAACTCAGAGAGAGAACAATTCCACCCAGAAATATATTGAAGATGAATATCAGAACCAGATGAAGTGGAACTCCAGGAGTCGCCCACCAACTAAAATGAAGAAAAGAAAAGAAGAACGAGCTGATCAAGATAGCTCGGGATTTTCCTGCAAGTCCTTCCAATTTAGGTAAGATATATCCTCTGTGTGCAAGTTCCTCAAATAGGGCTGTTGGAGCAGTGATTATTATTTCGGACATTAGGAGATCTCCAGTCATCGCTTCAACAGGGCGCAACTGCCCGCCGAAGAAGTAAGCTAGAGCAGTGATTAGAGCCGTAGCTGCAACACCAGCAATTCCTCCAATGATAATGCGGCGAATTGTGTTGTCATCGAATTCAATACCTAACTTTTCTAATGTCGTACCATCCCACGAGGTGAATTTTTCAATGACTATAAACATGAGTATGAATGTTGCGAAGAAAGCAAGTGTCCCGACAAGTCCCCTCATATCGCCAGAGAACAAATTAGGTATAATAAACGACATTTCTACAATAAGAAGCATTAATGCCATGAAAAGAATGAGTTTCAAAATATCAAGTTCTTTTTCTTCATCCACAATAATCACCTGCAATTTTGGCTCGAGTATCACCTAAAACTCATGTGGTTTTTAATGATAGAGGTTCATCCGAGAATATTGTATATGTAGTGAGAAGGGATATAAGCAGGCACCTGTATTTGACAACCCAAGGTCGAATAAGAGCTGGTTCCTTATCCATCTACTTGATGGATTGCCACGTAAGATCCATGGAGGAGTAGTATTGTCCAAAACCAGGAAATTGTTGCTGGAATATGATACAGAAGAAGTTGGACGCCTGGCTAGAAATCAGTCTAGTGAAAAGAAGGCTTTGATTAAAGCATTCACAGATTCATCGGATGTAGTGCGAGAAAGAGCACTCATCGCAGCAATTGATACTGCAGACCCAACTATGGTCACAGAGATTGTTAAGATACTAGATGATGATACTACTGATGTAAGAATAGCTGCTGCTCAAGCACTAGCATACTATCATCAACCAAGAACTGTTCCCGATATGATACGTGGTTTGAAAGATGCAAGTCCTTGGGTCAGGTCTCATTGTGCAGCAGGATTGGCAAAATTACTAAATGGACCTATTTGGGCACGAATAACTGAAGAGTCTATTGACAAAATTCTAGATGACTTTCCAGATATGGAAGAATTAGAGATTAACAAGTTTCTATCATCAATTAAGATGAATCCAGACGCAATAAGCAGATTCATGGAATGGCGGAAAAAGAAATTTGATCTTGAGATTGACGTTACATCTCTAGTCGAAGAACTTGAAGGAACTCCAATCCTTCTTAGTGGTGAATCTCGTGATCGCTCAGTAGTTTCAGAAGCGACAAGTGTTGATGGTCTCTCAGCGGATGTCGAAACAATCCTAAGTGAGCTTCCTGATGAAATCCTTGCAACTCTTCCACCAGAGGATCTGAAGCGTCTCACACCTCAATCAGCGAGAGAACTTGTTCAGAAACTGAAAATAGCCCTTCCATCGAAAGAGAAGAAGAAAAAGAAGAAAGCTGTCAAGGTTCGAAAGGTAACCAAGGTCAAGAAGAAGACTGAAGGGCCAACAACAAAATCCCTCATCAAGCAACTCCCTCCAGAAGTAAGAGATTCAGTATCAGATGAAACTCTAGCTAGTCTTAGTATAGAAGAATTGCAAGCACTTCTTGCATCATCTGCGCCAGAAACTGCAGAGCCAGAAGAGGTTGATGTATTAGAATCAGTCATCGAATATGACGATCCAAGAATGACTGACTTCGTTGAGAAATATGGAGAAGAGAAAGCCAACATTCTCATCACAATTCCAGAAGCTATGCTGGAAGGCATCCCTGAGGAACAAATCAAAGATATGGACATGGAAACCTTAGAGGGTCTCAAGCAAGCACTAGAACCCAGATAGAAGCAGACTACTCAGACCCACGGATAACAACTGCGAATTCTCCAGCTAGCTTGCCATACCATTCTAATAGATCTCGAATATTATCGACATGTCGATAACTTCCATTTCCGTAGTGTGCGATTGCTAACATCAATTCCTCATCGATTTCGCTTCGTTCGCCGAGACCTATGCAGTATATCACCAGCCTTGAATGATCCGGAAAACGCTCTTTGAGAATCTTTAGTGGAGGAGGTCCCGAAGTTGTCATCCCATCTGTAAGCATAATAAGCATTGTAGGTTTTTCAGGGTCTCCAAATTCTTCCATTATGTCACTTGCTCTGGCAAGAGCGGAGCCCATATCAGTCAAGGTACCACCTTCCTCAACCTTGTCAACTACATGAGTACTTATGATTTGTAGACCTAACGCTTTTTCACGACCAGTACATTCAACAAACGGTTGAACTTCACCCGTATCCGAATTTAAAAATGTCATTTCGCTAACTTCTTTCTCAAAGGTAATGACTCCAACTTTTTCTCCGTAGCCACGACCAACTTTTTCAGCGAGATATAATAGAACTGCCATAGCAGCTGCTTCAGCACGACTTACATTCTTTCCTTCTTCAAAACGATTCAGAAATGCCTGGACCTCAGGGCTGTCACCAGCCAAATCCTTTAACCCCTCACGTGCATGTGCAATATCCTGTACTGGTACATCAGTTGTCTTCATTGACCCACTTGTATCGATACAAAGAACTGCATTGAATGGTGTAGCAATACCCACGGTTTTGAATTGATACCCTGTTTTTTCTCTAAGAGCTTCGAAAGCAAGCTTTGCAAAACTCTTACCGGATAGAGTGGGTTTGGTGGTGATAATCTCAACCTTGGAATCGAGTTCTAGCCATTTGAATGACATCCCTGGGTAGACAAGACGGCCTCCGATGATGTCTTCAAGTGACTTCACTTTGTCAGCAGCTCGTGTAACAAGATCTTCAGTATTAGCATCTTCAGTAAGTGGTTTAATGCCAAATTCTACATATTCTAGTGCAATCATATCCTGATTATAGAGTGTGACTTCAACCATATCACCTTCCATTAGAAGTGAAGCTTCTAAAACAAGTGTATCAACAACTATCTGGTCTTCTTGAATTTCATTGGTCTTTCGTATTTCCGCAGCTCCCCAGAAACTGCTCTGTGCATCCTCGAATACCACTATTGACCCAATATCTGCATCTAGTAAATCTGCGGTCTTTGGATGCAGATGAGCAAAGCCTTTTAGATCTCCGCCATCTACAATCTCTAGTTCAAGTTTTTTAGTGATAGCATTTACCTCCTCTGGTCGGGTATGAACTCATTCTGTTTCTAATGTTATAAAGAATATGAGGTTAATGCTAACTGAGCTGTGATAACACCTTCTTAGCTAAATCTTCGGAGGAATTAAGAGTTATGGAGTGATTTGATAGAGTTCGTAGCAAGATAGGGTTGAAACTTTGAGAGGCATTTTCAATAGTATCAATCCGTGCCATTCCGCTTGTACTGAGTAGTGAACAACTTAACGAATTACCAACAGTCCTTCGTACCCACAGATGACACTCTTTGTCAGATTTTTGATTTCGAAGACACATGACGTAAGAGTTAAGATATACACCATTGAATCCGCCATTGGATAGGGTCGATAGTTCTGGCCATGTTCCTGCTGGCGGGAGCATTAAATCCAGTGAGGAGAGATCCCATTGATCACCACTAAAAAGCTCGATTATTGAATTCTCAAGCGCATATTGTCTTTTCCCATCAACATCGCGGCTGATATATTCGATAGGAGATATTGTGGTTCCAGTGGATGTCGAAAATGGCCGCTGAACTAATGAAAGAGTATTTCCCCCTAGAATTCGTTGAGCGTCTGCAAGAGTCCCAGAGAAATCACGAGATAGTAGGAAGAGAATCACATCTGCAGCTTGAACGGATAGAAAACTGAAATCTGTACCAAAGAGAAGTTTCTCGGACCATGAAAACGTTTCTCGAGTCAATCGCTCAATAGCGCTTTCAAATAAAACAGGCACATCTAGGTCATGTAATGTAGAAGTTTCTGCAAAGATAGCAGGGTCTCTTAGAACATCATATAGGCGAGAATCCCCAGGGGACATTCCACAATGAGCTAAGATCACACGCAATCCTTTCATTGCAGTTCCGCAATCGGGATCATTTCTAATTGATTCAACTAGATTCTTGATTTTCATTACTGTTGCGATATTTCGAGTGTCGAAAATGACTGGAATCCCTAATTCCCCAGCTCGTTTAACTATATCTTTGGTAATTCTATCTTCAATGGAGTCAACAAAAAGCTGAGCAAGTGGATGTAGTTTTAGACCACGTAATCCAAGTTTTTGAATACTTCTATCAAGTTCATTGACTGCAAGACCTCGCTTCTTTTTTTCATCCATAGGATCTACACGAGCAAATCCGATGAGTCTGGTAGAATGGGGGGCACGTGTTGTCCAACCTGCTATTTTGTCATTAGATACTTTGAATGTTGGTTCTTGAGGATTTTTTGACTTCGCATAATCATCAGTGTAGGGAAAGACTACAGTTTTATCTACAAGCCAGCCGTGATTCATTCTTGCCCAGCTTTTATTGCTCTCGAAGCATCTAGATGCAAGATCATGACCCTCTACCCTAACAGGTTCAAAAAGTAATGAATCCGCGTCTAATTTCTGCTTGGCAATTTTCTGCATCTCAAACCAGAGAGTCGCATAGAAATCATAGCTACCAGAAGGAGTGTTTCGATGACTTTTTTCTTTCCCCATGTGATGATGAGCATCCACAATATACAGTCTAAATTCATCGCCTTTTCTAATACCTTGTTCTACAATATCTGTAGTAGCTCTCACAACTAGCATAGAATTTCGAGTCCTTGAATCTAGTTCATATCACAGACGAGATAAATTATTGCGTTAGACTATCAAAGATTCAATCATTACTATCGGCACTATGCATATATCAGCTGCTGCTGCAATCAGATAACAATGGACGCTGCCAGCCATGATTGTTGTTGAAGACATCGAAGCAAGTGAGATTCACCGATTCGCTGTGATTGATGCATCAATTCAACTTGGAATTGTACGAGCAGGAACATATGTCCGGACATTTGATCCAGGAAGAGCTTTTTCCTATTACAATATGGTAGAGAATCAACTTCATGATTTTGCTGCACAATATCCTGGAGCTTTCAAATATCTTCCAAGACGAGCATACGATTATCTGAAAAAGCCCCAAATACTAAGTGAATTCACACATGGAGCATCAGATCTTTCTCAATCCAGCTGGTTAGTAGATTTTCTTGTGGTCAATCCAATGGTTGGATTTGGTGATACAGTACTACCAGCATCTCAACATGACGCAAATGTCGAGTCAGTATATAGATGGGCTACATTACCACCAAATAGTCCAAGACTGTATCATCTCCAAGATATGCGAATGGATCGAAGGTCTCCTGTGGGATGGGGATGCATGCTTAATGCATCAGACTTGGCACAATCAATCAGAGGGCCAAATAGAACAGATATACTTGACAGTGTTAAATCAGCTAAGCCCATATTCATTGAATTAGTATCACCTGATAATCTGGATCTACTACTTGAATGGATTATCCTCTTGAAAGATGCAGGATTGCAACCTCCGAAATTGGTATTGAAAGCACGGAGTCAGAAAGATTGGGGAAAGGATGTCACACGACTCCTTGATGTACCGAATAGTGCACTCCTCACTGCAGGATCTTCGATATCATCCCTTGCAACAATTATTCGCTATTTGAAGAAAGAACAAGGTGATGGCTTATGGTCTAAGCGGCTTATATTTGCATCTTCGTACCCTGAAACGCAAATAGGAGATACCGTATCAGAAATTCTTAGCTACTTCCTTAGTAGAAATCTTTCAGCAAGTCCAATAGAAATTCAAAGGGTTATTGGAGGAAACATGTTAGCATTACTGCCTCCAAGACCGCCATATTTGGTATACAAAGAGAATAACAATTCAGTTATAGCTGAAGAAAATCTTGGAAAAGCAGCTCTGAATGAACTTGTTAGAATTTTGCAGGTGCTTGCTGTACGAAATATCCTGAACATTACGTCTATCGACTATACTATCGAAGAGGAAGGTGGAATAGTTAACCTGGATAGTGCTGTGATCACAGCAGTTGAACCAAATAGTGAAAGAGCAATCAGCCTCTCAATTGTTTTGGAGAATACTGGTTCAGTAATGGTCTCAGGCTGGAAAAAGGCTTTCACAGAGAGTCTAAAGAAACGTGACGGGATGTTACTCCAGACCTTAGTGCGAG
>Ga0315535_1002467_pt1 | contig 11775 bp, 15 predicted proteins | sample SalMarSW160220MG_2_FD_203092 | JGI IMG/M metagenome (GOLD analysis project Ga0315535, IMG submission 203092) | Salt marsh sediment microbial communities from the Plum Island Ecosystem LTER, Massachusetts, United States - Salt Marsh Sediment SW1602-20 ...
CGATGAGCGGATGATCCGGGTCCATGCCGGCGGGAGGACGCTTGAGGGAATCGCCGGAGAGGTGGAAGACATCGGTGAATCGCTTTGAAGTGACCTTCTTCCATCGGGCGGTGTCGTCGACGATCGCGTCGCGTATGGCGCGTGCCGTCGGAGCGTCGGGGTGCCATAGTCCTGCGGCTGCGAACACGGCACCCGGCTCGAGATGGAGGTAGAAGCCGGGAGCATGGGCGTCACGACCGGCCTCGTGACGGAACTGGAAGCCGACGTTGGTCTTGTACGGGCTCTTGTCCTTCGAGAAGCGAACGTCGCGGTAGATGCGGAACATCGAGCCGCCGGAAGGCCGGGCATCTGCCACGAAGTGCGAGCTGATCTTGGCGAGGTGGGGAGCGAAGTCCTGGATGAATCGCAGACCGGGTTCGCGCACCGAGCGCTCATAGCGCTGCTTGTTCGCGGCGAACCACTCGCGATCGTTGTTGGCTTCGAGATCGCGAAGGAATGAGAAGAGCGCGGGAGTGAAGGATCGTGCCATGGAGACAACCTACGTCGTGGCTGGGACAAGGTGAAGGGGTGTGGCGGGGCTTCGCCCCACCTGGCCTCTGGCCTGCGGCTTTCGGCCGTACCTCGCATCTCGTACCTGCTATCCCGCCCAGCTCGCCCCGTGGTGGATGGAACGCCGCTGATCGCGTGCGAGATACAAGATCCGAAGTGCCGGTGGGCGAGGCCCGCTCGCTCGCCTAGCTCGCCCTTCGCCGTAGGCTGACCGTATGTTTCATCGGAGACCTCTAGAAATGACTTCGAAGGACAGGGCGCTGACCGGCAGAGCTGCGCCGATGTCCATCGCGAACCGCCACCACGTGCTCGGCACGCCGCTCCTTCCACCATTCCCGGAAGGAATGGAGCGTGCCGTGTTCGGGATGGGTTGCTTCTGGGGTGCCGAGCGTATGTTCTGGCACCTGCCTGGCGTCTACAGCACCTCGGTCGGGTATGCGGGCGGGTTCACGCCGAACGCCACCTACGAGGAGGTATGTTCGGGCATGTCGGGTCACGCCGAAGTGGTTCAGGTGGTGTTCGATCCCAGCAAGATCTCCTATGGCGAACTCCTGCGCGTCTTCTGGGAGGGACACGATCCGACCCAGGGCATGCGACAGGGCAACGACGTGGGGACGCAGTACCGATCGGCCGTCTACACGTTCTCGGATGCCCAGCAGAAGACGGCCGAGGAGTCTCGGGACCGCTACCAGGGCCAGCTCGGTCTTGCCGGGTTTGGAACGATCACCACGCAGATCGAGCCGGCCGGCGACTTCTACTACGCCGAGGACTATCACCAGCAATACCTGTCCAAGAACCCGAACGGTTACTGCGGACACGGCGGGACCGGCGTGTCCTGCCCGGTGGGTCTAGGCGCCTGACGCGATGATCTCCAGCGCCTTGTTCAACAGATAGTCGGACGGCGCGTCCGTCGGAATCTCCACTTCGACATCAGGGGTCAGCCCGACCCCGCCATAGTCGTGCCCGTCCGGAGTCACCCAACGGGCCACGGTGAGCTTGATGGCACCGCCATTGCTGAGGTCATACTGCTGTTGAACGGTGTTCTTGCCGTAGGTGTGTGTGCCGATGACGGTGGCTCTTCCGTAGTCCTGGAAGGCTCCGGTAACCACCTCAGAGGCCGAGGCGCTCGCCTTGTCGACCAGCACATACAGCTTGATAGAGGGGTCGGTTGCGATGCCGCCTGGTTCCACCGAGTACTCCTGGACCTGGTCGGGAGCCTCGGTCCGGAGCACCAGGCCCGAGGGTAGGAACTCGCTGGCGACGAAGACCGCCGTGTTGAGCGACCCGCCCGGATCATGCTGGAGGTCGAGCACGATGTTCGTCGCACCCTGGTCGAGTAAACCTTGAAGCGCCGTATCGAACTGCGCGGGAGCGTTGGTCGAGAAGACGGAGAGCTCGAGGTAGCCAGTGGTGTCATCGATCATCTTCGAGGTCACGATCGGGATGTCGATCGCCGCTCGTGTGATCGTGAAGTCCAGCGCGTGCCCACCACGATCGACTCCGATCGTCACGGTGCTGCCCGCCGGACCGCGCACTTCCGAAATCACCTCGTCAACAAGCCACCCGTCGATGGACTCGCCATTCACCGAGACCATGACGTCGCCCGACTTCAGCCCGACCGCCTCGGCAGGGCCACCCTTCAGAGGTGAGACGATGACGAGTTCACAGCTGTCGGAGATCGTGGAGCATGTGGCACCTTCGGGATCGTTGGGATCTTCGGCCCGGACCAGGGCTCCGATGCCCTCGATCTGGCCCTGGGTCTCCTCCTGGAAACGTGCCAGGGCCTCGGGTGTGAAGTACACCGAGTGGGGGTCGAGCGTGTTCATCATCCCGTCGATGGCTGCGGCGACCAGGTCGTCGACCGGTGCTGGATCGGTTTGTTCCTCCTCGACGAACGCGTCACAGAAAACCGTGAACGACGGATCGGGAAGTGCGCAGACCAACGAGTCGGGAGCGGCTCCGCCCGGTTCGTTCTGGTAGTCAGCGATGCCCTGCGTGGCACCGGCTGCCAACGAGGACGGATCGACGGGGTCGACGTAGGAGGTACTGACGATGTGGTAGGCGGTGCAGAGCGCCTGGAAATCCGCCGGCGCCTGGTCGCACGCCACCGTTGCCGGCGTGCCGGTCGGCACGGTGGTGTCGATGGTTGGGGGTTGCGTGGATTGTGGCTCGGTCGTCTGCGTCGTGTCCTGCGGGTTCGTGGTGTCGTTGACCACGGGTGCAGTACAGGCGCCGATGAGGAGCGCGAATGCGAGGACGAAGATGCGGTACTTCATGTGCAGGCCCGATTCAAACGCACCCCGGGATTAAGCGCGCATCGCTACCGATGCGCGAGCGCTCGGAGGACTGCAGGCGTCGTGTCGTTGGCGATCTCGAGTGCCTCCGCGAACAGCCGGCCGTGGGTCTCCTTGAGGATCCTACCGGCCTCGGTGGCGGGCTGGGGAAGATGGGAGGTGAGCAGGAGGATATTGGCCGATTCGAGGCCGAGGATTGCCGCCTTGCCAAGGGATCGGAGGACCCCGTCGGTGGTGGCTAGTCCGCCTGGCGAGACGGTGAAGCCACCGGTCACGTCGACAAACCAACGCGCGCCGGCCGAGTCTCGAGCGATGATGGGAACCGTGACGCCGGCAACTCTCCTGTTGGTGCCTTCGATCGAGAAACCGGCCGTGCTCAAGGCCTCGACCGCGATGTCGAGGATCTTCCTGTCGAACGGGGGAAGCAGGTGGCCGGGGGGTTCAGCGAGCCGTTCTCTGGCTATGTCGACATACACCGGATCCAGGTCGTATCCAACGCCTCTTCGACCCGTTCTGGCTGCGGCGACGAGCGTCGTTCCGGATCCCATGAACGGATCGAGCACGAGGTCGCCTTCGAAGGTGTAGAGGTTGATGAGCCGCTCGGGCAGTGCGACCGGAAAGGGTGCGGGATGTCCGATGCGTTGAGCGCTCTCAGAAGGGATCTCCCACACATCCAGGGTCGACTCCAGGAACTCGTCGGTGCTGATGGTGCTGCCAGACGGGAGACCTTCGTTGGTGCGCCGTTGTTCCGAGCGTGCGCGATCGAAACGTCCCTTCGAAGCGATCACGATTCGTTCGGTGGTGTCGCGTAGGACCGGGTTCGTTGCGCTCCTGAACGATCCCCACGCGCACGAGCCTGACATTCCCCTCGCCTTGCGCCATACGACCTCTCCGCGTAGGAGGAGGCCGAGGTCGTCCTGGAGGATGCCGATGACGTCGGATGAGAGGCTTCGGTATGGCTTGCGTCCCAGATTGGCGACGTTGACTGCGATGCGACCTCCGGGTTCGAGGATCCGCACGCACTCGGTGAAGACCTCGCGGAGCATCTCGAGGTACTCCATGTAGGAACCAGGGACACCGTCTCTGCCGACCTCCGCCTCGTACTCCTTGCCGGCGAAGTAGGGCGGTGAAGTGACAACCAGGGCGACGCTGTTGTCGGGGAGCTCGTTCATCGTGCGAGCGTCACCGAGGAGACAGCCGTCGCCGAGGTCCGGTGCGAGAGAGACCGTGTCGTCCGTGCTGATTGCCGGTGAGTGAAAGCGGGCGTAGAAGTCGCTGGAGTCGTGAGCCTCTCGGCGGCTCGCTCCGAAACTGGACGTGCGCGTTCGCTGTCGCTCTCCCATCTCGATGCAATGTAGGGGACCTGGCCCTCGATCGCGAGGACCCCCGTGAACCCTGGGCTCGCCAATGCCCCTGTGGGTAGCGCTGAGCCCCGGGTTCAGAGGGCGGTCAGCTGAGTCTCTTGCGTCTCCTGAACACCAGGAAGGCGATCACGACCGCTGCGAAGCTCTGGATGACGCTGGTCACGTCGATGGCGGGTTGCCACTCCACTTGGTCACCGCGAATCACGAAGGTGCCGGAGGGCCTCGAGGCGATTCCGAATCCGAGCCCGCCTCCGGAGTTGTCCTCGTTCGTTCCGCCCCCGCCGCCGCCTCCCCCTTTCACGTAGGCCGCCGGAATGAGTGTGACTCCGTCGCGCTCGATGGGGTCGCCGAATACTTGACGGACTGTGATCAGGTCTTTGGCCTTGTCGACGAGTTCTCGTACGTCTGCAGTATTCGTCATGTGGACCTCCTTGCTCCCAGCCTACCGACGCGCGTTGGCGGCGATCGCGGCGTTCACGAAGGTCGCGAGCCCTTCCGAGTACTTGTCCCAGTAGGCGGTGAATCGGGGGTCATGCACGTACATCTCTCCGAGTCCGACGTGCATCTCGTAAGAGCACGGGTAGAACCGCTCGATGTGCAACCTATGGGCCTCGGCGACCGCCATAGCGTCCTCGGTTGTCGCTGCGATGCCCGCCTTCTCGAGTTCGGCGAATCGCCTGGCGATAGCCTCGGACTCATCGCGAACTTCGATCCACTGCGCCTTCGAGTAGTCGGCGGTGCGACGCCGGGACTCGTCGACGGCCGGCCCCGACCATCGCCGGTCGACTTCTTCTTCGTACTCGGCAGGGTCGAAGTCTCCGAACACCTCGAACATGTCTTCCTTGTTCATCGTCAGTCCTTTCTCATGTGCGTCGATCGCCGCATCGAGTGATGAGATCAGCGATTCCAGCCGCTCGATGTGGCCGCCGAGCAGCGTCCGCTGTCGCCGGAGCGCCTCACCCCTGTCGTAACCCGGATCGGTCACGACCGTGCGGATCTCTTCGAGCCCGAATCCAAGCTGTCGGAAGTACAGGATCTCCTGGAGCCTCTGCAGATCTTCACCGTCGTACAGGCGATACCCGGCTGGGCTCCGTCCGCTCGGGGTCAGCAGCCCGATCTCGTCGTAGTGGTGCAGCGTCCGATTGGTGATTCCGGCGAGGCGTGCCACCTCACCGACTGTGTAGGCCATGCCGGCAGGGTAGACCATGACGTAACGTGAGGGTCAAGTGCATTCCCGAGGCGGTAGCATCTCGATCGTGCGCCGGCTCCCCGCTCCGGTTCTGCTGGTCCTCTCTTCGCTGCTCTGGGGCGGCAACTTCGTCGTCGGCAGAGCCGTCGCAGAAGGCATCCCCCCCGTGTCGCTCGCGTTCTACCGCTGGGTCACCGCCCTCATCGTGCTGGCGCTCCTCGCGGGGCGGGCCACTTTGCGAGCGTTGCCGGTGCTGCGGCGGCACCTCGGCTGGTTGCTGTTGTCCTCGTTCACCGGTGTGTTGTTGTTCCACACCCTCGTCTACACGGGTCTGCACACCACGACCGCGATCAACGCGAGCCTGATCGTCGCTACCTCCCCTGTGATTATTCCCATCGTTGTCTACCTCGCGTCTCGAGAACGGATCACGCCTCGGGAGGGAGCCGGCATCGTGGCCACGATGATCGGAGTCGTGATCGTCCTTACGAGGGGCAACCTGACCGCCCTCTCCAATCTCCACTTCGCCGCCGGAGATCTCATGATCCTGGGTGCGGTCATCGCGTGGGCGATCTACTCGGTTGCGTTGCAACGCCGCCCCGATGTGCCCCCGTTGGTGATCGTTACCGCCGTGGCAGCGGTCGGAACGTTGATGATCGCCCCCTTCTACGTGTGGGAAGCGGTGTCGGTCGGCGGTTTCGCCTGGAACCTGCCACACATCGCTACGTTCCTCTACATCGGGATCTTCGCCTCGGTGATCGCCTACATCGCCTGGAACCAGGGGGTGGTCTCCATCGGTCCGACTCGGGCCGGGCCCTATCTGAACCTGATGCCGCTGTTCTCGGCGGTGCTCGCCGTGCTGTTCCTGGGAGAGGCGATCCACGTGTTCCACCTCGTCGGAGGCGCGTTCATCGCGGCCGGTTTGTGGGTGAGCACGACCTAGGCGAGCTTCGCTCGCCGTTCTCGGTTGCGGGTTCGCGGTAAGAAGGCCGTCCAGATGGTTCGTGCCATCCCACGCCCCTGCTGTCAGCTGTCCGCTGTGAGCTGTCAGCTGTCAATTGCCTAGAAGCGGTCCGGGCTCAACCGTTCCGGATCGATGCCCTCGGGCAGTGCACCATCAACGATCAACGCCGTTGCCGTGTCTGCGATTGCTGGTGAGGTCATGATGCCGAACCCTCCCTGGCCGGCCAGCCAGAAGAACCCGGATGGGGACGGGTCCCATCCGACCACGGGACGACGGTCACGGGCGAAGGTTCGCAGCCCCGCCCACGCCGAGGCTACGTGTCGAATCTGCATTGTCGTGGCGGCCTGGATCCTGTCGATGGCGATCGCCACGTCGAGTTCCTCGTGGCGAACGTCGCACGGCGCCATCGGCGTCTGATCGCAGGGGGATGCGAGGAGCACCGAGCCGTCTGGCTTGAAGTAGAAATCCTCATCCATGTCGATGACCATCGGCCAGCCGGCGGTTTCGAAGTGGGGATCGAACGTGAATGCGGTGCGCCGCATCGGGGTCAATCCTGCCGGCTTGGCGCCTGCCATCGCCGCGATCTCATCCGCCCACGCGCCGGCCGCGTTCACCACGACGGGGGACGAGAATGTGCCGGAGGTCGTCTCGATCGTCCATGTCGACGATCTCTTCATAGAGACCACACCGGCATTGACCACCACACGCCCTCCGCGCCGTCGGGTTGCGCGAAGGAATCCTTGGTGGAGGGCGTGCACGTCGATGCTGCACGCCCCCTCCTCCAGCAATCCTCCTGCCGCGTACCCGGCTCGAAGAACGGGGCAGAGGACTCGTGCCTGTGCCTTGTCGATGCTGCACACGAGCCCGTCGGAGCGTTCGAGCTCTCGCTCCAGGGTTCCGAGTTGATCGGGTCGGGCGACGAACATCACGGGCATCGGTGAGAGCAGGGGCACGTTGGTGAAGTCGGCCGGGGGGTCGGTGAGAAACGAACGGCTGGCCCGTACGAGCGCTCGAACCTCGTCACTCTCGTAGGCCTCGGTGAACACTGCGGCAGAGCGACCCGTGGTGTGGTAGCCGGCGATGGATTCGCGCTCCAGGAGGATCACTGAGCCGTGTTCCACGAGGTGGTGTGCGATCGAAGCTCCGGCGATGCCGCCACCGATCACGACGAAGTCATGCGACTCCATCTAGTTGTCTGAGGTTCTCACGTAGCTGCTGACCCGCATGTACTTGCCGTGCGAACGGATCATCATGCGCTCGTCCACCAGCTCCCGCCTGAGCCACGCCACGTCCTCGTGAAAGCGACCGAGGATGCTATTGACCTCCGCCTCCGTGTAGACGGTCTGAGGCTGGAACTCTTCGACGAGCCGCTCGAGCACGTACACGCGTTTCTTGTGTTGGGCCGGGACGCTGACGAGCGCTCCATCCTTGAAGAAGGCACGCTCGGTGGCGGTGCGCTTCGTTTTCGGGGTTCTGTTCGAGCGGGGTGCGAGCCACGCCTCGAGCTCATGGTCCGCAACGCGCCACTCCCCACCGAGCTTGTAGCCGGGAATCTCTCCCGATCGGAGCTTGCGGAGCACGACCTGCTGGTTCAGTTTGAGTTTCTCTGCAACCTCGGCCGAGGTGAGGAACTCGGTATCACGAATCGACATGGACAAAACTGTATCATGCTGTACTTTGTGTTACTTCGACAGGGCCGCGGTGATGGAGGCGGCGGACTGGTCTGCTTCTGGGTCGGTGAGGACCACGAGACCGTAGGACCAGTTGTCGACGCGGATGACGAGCACTCGACCGCGACCGGAGACCGCCCAGAACTGTCGGTCCGTCCCAACGCCATACGATCCCCACGTGACGAGACCTGGGATGAGCGTTCCACCGACTCCGACGAGCGATCGCTCCGGTGCATCGCGGCGGTCCACCGCCGTTGCTGAGGTGATGTTCGCAGTAGGAATCTCCAAGCGGTGTTTCTTGCCGAGCACCGTTCCGACGGGCGAGACGCTGATCGTCACCTGATCTGGGGTGATGTCGATGTTCATGGTGTGTGCCTCGTAGCGTTGATCGTTCCCGCGACCTGATCGGGATCAGGCACCGCGAGGACGGCCCGGGAGTAGTGCCAGCCCTCGATCTCGATGACAAGCAACCTCGGACGGCCTGGAACGGCCCAGAATTCGCGGCCATCGCCGACTCCAAACGAGCCGTAGCTGAGAAGACCTGGGAGGTAGGTCCCGGGGGCTCGAACGAGTGGTCGATGCACCTCACTGCGATCCACGGCGGTGGCCGAGGCGATGTTCTCCGTCGGTATCTCGAGACGGTGCTTCATCGCGAATGGCGTCTCGAAGACCGACAGGGTGACGGTGATCTGACTGGGTGTGACGTCGATCTTCATACTCTCAGCCTAGGACTAACCAGGACTCACTGAGGCGGCGAGGCCCAACACCGATGCTCGACCGAAAGCGACGAAGATCCCTCCGTTACTTTGCACCGTCCGTAGCCTGGTCTTCCCCAGGATCCTGGCTTTGGGCCACCTCCCCGGTCAGGCTTTGCCTGAAGACCCCCTCCGCCCCTTCCGGGCCACCCCCCCAACATTCGGCCTTTGGCCTCGCGAGGGGAGGGGACGACTCGGCCCTCGGCCTCGCGACAGATTGGGTCGTGCTCTCGCTCTCAACCGTTCGCTGGCCGCTGTCAGCGCGTTTCCTCGATGATCTCTTCGACCTTGGCCCGGTCGGCTGAACGAACGAGCAGTCGGTGCCGCTGGATGAAACCACCGGTGGGGAACAGGCCGGTGTCGTCAGCGGGGAGCAGTTCCACGTGGATTCCCGCCTCCCTGCACGCTCGCTCTACCAGTTGAGCCCGGACCCTGTTGCCGCCGATGTTGATGTAGTCGAAGTCCTTCACGCGGCCCAACGCTATACCATCGGAGCATGCTCTGGTTCGACCATGTGATCATGGCCGTGCGGGACCTCGATCAAGCAGCTGAGATGCTCCTCGAGACGCATGGTCTCCAATCGACTCCCGGCGGGCGGCATGTCGGTCTCGGCACCGGCAATCGGATCGCTCCTCTCGGAGACTCGTACCTCGAGCTGATGGCGGTGGTCGATGAGGTGGAGGCGGCAGCCTCAGACCTTGGCAGATGGGTGACCGCGCAGACCGCCGATGGGGATCGCCTCGCGGCGTGGTGCCTGCGCACCGACGACATCGATGGAGTGGCGGACCGGCTCGATCTGACACCGGTACCGATGAGTCGCCTCCGACCCGACGGAGTCGAGCTGTCGTGGCGTCTTGCCGGTCTCGACACGGCCCTTCCGAGCGGACTTCCGTTCTTCATCCAGTGGGATGTTCTGCCTACCGAACACCCTGGGCAAACACCCGGGGGTGGTTCAGGCATTTCGTGGATCGAGGTCGGAGGAGACCCTGAACAACTCGCCGAGTGGCTCGGACCGAACGATCTCGACGTGCGTCTCGTCGATGGTCCTCGAGGGATCCATCGAGCCGGGATCGGCGGCCTGATCCTCTAGGAGACCGCGCGCGGTCCCTCGATTCCGGTGACCTGCCAGCCTTCTGAGGTTTGCTGCAGGCGGTAGGTGAACCAGGTGCCGCACAGCCCGCTGCACCAAAGGCTCACCGGCACGAGGGCACCTTTGTCGTCAAACGTCGGCTCCCCAACACCGAGGATGGCCGATCCCTCGATTGTTGGCATCAGGTCGCTGGTCCGATACTCCGCAGGGTCATCGATCCACTGAACCGATCCGAAAGGAGCGACGACCATCTCGATGGCGTCTCGCTCGTTCTGGGTCAGCGCACGCGACGCGGCCGTTGGTTCCGTGCCCGTCCCGGCGTAGGGATCGGTGCTGGTTTGGATCAGGTATGTGGTGAACGGTGGGGGACTGCCTCCGAATGTGTTGTCCACGGTGATCAGCTGCCGAATCGAGGACGCCATGACGCCAGCAGTATCTCCTGCAGGGGGTGAGGCAGGCCCGCCGCAGCCCGTGGCCGTGACGGCGAGTACCACCACGGTCGCGACGAGGAGCCACACGAGCCGACGAGGAGACGCTCCGGTCCGGTCGCGCACCTGACCCGTCGGCTTCGACTCCACTTCACCTTCCTCTCGCGCCGGTCAAGCTATCACGGATGTGTTGATCTCCGGCAGTCCGGCGCGTCGGGCTCGTGTTGTCAGCGACGTCCTCGCGACGGTATAATTCGCTTGTTGGCGAATCACCGAAAATGAGTATCAACGAGATCCTCAAGGCACTGTCGGATCCAACCCGGCGGCAGATCCTGCACCTCCTGCGGAAGGGTGATCTGACTGCGGGAGAGCTCGCCGACCACTTCGATCTTGCCAAGTCGACGATGTCGGGCCACTTCAACGTGCTGAAAGCAGCCGGGCTGATCGTCTCGGAGCGCAGCCGAAACCAGATTGTCTACTCTGTCAACATGTCGGCGTTCGACGATGCGGCGGCGGCGGTCATTGCGTTCTTCGAAGGTCGTCGGCGGCCAAGCCCCTCAGAATCCACGGAGGACCGAGTTGATTGAACACAAACGAGCGTGGGAGATCGTCCAAGCGGTGATACTCATCGGCATGTTCATCGTTGCGGCCGTGGCCTGGGCGTCTGCACCCGACAGGATCCCGGTCCACTGGAACGCAGCAGGCGAGGTGGACGGCTACGGCGGCAAGTTCATGGGACTTCTCCTGACGCCCCTGATCACCGTGGGCATCTACCTGCTCCTGAAGTACATACCGCGTATCGATCCCGCACGGCGCAACTACGAGACGTTCGCGAGCACCTATTTGTTGATTCGGGTTGCGATGGTCGTGTACATGGCATTCGTATACATCGCCATGGTCCTCGCCATCGGGCATGAGGAGACGTTCCCGGTGGGGGACTTGATCATCGGGAGCGTCGGGGTGCTGTTCATCATCCTCGGGGCGGTCATGGGCAAGTTCCGGCCGAACTGGTTCGCAGGGATCCGTACGCCGTGGACGTTGACCAGCAAGCTGTCGTGGACGAAGACCCACCGTCTCGGTGGGCGCGTGTTCATCGCGACCGGCGTGGCGACGATGATCGGTGCGTTCTTCGGAAGCGAGTTGGCCTTCTATGCGATGTTCATCGTCATGATCCCCGGGATCATCTTCCTCGTGGTCTACTCGTACTTCGTGTGGCGCGACGACCCCGACAAGGTCCCCGCGCAAGATGTGAAGCCCGCCGACGGGGAGTAGCGCCCGCTTCGTGGGCGAGTTCTCGGTTGTGGGTCGGACAATCGCCCCGAGGCGTGGCCGAGGGCGGAGGGGTCCCTCCCGTTTCCTCCCCTCGCGAGTGAAACGAGTGTTGGAGGAGGTGGCGTCGAGCTGATGCTCGACACAGGGTGACTCCCACCAACGTTCGGGAGTGATCCTGCCTGCCGGTAGGACTCGAAGTGGGT
>Ga0315535_1002473_pt1 | contig 11755 bp, 11 predicted proteins | sample SalMarSW160220MG_2_FD_203092 | JGI IMG/M metagenome (GOLD analysis project Ga0315535, IMG submission 203092) | Salt marsh sediment microbial communities from the Plum Island Ecosystem LTER, Massachusetts, United States - Salt Marsh Sediment SW1602-20 ...
CCAATTGGATGAACTGACTGCCCTTACCGATGATCCGCTGGCACGGATGTCAACCATTTGTGCGGTGCTACACCATAAAATGGATCATTTTTTCTGGACAGGCTTCTACCTTTTTAAGTCGGGCCGGCTGGTAGTGGGGCCTTACCAGGGCCCGGTTGCCTGCCAGGAGTTGGAACCTCATCAGGGGGTTTGCTGGGCTGCTGCGGACCGAAATGAACCGGTTCTGGTAAAGGACGTGCACGACTTTCCCGGACATATTGCCTGTGATTCCAGGTCCCGGTCGGAGCTGACCCTGCCGGTGAGAGATAAGAGCGGAGAGGTAGTAGCCGTATTTGATGTGGACTCAGACAAGCCTGAAGCATTCTCCAACCAGGACAGCAAGAACCTGGAGAAGATCATGGGCCTTATATACCGGCAAAATTCTGAATCTTCAGCCTGATCTTCTCCACCGAATATGGTTTGGTGATCAGCTCATCGAATCCCACATCTGAGAAGTCTTCGAAAAAAAGTTCGGGATTATGTGCAGTAAGTGCGATGACCGGCAGACTATTCAGTGGCGATGGCAATTCATTGCGGATGTACTGGGTGGTTTCAATTCCGTTCATCACCGGCATTTCAATATCCATAAAGACCAGATGGATCTCCTGGGTCTTCAGAATCTCAATGGCCTGTTGTCCATTTTCGGCCAGCACCACTTCGTTGCCCGTGGTTTTAATAAGTTCAGACAACAGGTAACGGTTGGTATAAATATCGTCAACAACCAGAATTCGCAGGTTTCCCATGGATAGGTGATAAGGAGGATAAAAATAGAAAATATTAACTAATTTTAGTGCTTACAGCTTCGTTTGGATGGGGGAATTGAATAAAAAAGAGATGATCATCAGGTACAGCGCCATCGGATTTGCGCTGGGTTTAGTGATCATCCTGCTCATTTACATGGTGTTATTCAGTTCAAGGGGTGAAGGATTCTCCTTCCCTGCATTGGGCCAAATGCACAAAGTACTTTGGTTTCTTTATTTGGTGGATACCCTTCCGCTTGCCTCTGTCATTCTGGGAGCTTCGCTGGGCAAACGGAGGTTCAAACAATTGGATAAGCTGACTGCCAGGATCCGGAATGAAACCAAGAAGAACAGTGAAATCAGGCGTTTTACGCATTCCCTGATCGCCGGTGACCTGAATACCTTATTCTCATTTGAGGATATGGATCAAACCCTGTCGGATTCTTTGAACAAGCTGAAGGATACGCTGGTCAGGAACAGGGAGGTGGAACGGCAGAGGCGTCTGGATGAACGCCAGAGAAACTGGGTATCCGAGGGACTGGCAGAGTTTGGCGATATACTCCGCACCCATTCCCGGGAGCTGGAATCCATGGCCTACATGGTTGTATCGGGGATGGTAAGATACCTGGGGGCCAACCAGGGAGCCATCTACATGACCCAGGAGGAAGGGGATGAAAAACATCTCAGGATGATCGCATGTCATGCCTATGACAGAAAAAAATTCCCTGATAAATCCATCGCCTGGGGCGACGGTTTGATCGGTGCTGTGGCCATGGAGAAAAAGGGATTCTACACTGATAAAATCCCCGATGGCTACCTGACCATCACCTCAGGGCTTGGCAAGGCAAATCCGCGTTATCTGATCATTGAACCCCTGATCTGGAATGACAGGGTTTTCGGCATCATTGAAATTGCCTCCTTCAACCCGATTGAAGATTATAAAATTCAATTTGTTGCACGGGTTGCTGAAAATATTGCCACCACACTCAATACGATGGAGAGCAACCTGCGAACAGAGCAACTTCTGAAAGAAACCCAGGCGCAGGCCGATAAGCTGGCGGTGCAGGAGGAGCAGGTCAGGCAGAATATGGAAGCCCTGAAACTGGCCCAGGAGGAGGCTGCCAAACAGGGTGAGATCTTCATCAGTTTTACCAATACGGTGAACCATACCCTCATGCGGGCCGAGTATGATACAGAAGGAATCCTTCTCTATGCCAACACAAGGTTCTTAAAGAAGCTCGGGTATTCTGGAAACAGGGAGGTGGAGGGGAAACACATCTCCATGTTTATCAATGAAAAGGACCGGTCGTGGTTCAATTCACTGTGGAGCAAGCTTGCGGTTGGTGGACGCCATTTCGAGGGGTATATGAAGCACGAAACCAAACTGGGGCAGGACATGTGGTCCATGGCCACCTATACCTGCGTAAGGCGGGATGATGGCGAAGTGGAGAAGATCCTGTTTCTGGCCATCGATTCAACGGAACAGAAGAAACAGAGCCTTGATTATGAGGGACAGATCGATGCCATTGACAGGCTCAATGCAAAAGCTGTCTTTTACCCTGACGGCAAACTGATTCTGAGCAATAAACTGTTTAGCAAAACCCTGAAATATACCGACATGGAGCTGGATCAAATGAATGTATTTGATTTCTTCGGTACCGGTGAACAGGAACGGTTCAATGAAATATGGGAAAAAGTAATCCAGGGTGAGGCTTTTCAGGGGCAGTTGAAGATGCAGTCAAAATATGAAGAGGAGCTCTGGTTCAGGGCCACCTTCCTGTCGGTGAATGACATGTATGGTGAAGTGGAAAAAGTCATTTTCCTTGCCAATGAGATCACCAAAGAGAAAGAGATGGAACTGGCGTCGCGGAAACAGCACGAGCAGTTGATCAGGAAGGAAGAGGAGATCAGGCTGGCCAGCCTGGATCTGAAGAAGAGGCTGGAAGAGACCAATCTGAAACGGAGGGAGGAAAAGGAACGGTTCGAGAAGGAGACCAGTCAGTTTACCCACGTTTTGAATGAATTACCCCATTCGGTAATCACCATTAACAACCTGGGGTTTGTGCTCTTTTTTAACAGGTATGCAGAGAACCAGTGGAGCCTGAAACAGAAGGATGTCCTGGGCAGAAAGGCAGACCAGCTGTTCAGCGAAGCGAACAGTTCCCGGTTGATCAGCCAATTTGCTGATCCGGCCAGATCCAAATCGCCTGGGCTTCATACCGCACAGGAAATAGGATTCCCGGATGGCAGAAAGGAGAAGAAGGATGTGATTATTGTCCGGACCGATTTAAAGGATGAACTGCACTATTCACTGATCGTGCTTTAGCGTTTGTTCAACCAATCGATGATCTCCTGGGTGTCTGGTTTCTTTCTTGGAGGCACATGCCCTACCAGGTTCCCTTCCTCGTCGATCAGGTATTTTTGGAAGTTCCATGCCACTTTGCTGTCCTCCACCCCATTTTCGGATGCTTCGGTGAGCCATTTATACAGCGGGTGGATCTCATCACCTTTTACAGATATTTTTGACATCATGGGAAATGTCACACCGTAATTAACGGTGCAGAAGGTAGCAATCTCTTCGTTGGTACCCGGTTCCTGGCTGGCAAAATCGTTGCTTGGAAAACCAACGATTACCAGCCCTTTGTCCCTGTATTCCCGGTATAACTTCTCCAGGTCTTCATACTGAGGTGTCAGTCCGCATTTAGAGGCCGTGTTGACCACCAGGACCTTTTTGCCTTTGAGCTGGGAGAGTTTGTAATCTTCCCCCCTGATATCCTTCACGGTAAAATCATAAAGGTTTTTCCGTTCCTGTGACATGGCCGGCAATACAACCATGATGCTGATTAAAAGGAAAACTAATTTTTTCATCATTTCAAATCAAATCCTTGTTTACACCTTAACAACTGGGATGACACCTTGTTCAACGGATCAATTTTTATGATATTTGTGGGGTCATGATCAAGCAGTTTGAGATCAACATATATGGCCGGGTCCAGGGTGTTGGATTCAGGTACGCCGCCCGTAACCAGGCCAGAATACTTGGGCTGAAGGGATGGGTGGAGAACCGTCAGGACGGTTCGGTTTATGCAGTGGTGCAGGGCCATCCTGAAAAATGCCTGGCTTTTTTCAGGTGGTGCAGAGAGAGCCCGGGATACAGCTGGGTCGAACGTGTGGATATTTTCGAAAAGAATCCGGGCATTTTGCCGGGATTCACCGTCAAATATTAAGCCCTTTTTCCGGCAAGGGCAAGTAGACTGCTGGTAGCAAGCCAGAGGGTCAAAAACAGGATTAAACCTGAAAGCACCGACAGCAATACCTCACCCTCCCTTATAAAACCGGCCAGGTTGTTCACCATGGCCCACAGGGTCATTGCCAGGATTAAAACCATGGGGATCAGCGTATAAACCAGGGAAATCTTTTTCATATGGAAATAGACGGATACCACGCCCAGTGCAAGCGCAGCCATCAGCTGGTTCAGTGAGCCAAACAGCGGCCACAGGACCATGGCTCCCTGTCCCCCCGGTTTAAAGAAAGTCATAGCGGCAGCAGACACCACCACCACAGCTGTGGCAAAATACCGGTTATGGACAGGCCGGGCAATCCTGCCCCGGGAATTTGTAAAGATCTCCTGGAGCGAAATTCTTTGGATCCTGGCCGCTGAATCCAGTGTTGTATTGGCAAACGAAACGATGAATACCACAACAAAAGCAGCTCCATACTTCAGGGGCAGACCGAAGGATGAAAACAGGTTGGCTGAGCCGATGATAAATGCATCCAGTTTGGCTGCCAGGCCGCTGGCCGATGACCAGGAAGCATAGTGGTGTTGATAGGCCTCAAGGCCGGTAAAAACATGGCCATCGATCTCCAGGCCCATCCCCAGGCCTGCACCTGCAGCCACAATCACAAGAACGGCAAGCAGACTCTCCGTGATCATGGCACCATAACCCACTGCCAGGGTATCCGACTCTTTATCCACCTGCTTTACTGTGGTCCCTGAACTGGCCAGGGAGTGGAATCCGGAAATGGCCCCGCAGGCAATGATGATGAAGAGGAAGGGTGCCAGGTCAGGCACATCAGAACCGGGGGCAAATGCGGCCTGGTTGATGGCCGGTGCTGCAAGCACAGGATGTGCAATGAGCACACCCAGGATCAGGAATGCCATGGCCACCAGCAGCTGGTGAGAATTGATATAATCCCTGGGCTGCAATAGTTTCTGGACCGGGATTGTGGAGGCAAAGAAAACGTAGATAAACAGGATGATGCACCACACCACCACAGAAATTTGGGTGTCCCATGGAAGAGAAACGGGGAAGCGGACGCCGAGTATAATAAAACCATAGAGCATAAGCAGTGCAATGATTGAATAAAGCAGGTCGCTCTTTCCTCTGCGGATCTGCCATCCAAGCCAGATGGCTACGGGAATCTGGAACCAGACAGGGATCACCGTTTCAGGGTACATGACAAACAAGGTACCCACAATCATGGCAAAAACTGCAAGGACAATAAAAAGAAGCAGTTGCATGATCAATTGCAGTGCATACCTGGAGGAAGGACTGATGATTTCGCCGGTCAGCTCCCCGATGGATCTCCCCCTGTTCCTTCCGGATACCACCAGGGTGGTAAAATCATGGACTGCTCCCATGAAGATACTGCCCAGGAATACCCAGAGAAATGCAGGCAACCATCCCCATATAATTCCGATGGCCGGCCCAACAATGGGGCCCAGTCCGGCTATTGTAGTAAAATGGTGTCCGAAAATGATGTGACGTTTGGTGGGCACATAATCCACCCCGTCCTGTAATTCATGAGAAGGCATTTTCCGGCCATCGGACAAGTGAAGGACTCTCTTGCCCAGGTATCTGCCATATAGCCTGTAGGCCAATAAATAACCGATGAATGAAAGGATGACCAGAAGCAGGCTGTTCATGAAACTAAGATAAGAGTTTTACCTCTAATTCACCACGTACTCCCACCCGGTCCCCCACGATCACAACACAGGACAGGATCTCCGGAATCTGTGCAATCCTTTCCAGGACCGGTTCAATATCTGAGAGATCCTGCACATGGTTGGCCAGGGCAGTGGCCCAGGCATCGGCTATCGGTGTGCTTTTGGCGACAACCGTTACCGCATCGGCTTTTCCCCTGCTGAAGGAATGCCCCATTGTACCGCTGGAGGTACATACCCCCCACTCACCCTTGGGAATGACAAGGGCCAGTTTCTCTGACAGGGCTGCGGATCCTGCATAAATGACCGATACCAGTTCCGACTCGTTCCTGATATACAGGTCCCCCCCGTTTTCAACCACCATTTCGGGAACGGAGAAGGCTGTATCCAGTTTTCGTGCAACCGCCTCTGCAAACAATCCGGCCACTGCACTCATGGGGCCTGTGCCTGACTGAATGCCGCATTGGTACATCATTTCAAGTTCAGGTGAAAAACCGGAGATCCCCATGGGAACAGGAAGTGGTTCAAGGCTGCTTTTAAATCCCGGGTATGATGCTTCGTGATCTGTCAGAAGTTTATAGAGCCTGATCTGCTCTTTGCGGCTCATGGCCAGCATGTCTGCATGAAAGTCTTTGTGCGGCACCCCGATTAAAAGGTCCGATTCCATGTAGACAGAAGGAAAGAACCGAAACCGTTGAGCGTTCATTCCGTCCCTGTATAAGCGGGGCTGGTACAATCAGTTAATGCCAAAATTCAGTTCGAACAGTTGCAGCGGACAAGCTTTGATACAGAGCTCACAGGCCACACATAGATCGGGCGTAAACTTCAGTTTCCTTGAAGTGCTGTCCATGGTCAGCGCACCCGGAAAACATACAGAAGAACAAGCCCCGCAATGGATGCACAGCTCTTTGCTGAAAAGGATGGTTTTTATGACAGGAGAGATCTCTACTTTCTTCTTCTCCAGGTATACAAGTGCCTTGTCAACGCTTTCTTTCAAACCGCTCATTTCGATGAGCAGGTTTCCTTCCTTCCCGTGGGTAATATCTGCGTTGAGTATGTTCACCTGCACATCGTACTCTTTGATCAGGATATATGTGATGGGCTCATTGACCGTTTCGGCAGGAAACCGCAACACCATTCTTTTCTTAACGCTCTTCATATAAACTAATTTTACCTGACCTCCAGAGAATTCAGCCCTTTGCCTGCGGGAAACATCTCAACGGGTTCCGACAACAGGAAACTCCCTTTGCTTACCTGTTTTTTCAGGATATCAGCGATCTCTCTTGCTTTGTATATACTTGACATAGAAGATGTTCTGATATTTTTGCCGTTAAGTACAATTTCACCTGACACAAGCTGATCATAATTGACCCGTCCCAGCTCGGGATGATCGGGATGTCCATAATCCAGGATGCGGGTAGTGATCTGGTCGTTTCGGATCATCACCCTGGAAGCCATTTCTTCATCCAGCACCGGTATGGGGATCCCGATTCCCACAAACATGGATACGCCATACTTTTCATAGTATGCTGCCTTTATAAATGACGTACTCATCTGGCGGGCATCACCAATCACCGAAAGGGTAGCCGCATTGGAAACCGGTATTCCGAATTCATTCAATTCGGAATCGGTTTTGAACTGGGTTCCGTACCACCCTACATATCCGGTGGCCCCTCCCAGGAAGATCCTGGTTCCCATTCCGATGGTACGTAGTTCCGGATCATTCAGCAGGGGGCTTAACTCCCCGGAAGTGCTGTAATTGGCATTGCCCAGTTTGGGAAGAAGGCTACCCATGTAAGTGTACTTGATCCTGTTGGAGGTGTTTACGGCAGCCGGATAATTCTGATACGCATTCCGCGGATTGAACATCATCATCTCGTTGATGTTTTCCCGGTTGATGGTGGTATGGATATCCCTTCGGGGATAGCAATCGGTCCCCTTGGCATGGGCAATCAGCTCCAGATCCTTCCCTTCAATAAGCGCTTCTATAAGGTGTGCCCCGCCATAGGAGGGATTTTCAGGATGGTTCTCTGTTGCCCCGATGTAGAGATCCACTGCAGCGATCCCTGTAAAGACCGGAACCCCGTTCAGTGTGGCTCTCTCCATCCGGATGGGTGGATTTGAATGCCCCACGTTAATGAACATACCCGAGGAACACATGGGCCCGAAAGTAGCTGTGGTGACCACATCCACCTTACCCGCTACCTCCGCCGGTGTCATTTCCCTGCTCATGGCAGAAACCTCCTCGGCAGTAAACACAACAGCCTGGCCTTTTCTTATTTTGTCATTGATCTCCCCGATACTCTTTTTGACTGCCATGCAAGCTGAAGTTTAAATCTTTTCAAAATCATCGGAGGGAATCCATCCTTCCCTTCCATCAATGATCCGGATGTTCTGCCAACCGGTAAGCTCTTCATTCACAACCACCTTTGTCCCTTCATGCAGGATAAATAGCTCGGTACCTGACTGACTGGGGGTGCTTTTCACCACCACCGAAGGGGAAATAATGATCGCGTAATCGGGATGAACGATGCTGCGGTGCTGTGCCAGGGCTGATGAGAAAGTGAAAATGAAAAGGATCAGACCTGCCAGAGCCGCAAAGAAACCGGCTTTTTTCAGGGCCAATCCCTTTGCAAACAAATATAGCAATAAGGATGCAAGTGTCAGCGCAAACCCAAGAAGTGCCATGATGCTCCAGGTATGCTCGGGCAACAGATGCACCGCTGCAGAGATCCATCTCCTGACAAAAAATTCCGGAACTTCTTCGAAAGCATCCACAACATATTTTGATACATATTTCAGGTTGTAGGCCGCATCCTGGTGGGAAGGATCCATTTTGAGTGCTTTTTCATAATAGAGTACAGCATACCCTATATTGTTGGAACGGAAGGCTGCATTCCCCATGTTATAATAGAGATCTGCAGCCTCATAACCTGAATCCAGGATCTCCCTGTAACGCAGGATGGCATTTTCGAACTCTCCTTTTTCATAAAGTTCTACGGCTTCGTTATAGAGCGAATCGCTTGCAGCAGACAGTTGGATAGTTCCAACCAGGAGAATCAGGCTTATTTGTAGAAACTTCATCACAGGCTGTTTTCCAGGTTTCTGATTAATAGTGCAGCTTCTTTGTAGAGCTGATTGATGTCACTTTTCTCCGAACTGGGAGCAAAACGGGAAAATTCACTGGCATCCAGGATCCTTGAATATTCCTTCAGCAACTCCTCTCCCACTCCCCGGGAAAGCAGTTCGCTGGTGATCACTTCCCTGGACAAAGCCGAAGTCTCTATATTTAGCTTATCTGCAAGATATCCCCATATGGCTTTCCCAATCTCTTCGTAAAACCGGTCCTCGTCTCCTCCCTTCCTGTATTTCTCAGCTTTTTTCAGCCTGTTCCTGGCTGACCGGCTGGCCTTTCTGGTCCTCACCAGCCTCAGGTCCGCATTTCTTCTTGTCATGATTTTAATCAGGCTGAACACCAGGAGCGTAAGAAGGGCCACCAGCAAGAACAGCAACCTGTACCAGCTCTTCCCAAGCAGGGAAGTTGCCATGGGAGTCAGTTCCGGAACCGGCCTGATAATATCCCGGATGTCCGTCCCGATGTTGTCCACGTTTTCATGCATCACTCCGGGAATATAAACAACCCCATTGCTATCTTCAGCCTCCCCTTTCAATACGGTAAAACTAAATTCATCCGTAGTTTCCGTCATGTATCTCTGTTTTGAAGGATCGAACCAGGCAAACTGGATGGGGGCGATCCTGAACCTGCCTGCATGCCTTGCGACAATTGGGTATTCAAAGGTCACATCTCCGCTGATCCTGTTTCCGGATGTGCTTATGTTCAGTGCTCTGGATACATCATACAGGTCATGATCGAGGGGGAGACTCACAAGCGGTTCACCCAGTAAAGGCAAATTTCCCGTACCATGGATTTTTACCTTCAAACTGAGGGCCTCATTTACTTCAATTTCATCGGCCGACAATTCGGCTTTCATCGTAAAACTGCCCACAGCCCCGGTAAATCCCTCAGGGGCACCGTCGGGAAGTGGTTTTACATTGATGGTAACAGGCCTGGTAGAAAGTGTGGCTGGCACTTCCTGGACCCCGCTGAAGAAGGGATCATCAAAGAAACTGTCAAATACGCTGTTGCTGCTTCTTCTCTGGACCCGCTGCTGTATCATCCAATCCGACTCGAAGGGTTCAATCACAATCTTACCTGACTTTTGCGGGATCAGGATATGTCTCTGGATTACCTGGGTTACATACTGTTGTCCGTCAATATCCTGCCTTTGAGCTGCATCATCCGGGTCCAGGGACTTTTTATAGAAGCCCTCGTAAGGCAGATCCTTGGCGGCCGAAGCAGGCCTGGTGTTGACCCGTGTGTATACCTTTAATGCGCTTACAAGCTGTTCACCCACATAAACCTCCTTTTTTGAGGGTAATACCCTGAGAAATACCTGGTCGGATGCATCGGTTTCATGTGCAGATTCACCTTCGCCCTGGGAAGGCTGGCTTTGTCCCGGTGCCGGGGCAGATTCTGACCCCTGGTTAACGCTTACCTGAACCGAATTGGTTTTATAATCTTTTCTGCCGACCCTGACCGTGGACGGGGGAATGGTCAGGGTTCCCTGCTTGGTGGCCCTCAAAATATGGGTATAGGTGACCACTTTCTCCATGGACATTTTACCATTGATCCATTGCGAATGTGAGGAATAGGAAGAAAATGGTCCTGCCATGAGCTGGAATCCCTCCAGCGAGGGAAGTGTAACATCACCCTGTTCGGATCCTTCGATAACATACTGAAACTGGTCACCCAGCCGGACCGTGGCAGGAGCCGTGGCACTAAAGTCACCATCCTGCCCGTTCAGCAATGAAATAGCTGAAAGCAGAACAATTGACCATATGCATTTCTTCAGATTCATATCTGTTACCGGCGTTTAATTTACCAATCCTTTTCTGTTTTAACCTTGGCAACAGCAGCTTTTTTCTTATCCACTTTTTCCTTCACATCCTTCTCCTGTTGCTGGATGGCACTGAGCATCCGTTCGGCATCCTCCTTGGAGATCTGCTGCGGCTGGGGCTGGTTCTGCTGTTGATCCTGCTGATCCTGATTTTGTTGTTGTTTCTGGTCCTGTTTCTGGTCCTGTTTCTGGTCCTGTTTCTGTTTTTGTTTCTGATCCTGGTTCTGTTTCTGGTCCTGATTCTGTTTCTGGTCCTGATTCTGTTTTTGTTTCTGGTCCTGATTCTGTTGCTGCTGTTGTTGATCCTGCAGTTTCTTTTTTGCATAAGCCAGGTTGTATTTTGTATCCTGGTCCCCCGGATTCATCCGGAGACTGTTTTTATATGCATCAATGCTTTCCTGGTATTTTCCGGCTTCGAGCAGGCTGTTCCCCATGTTGTGCCATACATGGGCCATGGATTCGGGATCTTTTGCCTGATCAACCAATTCCTCATACTCTTTGGCGGTCTCTTCGTATTTCTCCTGTCCGTAAAGTGCTGCTCCTGTATTGAATCCCGCTTCGAAAGATTGATGATTGATATCTGTTGCTTTTCTGAACTGCACTTCCGCCTCACTGTAATCCCCCTGCTCGTATGATTTCACACCCTGACGTATCACCTTCCGCTCATTCTGCGCCTGCAGCGTAAAAAAGAGTGATATCAAAAGGCTGACCAATAGGATCCTCGAAAACAGGCTGATACTGACGATCTCTTTCCTATTTCTCATCTTCACTGGTTTTAAACAGGTTGTACTTCTTCAATAAGGGATTCTTGCGGGAACGTAAAATAAATTCAAGCACCAGGAACAAAAGTGCAAACCCTGCAAAATACTGGTACCTTTCTGCGAATTCTGAGAAGACCTTCGTATTCAGGTCCCTCTTCTGTAACTTATCCAACTCATCCACCAGGCTGTTGATCCTGTCCCCTTCAATATATGCACCGTTCCCGGCACTGGCTACTTCCTGCAGTAATTTTTCATTTAGTTTGCTCACCACCACCTGACCTTCGCTGTCCCGCCTGTTGGATTTGCTTCCGG
>Ga0315535_1002474_pt1 | contig 11755 bp, 11 predicted proteins | sample SalMarSW160220MG_2_FD_203092 | JGI IMG/M metagenome (GOLD analysis project Ga0315535, IMG submission 203092) | Salt marsh sediment microbial communities from the Plum Island Ecosystem LTER, Massachusetts, United States - Salt Marsh Sediment SW1602-20 ...
GAAACCCTGAGAGCAAGTGTCTCTCGAAATTCGGCCTGAAGAAATAACCGACCGCAACCTTGCGGGACTCCACGCAAGCCCAAGGCCGGCGTATCGTCCGACCCGACCCCGTTTGGGCTGGGGCAGCGCCTCACTTGGGCAGCCGAGGGCCGTCCTGGCGACTCTGTGGAGCGAGAATGACTGGGCCCCAACCGCTGGCTGCGCGATCTGCTGCTGACCGCCGAGTTCCTCGTCCGTAAGGGCCGGGTCAGCACCGCCAAAGGAGACTGAGATGCATCCGTTGATCGACGTTCACCGGTGCGAGATTCTCGATCTCGCCGCGAGATACGGGATCACCGACGTGCGCGTTTTCGGCTCCATGGCGCGGGGGGATGCACACGAGTCCAGCGATGTGGACCTGCTCGTCCGGCCGCTGCCTGGCACCAGCCTGCTGGACCTGGGTGGGTTGCTGATGGACGCCCAAGACGTGCTGGGCAGACGCGTGGACGTGGTCTCCGAAAGCGCTTTGGCCCCTTGCATCCGGGAGAGGGTGCTGCGCGAGGCGCAGCCGTTGTGAACTCATCCTCAGCGACCGACAGCGAGCTCGTCGAGCACATGCTCGACCGCGTCGCACCCGTTCGGGAATCCACCCAAGGGAAGCTCACGCGGGGTCCCGGTCTGGAGACCGTATGGACCGGGGTCGAGCGGGATCTGCCGGAGCTGGAGAAGGGACTGGCGCATTAGAGATTCCGCCTCGCGCAGGACAGAGAGGGCGACGGTCCATCATGAGCAGATACATCAGCTCGAAAAAGCGTGGATAACGGCAAGCTTGCGTTAGGCGACAACCCCTGAGCGCTGAGCGATCATTGCCGCCGAACAAAGGGAGCCAGACATGAGAAAGCTCGAGTATCAGGTCACCTTCAACACACCCGCGTTTCTCGGTAACGCGGACCAGCAGGCGCAGTGGCGCACACCGCCCTTTAAGGCCCTGCTGCGGCAGTGGTGGCGGGTGGTCCATGCGCCTAAAGTGGGCTTCGACGTGGATGAACTGCGCCGGGGCGAGAGCAGGCTGTTTGGGGTGGCGGCGGATGGGGGCGATTCGCGGCGATCGCTGGTGCGGTTGCGCTTATCCGCGTGGGAGTCCGGCAAACTGGAACGTTGGGAACGCGATGACCGGTTGCCTCATCTCGAGGTCACCGACCGACAAGGGGAGGTGAAGAATATTGGGGCCCAGCTTTACCTTGGCTATGGTCCGCTTACGTTCGGCGATACGGGGCGGCGTAATCAGCAAGGCCGCCCGATCAGCGATACCAAACTGAATCAAGAGCCGCAGCGCACCGCCATTGCGGACAGGGCCAGCCAGGAATTGACGGTGATAGTGCCCCAATCGGATCTGGACGAGATTCGCCGTGCCATGGCGCTAGCCGCCTGGTTTGGCACTCTGGGATCGCGCTCCCGCAACGGCTGGGGAGCGATGCAGATCGAGGCGAAAGGCGATACACCCTCTATACCGACTTTGGCCTTGGCCCCTCTTGCGGACGTTCTGCGCCCGCTTGATCAGTGCCTCAAGCTCGACTGGCCTCACGCCATAGGCACAGATGAGCGCGGGCCCTTGGTGTGGCGTACCGGCACTGTAGGTTCCTGGCGCGAGATCATGAAGGAGCTCGCCCGAATCAAGATCGCCTTTCGCGCCCAGCCGGACCTGTCACTGGCTAACGTACCGGAGGGGCGGTTCGCGGCGCGCCATTTCCTGGCCTACCCGATCACGCATCATAAGGTTAACGGCGACGCTTGGGGCAATAAGGGAAGGCTTGCGAACCAGATGCGCTTCAAGGTCGCCAAGGAGGACGGCCAATGGCGGGGCGTCATTGCTCACCTTCCCTGTCGCTTGCCCGAAGAGATGGTCGCAGCCCTTCCGCCCCATCAACAGAATAACGTGGACGCGATGGCGCCAGCGGCTTGGCAGGCTGTCCATAAAGTCCTCGACCAGAACGCCAACAGGGTGCGGTGACCATGACCGACTGGAACCTCAAGCTCGCGGCCTGGCTGCACGATCCGGCGGAGAAGGCGCTAATCCTCATGCGCACCCCGGAAGGCCACGAGCTCGGCACGGTGCAACGCCTGCGCGAGGTCCTCGGCATTAGCTATGGTGCTTTCGAGAAGCGTGCCGACTGGCTGGCGGCGGCTGCCGACCGGCCCCAATGGCCGCGCCCGGACGATGAGCGCTATTCAGCCTGGGCAAATGTGCGCTTCGCCAACCATCCGGTGCTGATCCATCCGCTGTCCGGCAAGGCGATCGAGCTTCAGCCGCTGGCCGCGGACATCGGCGCGGCGGAGATCAAGGCGGTGAGCCTGGATCATTTCGATCGGCTCATTGTGACTGGCGACCCGCGCCAGACTTTTCTCGCCTTTTGGCGCTTCGGTCCCGAGGCGGGCCAATGGGCGCCGGAGTTGGGCGCACTCTGGCAGCTGTTGCCCGCCGACACCCGCGTTCCCGACCACAGCATCTGGGCGCACCTGGACACCGTCTCTGCCTTGCACACGGCCCTGGCCGAAGGCGATCAGCCCGCCCTCCTGGCCATGAGCTTCGGCCCGGTGCAGGGCTTCATCGCCCAAGCGCGCTCCACATCCGACCTCTGGGCGGGCTCCCACCTGCTGTCCACTATCGTCTGGGAGGCGCTCCGGACCATCGTCGCCGATGTCGGCCCCGACGCGGTCCTTTTTCCGGCTCTGCGCGGGGTGCCGGCGGTGGATGCCTGGCTGCTGGAACAGGGCGAAGCCTTTCGGACCCTGTTCAAAGACATTGGGGCCGAGCTCATCGACAGAGGCGACGACACCAACCCGCTGTTTGCGGCCGCGCTGCCCAACAAGTTCGTTTGCATCGTGCCATCCAAACGAGCGAGGGAGCTGGCTGAGGCGGCGATTGCCGCCGCCCGGCGCCGGGCCCGGAACATTGCTGAGGATGCAGCGATAAAGGTGTTCGCCGAGGCCGGGGTCGAGTTGACGGATACCGCCCGCGCCCAAATCGCGGCGCAACTGGCCGAGTTCCCGGAGGCCTTCTGGGCCGCCGCGACCTGGCCGGTGGGAGAGGATGTGCGCGACATAACGGGAGCGGTCGAGCAATTACAGACGGCCCTGGCCGCCATCCATCCCGATCTGGCCCGGCAAGGCGTCTTCCACGAAAGCACCTGGGCGGTGCTGACCAAGGGCCTCAAGCTCGACAGCTGGCAATTCTGGCAGCCCAACTCCGGCATCCTTTATCCGGCGGTATATGAACTGGCGGAGCGTTCACTCGCTGCCGCCAAGGCCGCGCGGCCCTTTGCTGCCCTCACCCAACGAGGTCACCGCTGCACCCAGTGCGGCGAGCGGGAGTGGCTGACGGACGAGACGACGAAGTTGCAGGCGGCGAAGGGAAAGCGAAAGCCAACGGGTCAAGCCACCAGTCAATACGAAGTTGAAACCGTCTGGGCGGAGCTGGCGGCCAACCCGAAGCGCCGTGCCTGGGCCAAGGAGGGCGAGCACCTCTGCGCCGTTTGCGCGGCCAAGCGGCTTTGGCCGACCCTTTTTGCGGAAGAGGTCGGCCGGGTCGTGGGCATGGCACCGGGCCAGAAGGCGGACCGCTTCGTCATCAGTACCCATGCCCTCGCGCTTGCTACGTCCATTGACCGGCTCCTGTCGAACTGGACTATCGACAGCGGCATCAAGCTCGCGCAATTAAGTCGCGAACACGAAATCCACCGGGACGATCCAGTCGCGCTCCCCAAAGCCCTGCACGCCCGCATGCGCCGAACCGTCGATGACAACTCAGCCTATGTCCTCAAGCGCCTTCCGTCGACGCTCGACCGCCTGCGAGATAACGAAGACACTAGCCCCATGGACAGGGCGCTGGCAGATATCTTCGGCAAGGAGAGCAGGCCAGAGACCTACTACGCCCTCATCCAGATGGACGGCGACCGCATGGGGGCCTGGCTTGCCGGCAACGATGACCGATACAAGCTGCGCTATCGGAACACCTGGCACCCCCAGGTGCAGGCCGAGGTCGACAAGCTCGCTCAGCGCGACCCTGCGCTTGGCCGATACTTCGATGCCCGGCGCCCGCCGTCCCCCGCCCGCCACGCCGCCATATCGAGGGCGCTGAACGACTTCTCCATCCACCTCGCCCGCCATGTCGTGGAGGACTGCGTCAAGGGTAAGCTGCTCTATGCCGGCGGCGACGACGTGCTGGCCCTGGTGGCGGTGGACGACCTGTTCGATGCCATGCAATTGCTCCGGCTGGCCTATAGCGGCCTGGCCCCGCACGAGAACATGGGGCTTGGCCAGCACGTCGGCGAATTGCGTCCGGGCGGCGGGGAGAGACAACGCCGCCTGTTGCTGAACGACGGCTTCGGCCTGCTCGATGGCCGCCTCATGACCCTCATGGGGCGCACGGCCACCGCCTCCATGGGCGCAGTGGTGGCGCACCATCAGGCGCCGCTTGGCATGGTGCTGCGGCAGTTACGCGAGGCCGAGGGCCGCGCCAAGCACCACAAGCGCAAGGATACCGCGGGCAAGGAGGCGGATCGCGATGCCTTCTGCATCCGCGTCATCAAGCGCGGCGGCGGAGAGGTGAGCGTCACAAGCCCCTGGTGGCCCGTCGGCGATGACGGACGTCCCGAAGTTGAGTCCAGCGCCCTGCGGCTCTTGAAGGGGCTCCGCGACGAGCTCGCGCAAACCCGCTTCTCCCGCGGGGCTATCTTCCGGGCGCAGCTCTGGTTTGAAGGGCTTACCGAATGGCCGGATGAGTCTCAAACACTGGCGCAATGGTCTGAGCAGATGGCTGGCTCGCTTGCAAAGCAGTTCGAACGCCAGCAGGGGCCGCGCGAACTGGCCAGCGAAATTGTACGTTTCGTCGTTGAAGTCATCCGTCCCGAGCCGAAACAGGCGGGACTCAAGACGACGATAGAGAATTTTCTCGTCACTGCCGAGTTCTTTGCGCGCGAGTCCCGGGTCAAGAACCAGGTCTCTGGATCTGGACGCACAGATGAAGATGAAGGTATCGCCCGGGAGGTACGGTCATGACCAGCTACTACTTCGTCGAGCCGGTCGACAGCCTGTTTGTCCGGGGCAACCTCGCCTTTGGCGATTCCGGCGAGTATGGCGCTGGTGTTATGCCTCCGTCCCCTTCACTCTTTGCCGGGGCCTTTCGTTCCGCCGTCCTGGGCGCGGACCCCGACGCGCTGGCTCGCTTCGTTCGTCGGGGGGCGACCGGGGATGCCAAGCTCGATGCGGTCCTGGGCACCCTGAGCCCAGAGACTGGCAGCGTGACTCGGCCAGGCGGCTTCCGCATTGCCTGGTCCACTCTGGCCGGCCGCAAGTCGGGCGAGGCTCCCATGGCGGTCGAGCCTGTGTTCGCCCTCCCGGCTGATCTGGTCAGGCTCGAAGACGGCTTCGCCCAGCTTACCCCGGGGACCTCCAGTCCTTTAGTCGTCGACGGGCGCGACCGTGACCTGCCCGACGTTGCGGTCCTACGTACCGGCAAGCCGACCAAACCGCAGGGTGGCTTTTACCTCAGTGCCGCCGGCTGGCGCAGCCACCTCTTCGGGGCAGTACCTGAGTCAGACGCAGGCGCCGTCAAGGCCGCCAATATGCACGGCCGCGATCCGCGGCTCGGGATTGGGCTCAATGCGAGCTCGGGCACGGCCGAGTCTGGCCTGATCTACACAACCGACGGCCACGCCTTCAGTCCGCCGGCGGCGCTCGACTTGCCGGGTCTCTTCGATTCCACCGGCTTTCTGGTCGGCTTGGAGGGGGTCGAGGGGATCTTGCCGGAGACCGGCTTCCTACGTTTGGGCGGCGATGGCCGCGGAGCGCACTGCCAGCGGGTGGACTACCAGCCCCCGGCAGCTCCGCTGGATACGATTGCGCGCGCGGGCCGATTCCGCCTCCTCCTAACGACGCCAGGACTGTTCGCGGACGGCTGGCTTCCCCCGTCTGTTTTCCCGGAAACCGGTTCCTATCGGCTACGGGTCGCTGGCTGCACTGCCAGACTCATGTGCGCGGCGGTGCCGCGCCGAGAGATTGTCTCCGGCTGGGATCTATTCGCCTGGAAGCCCAAGGATGCACAGCGTGCCGCACCTGCCGGCAGCGTCTACTGGTTCGGGGACCTGCAAGGCCCCCCTGACAAGCTGGCCGCCTGGGTGGACGGCGGCCTGTGGGGGGAGAATGTCGATCATGAACGGCGGGCCGAGGGTTACAACCTCGGTTCCCTCGCCGCTTGGCCCTAAGGGGGTGACACAAGATGCAAGCCATTCGATTGAATGCAGTCGTGAGTGACGACCACCGTCTACAGATCGTCGTGCCAGAGGAGATACCCGTGGGAGAGGTCGAGGTCATCGTGCTCGCGGGCACTCAGGCGACCAGTGGTACGAAGCAAACCCTCGACGACCTTTTCGCAGAACTGGATCGAATGCCACACAAGCACCTGACCAGAGAGGAAGTCGACCGCTACCTCGCTGATGAGCGGGCGAGTTGGGACTGACGCCATGGGCGGCCTCTACTGGGATGCCTGTGTGCTGATCTATCGGCTCCAGCAGGTGGAGCCATGGAATCGGCGCATTGCCAGCGCCCTGGCGGCGATTCCCGAGCCCAAGCTGATGGTTACCGAGCTTGGGCGAATGGAGTGCCGAGTCAAGCCGTTGCGCGACGGCGATCAGGCTACGCTCGCGAAGTACGACAAATTCTTCGCGGCACCCACTCTCGGCTGGGTGCCGTACAGCAGGCCCGTCTTCGACCTGGCCGCGGATCTGCGCGCCAGCCACGCCTTGAAGACCCCGGACGCTTTACACCTTGCCGCGGCGATCATCGGCGGGTGCGGCGAGCTATGGACCAATGACCGTCGACTCGAACAGGCGGCCGAAGGCCGTCTTCGTGTCGTTTCTGTCGACGAACTGCCCTAAAGGAGCCCCTCGTGTATCAGGCCAACCGCCTCGTCTTCTATTACGCCGTCACCCCGATTCACATGGGTGCAGGGTCCGCAATCGGAGCCATCGACAACCCGATCCAGCGGGAGGTGCACACCAAGCACCCGACCTTCGCGGGCTCCGGCCTCAAAGGGGCGTTGCGGCATCATCTGAACCGCGCATGGCCAAGGACCGATGGCAACAAGCCCAACCCCCTGATTGCTCGCATCTTCGGCCCCGAAACCAACGCATCCGACTACGCCGGGTCGCTGTCCCTCACCGACGCGCAGCTGGTTGCCCTGCCGGTGCGCTCCCTCAAGGGAGCCTATGTCTACGCCACCTGCCAGCTCGCGCTTGCGCGAGCGAAGCGGTTGGCGGCTCTGGCTGATATAGCGGCCACTTGGTCCGTTCCCAGCGTGCCTGAGGGTCAGGCCCAGGTCGCCACCGATACGGTCGTGGCTAAGGAAAGCCTGATCCTCGAAGCGTTTGAATTCACGCGCGCCTCAGGTGACTGCGCGGCCATCGCGGAATGGCTCGTGGGCCATGTCTTCGCCGAGTCGGATGATTACTTCGCGAAAAAGCTCGGGACCGATCTCGTCGTCCTCAACGATACGGACTTCTCACACTTCGCACGGCACGCCGTGGTGGTTGAGCCCCACGTGCGGATCGACGACGAGTCCGGCACCGCCGACGATGGCGGACTCTTCTACACCGAGAACCTACCGCCGGAATCGATCCTAGTCGGACTTGCACAGGCGAGCGTCGAGCGGTTCAGGAAGGACAGCCGCAAGGAAGACTCGCCGCCGCTCCTGAAGGCTGATGAGATACTCGATGTCGTGCTCAACGGTCGCGGGGAAGACAGTCCCGGCGTCGGAGGCAAGCCTTTGCAGATCGGCGGCGATGCTACGACCGGCCGCGGGCTTGTGCTGATGCATACGGCGGAGAAGGGGGGCTGAGCATGACCAGGACACTCGACCAGCAGCGCGCGGCGTTCGCGTGGCAGGCCGCTAGTGCCGGCATGCAGCGTCATCCGGACGACTACAAGCGCCTCGCTAAGGGAGCCCCCGCGCTTATCATGTGCAGTGGGCTTATGCCGACCCTGGCGTTCTATGCCGGGAAGGGCGAGGCCCAGAAGATGCTCCTCAACGACATCTGCGCCTGGTTCATGCATCGCTTCGCCGACCGTCCGGAGTACCGGCCGGCCCCGCACGATTTCGCTGGGGTCATGGGTAAGCTCCAGGGGCAATCCTCCACCTTCCACCGTGAAGTGACCGACGAAGCCCTCGAAATCCTGAAATGGATCCGCCAGTTCGTGGATGCGGTCTGAGGGGATGACGCCATGAACCAACCCGCTGTCATCCGGGGTGTCGCCGAAGTCGCCGGCAACTTTGCCGAGGCGGCACCCGGTCACCGCTTCAACCTCTATTTCTCCATCTGGCGGGAGCACTGGAGCGCCGACAATACCGGCAAGAAGAGCGCCATCAAGGACTGCACGGGCATCCCGCCGTCGGTGGCTGCCGTACTCAAGGGCTTGCGCGTCCGCCAGCAGGCCCTCTTCGACGCCTACCCCGAAGGCCTGCACGTCTCAGCGGTATCCACCGCCCCGTTCGCCACTGGTCTGGGAAACGAGCATCCGGTGGAGAACGGCTTTGCATTCCTCACTCCGTACGGCCTGCCGTACCTCGCGGGCTCGGGCGTCAAAGGCATTCTTCGCCGAGCGGCAGAGGAGCTTGCCCTGTTTCCGGAGGACTACGCGCGACAGGGCACTCCGGGTCTCACGCTGCTCGACGTCTGGTGGCTGTTCGGTTTCGAGGGTGCGGCTGGCGCGTGGTGGATCCTGACCCGAAAAGAAGAGGAGAGGCTCTCGGAGGAAGCCAAGGCGCGGAGGGCTGCGCTCCGTAACCGCTTCCTCGAGCACTGCGCAACGCTCGCGGACCGCCCCGATCTACTGGCCTTCATCTGCCGCGTCGTCCCACCAGGCGGGAACCGCGTGCATTATCTCGACAATCCGCGACTCTTTCTCGACGAGCTCGACTCCCGCCGCGGCGAGATCCACAGCCGGGGTGCGCTGAGCTTCTGGGATGTCTTTCCTGCGCCGCCGCACGGGACCCTATCGGTCGAAATCATGACCCCGCACTACGGCGACTACTACCAGCGCAAGCTGAGTCCACTGTATCCCGATGGAATGACTCCGCATGATGCTGGCCAGCCGAACCCCATCCCTTTTCTTGCGGTTCCGCCCGAGTCGGCCTTCGACTTTCACGTCATCTGCGCTGCCCAAGATTTGCCCGAGGGCTTGCGGGGTACCTGGAAGTCGCTGGCAATGTCGATCTTCGACCACGCCTTCGACTGGCTGGGCTTCGGTGCCAAGACGGCGGTGGGGTACGGAGTCATGAAGCGCGACCTGGAGCGACAGGCGGCGGGGCACCGCGAGCGAGAAGAGCGACTCCGCAAGGCAAGAGAGGCCGCCGAAGCGCAGCGTCTTGCCCAGGAGAAGGAGGCCTCGCTCGCAGCCATGGACCCTGTCGATCGCGCCATACAAGAGTTTCTGGACTCGCGGCCAAACAAGCGTGATCCGGAGATCTCCGCTGTCATTGGCGCAATAAAGCAGGGACGTTGGCAGGGTGAGGAAAAGGTGGCCGTTGCCCGCTGGCTGAAAGCGAGGATGCAGGCAACGAAAGGTATGTGGAAAGAGAGCAGCCAGGCCAAGAGGCCAGAAAAGGACCGCGAATACCAGAATACCCTGTTGATCAAGAAATGGCTGGAGTCTTGATCTGACACGCCCTGTGTGGCGGACCCTGTATTAATGCCCCGACAACCGCGCGTCGGGCTCTCTACTTAACCGAAGCTGTCGCCTCCGGGCGGACCTCAGTCGCCGCAATCAGCCAAAACGGGGTAGAAGCCAGGCACTACACGCGCCGCCGGCCCCCCAGATGGGCAGGCCTCGGCAAAAGAAAGTGCTCCTCAGCTCGGGTTAGCCCGGCTAAGTGGAAACCCCAAATCGCGCGAATCTAGACCCTGTGCAAGGCCCTTCGGCCGCGTATCGGCCGCGTATCGTCGGTTCTGATTGAGAACAGCCTGATGCCCAAGCTTTTCGTCTCGTTCCTTGGCACTAGCCCTTACGTGCCCTGCAATTACGGCATCGAGGGGGGTTGGCGGCCAAATGTGCGGTTTGTACAGACCGCCACGTTGCACCTCGCCTGCGGCGACTGGGCTGAGGGCGACCGCGTCATTATCGGCTGCACCCAAGGTGCCAAGGAAACCAACCTCGACGATTTAAGGACGGAGTTGCGGACGTCTAACTGGTCCATCGACCCGGAAATCGCCGACCTGCCGGACGGCACCTCGGAGGATGAGCTCTGGACTATCTTCCAATGCCTGCTGGACTGCGTCGGGGAGGGCGATGAGCTGGTGTTCGACATCACCCACTCGTTCCGCTCGCTGCCGATGCTGTTTACGGTGCTGATCCAATATCTCCGCGTCGTGCGAGAGGTGCGGCTTCGCGGCGTTTACTACGGTGCTTTCGAGCGATTGGGGCCTCGGGATCAGGTCGAAAAGATGCCGCTCGCGGAGCGCAATGCGCCGATCCTGGATCTCACTCCATTTCTCAGCCTCTACGACTGGAGCGCGGCGATCGACCACTTCCTGCGTTTCGGCTCGCCGAGCGACCTCGAGCGGTTGGTCAAGGGTCACGTAGCCCCGATCCTGAAGCGGACGGCAGGCACGCACGAGAAAGCCAGAGCCATGCGTCGCCTGGTCGACCAATTGGCGCACTTTGCCCGCGCTGCCCAATACGCGCGTGGCCGAGAGCTTGCCAATTTGGCGTTCCGGTCGGAGATTGCCGCTCCCTTACGCCGCATCGGTCCCGGCTTCCTGCCGCCACTCGAACCAGTGTTAAGGCGCTTGGCGGAAACGTTTTCCGAGTTCCCGGATCGCGATCCGTCCAACGTGCTACGCACGGTCGACTGGTGCATCGAGCACGACCTCGTGCAGCAAGGACTCACCCTATTGCAAGAGTCCCATGTCGACGAGTGCGTTCGGCGCTGCGCACATCTTCTGGACGGACCAGCGGCGACCGTCGACGAAGGGAAGCGGGAGCGCTGGCGTCGCACTTTCATCTCCGACCTCCTCGGTGTGCTCGGGCAGAACATCGCACCCATCGACTGGAGAGGATCTCTGGCGAAGTACCTGGATGTTGCCCAAGGTTGCGCTGATCGCCTGCCGGAACGGTTCGCGGCGGATTACGACAAGCTCAGCAAGCTGCGCAACGACATCAACCACGGTGGCTACATCCAGCCCGCGAAGTGGAACCGGCTGCGCGATGGGCTGCGGGCGGGATACGAGGCATTGGGCACACGGGCGGACGGTAGCCGGGCGCCAACCACGTTGTCGTCGGGCGGTCTGATCTACGTTCTCAACACCCCTATCGTTACGGCGTACGGGGACTTTCGCTTCTCGGGCCCCATCCCGCCCGAGGAAGCGGCGCGGCGCCTTGCCGGTGGCTTCACATCAGCCGTCGGTCACGCGGCGTCCGCGGCCTTTCTCTCGGCAGTCCTGGGCGTCGAGGTGCCGGCGAGCCGCATCGCGGTGTCGATGCAGCCAGGGGACCAGGCGCTGGTACTCCGCCTTCTGGACCGGCTGCCTGAGGGCCAGGTTCTAAGCCCAGAGCAGCTGGCCGGGGTGCCCTATGAGCTGGCCTGGCTAGAGCGGGTCGCCTAAGGGAGCCATGCCCCTTGTGGCGGGGGTTGTTTGTGTTGAGCCTTGGAGGTTCCGGATGAATCAGGCGTCACCGCGATCGGCGCTTTTGATCAATGTGGGGGGGACCCCGAACCCGATCG
>Ga0315535_1002475_pt1 | contig 11753 bp, 9 predicted proteins | sample SalMarSW160220MG_2_FD_203092 | JGI IMG/M metagenome (GOLD analysis project Ga0315535, IMG submission 203092) | Salt marsh sediment microbial communities from the Plum Island Ecosystem LTER, Massachusetts, United States - Salt Marsh Sediment SW1602-20 ...
GTTGTAGAGCATCGTCGTCATCCCGGCGTCGATGCGCACGGTCTGCCCCGTTATACACCTGCTCCTTTCCGACAACAGGAACACCGCAAGCTCTCCGCAGTCTTCGGGGGTTATCTCAAAGGGCAACGCCTGATGGTTCTCGGTGTGTTGGTGCACCCACGCCTGAGGGTCCTCGGTCCAGGTTCGGATGAGGTCGTAATTCTGCTCGGCGTGTACGTAGCCCGGCGCAATCGCGTTGCAGCGGATGTTGTATTCGCCGTACTCGTAGGCGAGGCCGCGTGTGAGCCCCTCGATTCCGGCCTTTGCTCCGGCGTAAAGAGAGTAGCGGGGCATGGTCGCCTGCGCATGGACCGATGATACGTTCACGATGGAGCCGCCCCTCTTTGCGGCGAGAAGTCTTCGGATGAAGGCTCGCGTCATGAGCCAGGCAGCCTTCACATCCACTGAAAACAGGTCGTCGAACTCACTCTCCTCGACCTCGTGCGCCGGCTTGCTGAGACCTACTCCGGCGTTGTTCACGAGCCCGTCTACCGTCCCGCATCGTCCCTCAACCGTTCTGAATATCTCCTCGACCTGCATCGGGTCGCGGATATCACCGAGGGCCCCAACTGAGCCGGGATAACGGGTCACGGCAGCATCGAGCGCCTCACGCCTTCGACCGTTGATGATCAGCTTCCCGCCGGCCTCGTGCACCGCACGACAGATGCCGGCCCCGACGCCGATGCCCGTTCCACCGGTCACGAGAATGTTCTTCCCTTTCAGCTCTGTGGTTACCACGCGTCGCCTATCGCCTCCGCCCCCGGTCCGGCCGGCTTGACGACCTCGAAGGGGTGTGGTATCGTAAGCTGTAATGCTATCATATAGTATGATAGGTGTCAACTTCGGCATTTCTAGGATCGACAACAGTGGAGATTGCGCTTGGCAAGGATTCACCCGGTAACCCTCGTCGGACAACTCCTCGAGCGACTTTCCGAGCCGATCAAGTCCGGTGCACTCAAGCCCGGCGACGAGCTGCCCTCCATCTCACAGATGGCCGATGAGTTCGGAGTCAGCAGGATAGTCATCAGGGAGGCCCTCAAATCTCTCGAGGCGAAAGGGGTGGTCGAGCTCAAGAACGGCAAGCGGGCCAGAGTTCGCTCGGTGACGAATGAACCGCTCATCGACTATTTTCATCACGCGGTTCACGTTGAAATCTCCTCGATCGCCGATTTCATGGAGATCCGGCAGGCACTCGAAATCCAGGCAGCCGGGCTCGCCGCGCAGAGACGCACTGCGGCAGAGGTGGTGACGATGGAGGCCACGCTTCGCGCGATGACCGAGACCATCTCCCAGATCGAGTTGTTCGGGAATCATGACGCCGAGCTCCACCTCTCCATCGCCCGGGCTACCCACAACGAGATGATGTTTCGCATACTCAGCTCGATCCGTGACGTGATAACCGAAGTCAGTCGGGAGGGCCTTTCTCGCAGATTCAACTCTCGTCAGCTGGTATCGGTACGCTTGCTTCACGAGCGCATCGTCGCCTGCATAGCCGCGCGAGATCCTGCGGGAGCACGCCAAGCAATGACCGATCACTTCGACGAAACAGTGATGTCGATCGGACACACAGAGAAAACGGCTGGAGGAAAGAGAGGAGATGGACATGACGACGCCACCGGATAGCCAAGAGACCCTTCTCGAAACAGCTCGACGGGAGCTCTACACGGCAGTTGTAGGGGACATCTGCGACACGCTCGGTTTCCGCCGCCAATTCCTCTTCCCCGAGATTCAACCAGTTTCCGGCGGTCGATCGCCGGGTATTCTCGTAGGACGGGCGATGCCCGTATTGGAGGCGGACGTGTTCCGGGAACCCGCCGGTCCCTCCCCGTTCGGCCTGATGCTCAAGGCCCTCGACGATCTGAAACCGCAGGAGGTGTATGTCTGCACCGGTGGCGGACGACGATATGCCCTGGTGGGGGAGCTCATGTGCACCGCAATGGCCGCTCGCGGAGCAGTAGGGGCGGTTTGTGACGGATATGCCAGGGACATCGCCGCGATTCGCGAGATGGGCTATCCGGTCTTCGCCCGAGGTGCATACTCTCAGGACCAGCGCGGACGGGGAGCCGTGCTCGACTTTCGCATTCCGATCGAGATAAACGGGGTGAGAATCGAGCCCGGCGACTTGGTCGTCGCCGACGCAGACGGGGTTATGATCGTCCCGAGTGAAGCATCGACCGAGGTCCTCTCCAAAGCGATCGAGAAGGCGAGGTCGGAAAAAAAGGTCAAAGGAGCCATAGAAAACGGAATGCTCGCCTCGGAGGCATTCGAGCGGTTCGGCATCCTGTAGATGATGATGCTCGACTCCCGTCGGACCTCGTCAGCGAGCTTTCCTGACGCTCAGTTCTCCCGTGCTGCCCTGTCATAGAGCTGATCGTAGAACGCGGACAGATGATCGAGTCGGCTATCCGAGCGCCTGCTCGATGTCGGCGACTATATCATCGATGTGCTCGATACCTATCGATAGCCGAACGAGCTCAGGCACGAGCCCACCGTCGCGCTGCTGCTGTTCGGAGAGCTGCGAATGGGTGGTGGTTGCCGGATGAATCGCGAGGCTCTTCGCGTCGCCCACGTTTGCCACATGCGAGAAGAGCTTCAACGACTCTATGAACTTTGCGCCGGCGGCGGCACCACCTTTGATGCCGAAGACGACCATACCACCCGCCCCGCGGCTCAGGTATTTCTTTGCGAGGGCGTTCGCCGGATCGCCCTCGAGCCCGGGATAACGGACCCAGTCCACCTTCGGATGTCCTTTCAGGTGTCTTGCCACCGCCAGAGCGTTCTGACTGTGTCGCTCCATTCGCAGAGGCAGCGTCTCGATCCCCTGGAGAAAGATCCAAGCGTTGTCCGGTGAGATGCAGGCTCCGAGGTTGCGAAGCGGAATGACTCGTAGGCGAAGCGCAAACGCGATGGGGCTCAGATCGCCAAGATCCTTGGCCCACGAGATACCGTGATAGCTATCGTCCGGTTCGGTAAGGAGAGGGAACCTCGGCGAGTTCCAATTGAACTTGCCCGCGTCGACGACGATCCCGCCGATTCCGGTACCATGGCCGCCGATCCACTTGGTCAGCGAGTGGACCACGATATCCGCGCCGTAGTCGATCGGGCGAAGGAGATAGGGCGTCGCAAAGGTCGAATCGACGATGAGCGGAAGCCCCGCATCGTGTGCCACCCTCGCGACAGCCTCGAAATCGACGACGTCGAGGACGGGGTTCCCGATCGACTCGACGAATACCGCTTTCGTCTTCTCGGTGATCGACGATCGGAAATTCTCGGGCTTGCTCGGGTCAACAAAGTGAACCTTGATTCCGAACTGCGGCAAGATATTGTTGAACATCGTGAAGGTTCCGCCGTAGAGATTGTTCGCGCTGACCACCTCGTCGCCCTGACTGCAGATATTGATGATGCTGTAGAACACACCGGAGGTCCCCGATGCGAGGGCCACCGCCGCAGCACCGCCCTCGAGCTCCGCGACCCGCCGCTCGAGCTCGTCCTGCGTCGGATTCATGATTCGCGTGTAGATATTGCCCAGCTCCGACAGCGCGAACAGGTTCGCAGCATGCTTCGTATCCTTAAACTGATACGCCGTCGTCCGATAGATCGGTGTTGCCAACGCAGTGGTGGCCGGATCCGGCCGATGCCCCCCATGAAGTGCCAACGTTTCGAACTTATATTGATTGCCCATTTCGTACTCCCTTCTCTCCTCGCTTCGCGAGGTTTGTTTTCCCATGATAAGGCGAAATCGGAGCGAGACTAATAGAGCGACAGGTACCGCTCCCCCGTATCCGGGAACACTACGACTATCGTGAGTCCCGCGTTCTCCGGACGCTTGGCGAGCTCGAGGGCCGCGTATGCCGCCGCTCCGCTGGAAATCCCGGCCAGAATACCCTCTATCCGAGCGAGTCGCTCACTCATCTGATAGGCATGTTCGTTGTCTACCGGAAGAATTTCGTCAATGATTGTCAGGTTCATCACCTCCGGAATGAAACCTGCTCCGATACCCTGTATCTTGTGCGGGCCGGGCGAGCCTCCCGCAAGCACCGGTGAGGTTGCCGGCTCGACCGCGACGATCTTCACCTCCGGCTTGCGTTTCTTTAGTACCTCGCCCACCCCTGTGAGAGTGCCGCCGGTCCCGACGCCGGCGATGAAGATATCCACTTCACCGTCGGTGTCGTTCCAGACCTCTTCGGCAGTCGTCTTGCGGTGAACCTCCGGGTTGGCAGGGTTTCGGAATTGCTGTGGCATGTAACTCTTTGGGTACTCTCCGAGCAGCTCCTGGGCCCGGGCGATCGATCCCGGCATCCCTTTCTCGGCCGGGGTCAGCTCGATTTGGGCGCCGAGCCGACTCAAGAGCTTGCGCCGCTCGACCGACATGCTGTCGGGCATAGTCAGGACGAGCCGGTATCCTCGTTGCGCGCAGACGAACGCCAAACCGATTCCGGTGTTGCCGCTCGTTGGTTCCACAATTACCGTCTCGTGGTCAATCAGTCCCTTTCGTTCGGCATCTTCGATCATTGCGAAAGCGATACGGTCCTTGACGCTCGAGCAGGGGTTGAAGTACTCCAGCTTTGCGAGGACGCGCGCGTTTTCTGCTCCCGGAAGCTTGTTGAGTTGAACGAGCGGCGTGCGGCCGATCAGCTCGGTGATGTTCTTGGCTACCTTCACCGTATCCTCCCTCTCCGTTAGATGTTGTACATTGCGGGGCTCTCGCCACCCTCTCGCACCCAGTGGACAATTTCATCGAGCGTTATCTCAGAAAGTAGACGCGAAATCTCATCGGAAAGACCATCCCAGACCCTTCGGATGATCAACGCCGACAGGGTCGACCCGTTTTCCTGTTCTTTCTCGCTGTCGGCGATGTCGAGCCCGCCCTCGAGCACCGCCACGATCTCTTTGACCGAAATCTCTCGGGGCTCTCGCGCCAGCTCGTACCCTCCGCGTGCCCCACGCACCGATCGTAGAAGTGACGCCGAGCGCAGCGGAATGACGATTTGACCCAGGTACTTCTCGGAGATCGCCTCGCGTTCCGCCACCTCTCGCAGCAAGACGGGACCATGTCCATACCGCAGTGCGAGAAAAGCCATGAGACGAACTCCGTAGCGACTCCGTGTGGAAAGCTTCATGAACGACATCCAATACTATTATTTCTATCGAAATAGTAGTATTTATATTTGCATGATTGTAGCAGACTGTCAATCGGTACAACTCTGAAATATCATACATCGATGGAGCCCGACGGATCAGTGCCCGCGACGGATGCCCAACCGACTGGGAGGCGTCACCTACGATCTCGTCGCAGAAGGTTGTGGAAGAGGTTTCCGAGCACTTTGCGCCGTTTCATCGGTGCGTCTCCCACGAGAGCGGTGAGATCCTGCTCGTTGCCGGCGACCAGAAGAATGTCCGATCGCTGGAGCCGATAGTCGGGATCAAAGAAGAAGTAACCCGCTTCTTCCTCATCCACCCGCCTGATCGCGATGACGTTGAACTTGTATGCCCTGCGGAAATCGGCCTCGATCAGCGTCATCCCGATGAGCTTCTCAGGCACTTTGATCTCTGCAATGATCAGCCCGTTGCTGATCGGCAGATAGTTGAACAGCTGTGAGTAGGCTATCAGGGGAGTCAGGCGCTTCGCGGCTTCGCGGTTCGGAAAGATGACGTGCGTCGCTCCCACGATCTCGAGGATCTCACCGTGCTCGTCGGTTTCGGCCTTTGCGATTATCCGGTGCACGCCGATCTTTTTCAGGTAGTTGGTGACCAGGATCGACGCCTCTGTTCGGTCGCCGAGGTCCACCACCGCCGCGTCGACGGTTGAGGGAACCAGCTTGCGGATCGTCTCTTCGTTGAGCACGTCAGCAATATAGGAATAAGAGACGCGATCCTTGAGCTTCTCGATCAGCTCTCGGTCCTTGTCGATTATGAGGATCTCGCAATCGATCTGAGAGAGCTCTTCGAGCACGCGGTAGCCGAACTTGCTGACTCCAATGATGGCAAATTGCTTCATCTATCCGATGAGAACCTCCCCTTCAGGAAATTCGATCGTGGGGTGCATTGCGCGCACCCCTGGAATGGCAAATGATATCAATCCCACTCTTCCCGCAAACATCGTCAGGATGATGACGATCTTTCCGAGGGCCGTCAGGTGTTGCGTGGCCCCGAGGGACAGTCCCACCGTACCGAACGCCGAGAAGCTTTCGAAAACAATCTGCAGGAAAGTAATCTCCGTTGCTCTCCCGTGAAGCTCGGTAAGCGTCAGCAGGAAGATGCAAACGAACAGCAGGGCCAACGCTTTCACGGCGAAAATGTGTGCACGGGCGATCGCCGCTCCACCGATCTTCCGTTTCCCGACCGTCATCTCGCCCCCGCTTCCGACGCCTCGAACTGCAGCGAGAACGATGATCGCGGTCGTCGTCACCTTGATTCCTCCTGCGGTCGACCCGGGCGCACCCCCGACAAACATCAGGATAAGGGTGAACAGCTTCGAGGAGGGGTACATCCCCGCTTGATCGATCGTGTTGAAGCCGGCCGTCCGCGTGGTCACCGACTGAAAGAGAGCCGCAAGCAGCCGATGCCCGGGCGAAAGTGACCTCAACTGATTGCTCCACTCGAGAACGAGATATCCCCCTGCCCCGAAGATGATAAGCACGAACGTCGTCACGATGACGACGCGGGTGTGAAGCAGAAGCCGGCCACGACCGATCGCTACACGTCGCCAGACATCCTGAATAACTACGAATCCGATTCCACCCAAGACGATGAGTGCCATGATCACGAGCGACACAAAGGGATTTCCTACATATGGCAGAAGCCCGTTCGAGAAAGTGGAAAACCCGGCATTGCAGAACGCGGAGACCGAGTGAAAGATCGCGACAAGCAGAAGACCGTGACGGACCGTCGACTCGAAGCCGAAATAGAGCAAGACCGCGCCGACAAGCTCGATGCTGAACGCGGCCACGATGATGTTGCGAACGATGTTGTTCGCCTGGTACTCAACGGTGTCGAGATAATACTCCTTGATGATATGGATGCTTCGAAAGGAGATCTTTCGCTTTGGTACGGCCAGATAGAGGGTCGTGAAGCTGATGATCCCAAGCCCGCCGGTCTGGATGAGCAAGAGTATGACGAACTTGCCCAAAACCGAGAACTGGGCGGTGTCAACCGTGATGAGCCCCGTCACGCACACCGCCGAAGCCGAGGTGAAGAGGGCGTCGATGTAGCCGAGTGGCTTCGCGCCGCTCCACGCCGCCGGGAGCGATAGCAGCCCGGAACCGACCAGGATCACCGTGGTGAAGAAGCCAAAGAGAACCAGCTTTTCGGAAGAGTGGACTCGCACCATGATGCACCGCCGGAAGTATATGCGGACCACTCGGCCGATGCAAGATCGCTTTCAACGCGGTACGTAGAACGGCCGATGCCTGTTCACGCTAAACAAGGCTGCTTTGCAGACGATCCCTTTCGTGCTACAATTCCGCTTAGCCGGATTTACGACATCAGCTCCAAGTGTATCCCCCCAAAAAAGCTTACGGGCGCATCTGAATCGGCCCCTCCGGGCGTGGGCTCGGCGGAGGTTTGACTTGTCGGGAGCAGGAGGAAGGTTAGCAATGGAATTGAAGCGTGCGGTAATTACCGGGCTGGGAGCGATCACGCCTCTTGGCAACGATCTGAAGAGTTTCTGGAACAACATCCGAGAGGGCAAGAGTGGCGCGGTACCGATAACCAAGTTCGACGCTTCGAAGTGCAAGACCCGATTTGCCTGCGAGGTCAAAGACTTCGATCCATCCGTCCGGCTCGACGCCAAAGAAGCCCGGAAAATGGATCTCTTCTGCCAGTACGCTCTGGCGTCCTCAGGTGAAGCGCTCGAGAACAGCGGAATTGATCTGGAAACCGTCGACAAAGAACGGGTCGGTGTCATTTGGTCGACCGGAATAGGGGGTATCACGTCCTTCCAGGAAGAGATAACAACCTTCGCCCGCGGCGATGGAACCCCTCACTTCAGCCCGCTCTTCGTCACCAAGATGATTGGCGATATGAGCGCGGGCCTCATCTCCATCAAATACGGCTTTCATGGAATGAACTTCATTACCCAAGCCGCCTGCGCCTCGTCTACGAACGCGCTCATCGATGCATTCAACTACATCCGGCTCGGATACGCGGATGTCATCGTCGCCGGAGGCTCAGAGGCCGGGATTACAGAATCGGGGATCGGAGGGTTCAACGCCATGCGTGCCCTTTCGATGCGAAACGACTCCCCCGAGACCGCATCGCGCCCCTTCGATGTGGACCGGGATGGTTTCGTGCTCGGAGAGGGTGCGGGGGCACTGATTGTCGAGGAGCTCGAGCACGCCAAGCGGCGCGGTGCTACGATCTACGCCGAGGTCGGCGGAGGCGGACTGACTGCCGACGCCTACCACATGAGCGCATCGCACCCGGAGGGGTATGGAGCCTACCTCGGAATGCGCAACGCCCTCAATGATGCCCGGGTGAACCCGGAAGATGTAGACTACATCAACACTCACGCCACCGCGACTCCGATCGGGGACGTCAGTGAGACAAAGGCGATCGAGCGGCTGTTCGGCGATAACCTCGAGTCGGTGAGCGTCAGCGCGAGCAAGTCCATGACCGGCCACCTCATGGGCGCGGCCGGTGCGATCGAGGCGATTATCTGCGTCTTGTCAATCAATGATAATCTGGTCTCCCCCACCATCAATACGACAACTATCGACCCTCAGATTAGTCCGAAGATCCACTTCGTCTTGAAGCAGGCCGAGGAGAGACCGGTCAACCTCGCGATCAGCAACACCTTCGGTTTCGGCGGCCACAACGCGATCGCCGTCATGAAGAAGTTCAGCGGATAGCTCCCATCCTCACGACCCGATCGACGAACTGGAGATCGCGCCGCCGATGCGAGATCAAGATCACCGTCCTTCCTTTCACTGCCGAGTCGACCTTGGCGAGCAGCGCATCAGCCGTCCTGTCGTCGAGACCCTCCGTGGGCTCATCGAGGACGAGGAACGGGGCATCCTTCAGGAGGGCCCGCGCTATTGAAAGACGTCTCCCCTGACCAATCGAGAGCTGCACCCCATTCTCCCCCACCAGGGTGTCGAGGCCGTTCTCCAACGAATCCAGCATCTCTCCCAGCATCGCTTGCTCGAGAGCCCGACGAAGCGCGGCGTCCTCGGCCTCCGGCGAGGCGATGAGAAGGTTGTCTCGAATCGAGGAGTGGAAGAGAAACGGAGTCTGCTCGGCAACTGAGAAAAGCTCTCGCGCGGAGTCGCTCCCGATCCTGTTCAGCTCTTGCTCCCCGACGCGGACGCTTCCTTCCGAGTAGTCCCAGAAACGAAGGAGAACGTTGACGAATGAGCTCTTGCCCGTGCCGGTCGGGCCGATGATGGCGAGTCTCCCGCCGGGAGCGACCGAGAAGCTCAAACCGTCGATGACCCAGGGGCTATCCTCCGAGTATCGAAACCGAAGCCCTTCTACCGTGAGAGAGCCTCCTGCAGCTTCCTGGGCCGCCGGCGCGTTTCCCTTGCCCAAATCAATCGTCTCCGGCTCCACCACGGTCGGCTCCGCATCGATCACCTCAAAGAGTCGGCGGGCCGCCGCCGCCATCTCGCCGACTCGTTTGAAGACCGACGGAAGAGGCATGATTGCCTCGAAGCTCGCCAGCATAAGCACCGAAAGCATTGCGATATCGGCCGGCGCGAGAGCGCCGCCTGCCACCAGGGGGACGAGGAGAAGTGTTCCTCCCCACATTGCGAGCCCACTCGTGAGGATGATACCTCCGTCCGCACCTCCCTCAAGCGCGGCTAAACGCCGTTGCCATTTCGTCAGCCGGTCACTCAGGCGAATCATCTCCTCTGTATGGCGCGCCAGCGCCCCGAAGGCGATCAGCTCCGCGCCCCCCTGCACCCCGTCGACGACCGCAGCCCGAAGGTCGGAGGCGATGGCTACATGCTCGCGCCCTGGACGATCACCGAGCCGAAGGAGGAGAAGAGGGAGCGCAATTCCTCCCGCGACGAGCGCGAGAAGATCGATCAACATCAGCGCCGCCGAAAAGCCGGCCAAAAAGAGACAGATGACCGCTACGGCCAAGAACGCGACGACGACGGGAACAAACGCCCGAACATAGAAATCGTCGAGGGTGTCGATGTCCGATCGTATTCGGCTCAAGAGATCGCCGCTTCGATATCGTGATAACCCCGCAGGGGCGAGTGGCTCGAGACGTTCAAAGAACCACACTCGAAGTCTGGAGAGTATCCGAAACGTTGTGTTGTGGTTGACGATCCGCTCCAGATAGCGGCCGCCCGTTCTCCCGAGGGCAAGTCCGCGAACCCCGGCGGAAGGTAGCGTGAAGTCCATGACGAGATGGGAAGCGCCGGCGATCGCCATCGAGGCGATGAACCAGCTCGACAGGGCGAGCAGCCCGACATTCGCGAGGACCGTGAACAGTGAAAGCGCAACACCAAGCAGAATCCATCGCCAGTGCGGTCGAAAGAGTCGGAGAAGTCGCAGCAGATCTCTCATTCCAGCCCTTCCTCCCCGATCGATTCGGAGAGCTCGCGCCGTATCGCGGCCCGAGTCGTGTCGCCGACGATCCGTCCACGCTCGAGAACAACGACCCGCCGGCTCGCCTCTATGTTGTCGATGCGGTGCGTCACAGTGAGCAAAGTTCGCCCTTCGGCGAGCCTCGTAATCGACTCGTTCACCCTCGCCTCGCTCTCGGGATCGAGATGCGCCGTCGGCTCGTCGAGGAGGACCAGGGATACGTCCCGAAGGAAGAGTCGGGCGAGCGCGATGCGCTGCGCCTGACCACCGGAGATGCCCTGCCCCCGTTCTCCAAGTTGCGTTTCGTAGCCGTGAGGGAGGTAATCGATGAAATCGCCGGCGTACGCGAGCTCGGCGGCACGCTCGATTTCCTCCCGAGAGGCCCCCGGGCGGCCTATCGCGATGTTTTCGGCGACCGTAGCGTGGAAAATCGTGGGTCGCTGAGGGAGCCAGGAAATGCGCCGAAGGTGCTCCTCACGGTCCATGAGCGGCAGCTCACTCCCGTCGATGAGGAGGCGTCCCCGGGTCGGACGTGCGAACCCCAACACCAACGCGAGAAGGGAGGACTTCCCGACTCCGCTTTTCCCCACGATGAAGAGGTGCTCCCCCGGCGCTATGTCGAGATCGATGTCCGTGAGTACCTTACCCCTTTCGTCGGTATAGCCGAAGCCGACATCGCGGAAGGTGAGCGACGCCGGTGCGACCTTCGCCGCATTTCGCGCCGGGGCGCCCAGCGGATTTTTGTCCTCCGGTGGAATGCGGAGGATCCTTACGATATGTTCCGCTGCGCTGACCGCCTCCATCCGCGAATGATAGTAAGTCCCGAGGTTTCGAAGCGTGAGAAAGTACTCGGGCGCGATGAGAAGAATGAAGTAGCCCGGCGCAAACGGCATGTGACCGGCAAGCATCCGGAGGCCGGAGGCGATCGCCACGATCGCAATGCTGACCGTGGATATCAACTCGAGCATCAGTGCCGAGACGAATGCGATTCTCATAACCGACATGGTCGAGTGCCGATACTCTTCCGAGATATCCTCTATGACTTTCCCCTCTCGCTTCGCCGCCCCGAAAATCTTCAACGTAGTCACGCCTTGTAGGGTATCGAGAAACCGGGCGCTCATGACGGAGAGCTTTCCCCAGAGCTTCTGATTTCGCTCGTGAGCGTCTTCGCCGAT
>Ga0315535_1002479_pt1 | contig 11735 bp, 7 predicted proteins | sample SalMarSW160220MG_2_FD_203092 | JGI IMG/M metagenome (GOLD analysis project Ga0315535, IMG submission 203092) | Salt marsh sediment microbial communities from the Plum Island Ecosystem LTER, Massachusetts, United States - Salt Marsh Sediment SW1602-20 ...
CAAGGTTCAATAACAGTTCCAACGGAACGACCATCTGATAGTGGCAAATTCAGTCGTTTGGCTGTATATTCAGGCGTAGGATTACGGCTTTCTCCGCCAGCATATGCCAGGGTTAGTTCGCGCGCCAATGGGAAACGTCCCAATACGGCTGATAACGCATTGTGGAGATGGCCTACCAATTTTTCTGTGCCTTCCCGACGAAAACTCGGGGAAGAGGGGCGCCAATACACAACTTGCGATCGTCCAAAAACCTGACTGCCGCGGGATATTGCAACATAATCATTTTGAGTAAGTGCACTCAATGGCTTCCATTGTGGTCCATCGCTAGTCGCTACAAGAACCGGATGATTGTACGTACCTTCCAATTCAAAACCCGAACGAGTTGTTATTCGGAGGGTTGGTGTATTCCCACTACAATATATGTGCGATGTATGTTCTAAACCATGAAGTCCATAAATCTGAACATCTACTGGACGACTTTCTCCAGATAGCATTGTTGGGGGAATTACGGCGTGAAAAAGTTGCATACCCTGATCCGTAATGATCAGACTGTCGGCAGTTATACATTTACCTAACCCCGGTGGGCCGTAGAAGAGCACGTGATCCAGGGCCTCCTTGCGCTGCAGTGCGGCCTGGATCAGGATCGACAGGTTTTCCTTGACCTGATCCTGGCCGATCAATTCCGCCAGGCGCTGGGGGCGCAGAGCATTATCCACACGGTCGTCAGGCTTGGCTTCCGGGTCGAGCGGGCGGTTGCGTTCTGTCATAAGAGAGATTATACCTGAATCAAACGGCCTCCCAATTTGCGGGAGGCCGTTCAGTTGATATCCGGTTTTTTTACGGCTGGAAGGTGACTTCGACCGTCATCCCCCAGCGCAGGCGGGGATCGACATTGTCGACCTTCAAACGGACCGTGTAGAGAATGTCACCGCCCTGGGATTTGTAGGACTGGCTGATCTCTGTCACCGTGCCGGTCAGACTAACGTCCGGCAGCGCATCCGGAGCGATGGCCGCCGCCTGGCCCTGGGTCAGCTTGACCACTTCCAGTTCTGTCAGATCGCTGGTATCCACGTACCACTGGCTGAAGTCGGCCACCAGCACCGCCCACTTTTCCGGTCCAACCATCTCATTGACTGAGACATTGAGATCAGCCACGGTGCCGTCGAAGGGAGCCTTCAACTCGTAATTATCCAGGTCGTTTTGCGCGGCAGCCACCTGCGCCGTGGCGTTATCCAGGCGTGCCTGGAGCTGGTCGAGTTGCTCATGGTCTGGACCGGAAGCCGTCAGATCGAACTTGCGCTTGGCCTCGGTTTCGGCGGCCAGGGCCTGGTCCAGTTCCGCGCGGACCGAGTCGCGCTCCCGTTGCGCCTCATCCCACTTGGCGACTGCCTCGTCGTAATCTTTCTGGGCTTTATCGAGGTCATCCTTGGCGCGCTTGCGGGTGGCATTGTCCTTGTTCAAATCCTTGTACTTGTCGAATTCGTCCTGGGCATCCTGCAGCGCGGACTTCTTGTCCTCGACCACCGCTTCAGCCTCATCGATCTTCGTATCGATGCTATCCTGATTGAGCGCGTCCCAGGCAGCCTGGGCATCCTCGCGTGCAATTTGGGCTTTCAGGTAGTCCTGCCAGGCCTGGGCATGGGCAAAATCTGCGTTGCGCACGAAATCATCGTAGGCCTGCTGGGCGGAGGTTTGCTCCAGCTTGGCCGAGGTCAATGCCGCTTGAGCGCTTTCCTGATCAGCCAGTCGGACCAGCACCTGTCCCTGTTTGACCTGCTCACCTTTCTGGACCAGGATATCAGCTACCTTGCCCCGCACCTGGAACGACAGGTATAGGTCGTCACGCGGGACGAGATGTCCTTCGGCAATGACGGTGTTGTCATTGACAGGTGGTGAGAACGGCTCAGGTGTGGCCTGATTCGAACCGCAGGCGGCCAGCAGCAGTGCTGCGGCCAGGAGGACGACAGTGAGTGATCGTTTTTTATTCATGGTTACCTTCTTTCCAATATTCAGGTAATCTTTGATGTCATTCATACGCCAGTACCTCACGGATGGTAAGGCGCGCTGCATTGCGGGCTGGCAGCACGCTGGCGATTGCGGCCAGCACCAGCGCCAACACCAGCCAGATGATGTATCCGGTGGGAGTGAAGACCAGGTCAATCGGTGTCTCGAAGACTGCCAGGCTGACGATGGTCGAGAGCAGCACAGTGAACGGGATGGACAGCAAAACGGCCAGCACCCAGGAAATCGAGCCGATCGTCATGCCCTCTACTACCACGGTCTGGATGATGACCCGGTTGGTGGCTCCGACGGCACGCATGATGCCGATCTCACGCGTGCGCTCGAGCACGTTCATGCCCATCGTCCCGGCCAGGCCCATGCTGCCGACGGTTGCCGTCAGTAGGGCCATGATCAACAGGAAGGTCACCAGGATGTCCAGGCTCTCGGAGGCGGTGTCAAGCGTCTCCAGGCCGGGACGCGCCTGGCGCACATTGAAACCTTTTTCGCGGAAGAAGTGATCCAGTTTTTCGCTCATCTGCTCTTGATAGGCGCGGTCGTGTTGCACAGTGACTACACGATACGAGTATGAGCGGTTGACAAGATCGATCTTTTGGGCGATGAAATCATATGGCGCGTAAGCCAGGATGCCCTCGCGCCCGACAAATTTAAAGATGCCAACCACTTCCCAATCTTCATTTTTACCGTTGATGCGCAGTCGCAGCGAATCGCCGGGTTTCAAGTCCGGGAATTCGGATAAGACCGCCTCGCTGATGGCCATTTTGCGCACATCGTTAGCACGAATCCAGCGTCCCGCGACCAGGATCGGTGATACCAGCTTGCTGTCAGCCGGAGGCGCCAGGATATTCAGGTTGTCCGCCACCGAACCATTTGGAAAAAGGATCTCCGCCCCCACGAACTGCCAGCCCTCGACGTATTGCACACCCGGTACCTGCATGGCATACTGCTCGACCTCGTGCAGGCGATAAGGCTGGTCAAAATCCAGAGTCACATCCGCCAGGAAATAACGGCCAATCTGTCCAATATAATCGTGCAGGGTCACACGCACGTTGAAGACGGCGATGAAGATCGCGCCCGCCATGGTCAGGGTAAAAAGCGTCAGGATCAGTCGTCCACGGCGGCGGAAGGTATTGCGCATTGAAATCAAGAGTGGACGGGGAATGTGGATGCCGCGCCGTGCCAGGGCTGCGGTTGCCCGCATCTGGAAGCGTACGAATCGCGAACCCCGGTTCGAATCCCCCTCAGCCTGATCCGCGCTTCCCTGAGCCGTATCGCCACTGATGGCCTTCAGCACGGTAATGCGCGAGCCGTTGATGACCGGCACAAATCCAGCCGCCAGCGGCACCAGCAAACCAATCGCAATCTGGATCACAAAGGCCAGCGGCACGATCCGGTACCCGAGCAGGTTGAATCCCATTTTGTCGGCAATGAAGAGCGACAGTCCGTAGGCGCCCTGTCCGCCCAGCGGGACGGCGATCAGCAAAGCCAGCACGCCAAAGGACAAGATCAGCACCAGGTACATCCCAAAAATCTGCCGGTCCTGCCCACCAACCAGTTTCATTACACCGATGTGGCGCAGGTGTTGGTTGAGAAGAGCGCTCAAGGTGTTGGCGATCAGCGAACTGGAAAGCAGGACTATCAACACACCCAGCGCCAGCAGGATCCCCAGGATGGCGTTGACCGTCGAAGCCAGCGGATGTTCGTGCGTCTTAGAAAAGCGCATACGCTGGACCGTATATCCGCTGTTCTCGATCTTATCTTTTAAATCGGCGGCCACGTTCCGGATGTGCTGTTCATCATCCTGCCCTTCGGCTACGGTGGCGTAGATACGGTTATACAGCTCAGGCTGCTGCAAATAAGTCAACGTTTTCAAGGTGACATAAGCCAGCGGCGGTGCCAAAAAATCGTCCGCGCCGGTTGTGGGGTCCTGCACAACCCCGACTACCGGCATGGTCTTGGTTGTGCCATCCGGCAACTGCAAAGCCAACTCACTTCCCACCGCGACGCCAAGTTGTTTGAAAGCGTCGCGCTCCAGGATGATTTGCCTTTTGCCGGGGGCAGACAGACCCGATACCGGATTAAGCAGGTTGATGGTGTTCTTCTCGAAATCGTCGATGGCTACGATATCCAGTGTGATCCACTTGTTGCCGTTGATGGGCCGTACACGGATATTGAACACCCGGCGCCCCTCGGCATCAGCCACTTCACGCGAATTTTGGACGGTAGACAACAAGGCCTCATCGAAGTTGTCCATGCGCAATTCGATATTGGCCGGGCGATTAGCGGCATAACTGGCGCTCATATCGTTGGAAATAATTGCATACGCGCCAGCGATCATCCCCACCGAAAACACGCCTACTGCGATGGATAAAACCACCAAGAGTGTACGCAGTTTGCTATCCCACAGATCTGAAATTACCTTGCGCCAACGTGGACGCATCATTGTTTCACCTTCCCGAACCGCGCCGGATGGTGCCGGTTACCAAATCCAACCAAAAACCCGCACCGATTGAGCAGGAGACCGATTCTGGGATCAAATTGAGTTCCGTCATTACCTGATTCGCAGATCGCATCGATCAATTATCCAAACAAGCGGAGCTTTCGCCGTCGATCTACCGCGCGGTGTTCATCCAGGCGGTGCTTCACGATCTTGTAAATTGCTTCCTCCGTCATCGGCGAGTCCTTGACCAGCTGCAAAAACTTCTCACGCGGCAAAGCCAATAACTCCACTGGCCCATCTGGAGCACAGCGGATGCTGGCAATGGATTTTCCGCCGCGCATCAGTTCAATTTCACCGAAGAAATCACCGGCATCCAGTTGGGTGACGACCACATCCTCGCGCCGGCGTCCCTGCAATATCACTTCAACTTTTCCGCGGACGATAATAAAGAATTTTTCCACATGCTGGTCGCGCTGGATAATCGTCTGATTGGGATTGAATACGAGGCGTTCAGCTTGATTGGTGACGTCCAGCATCAGGCGATGATTGAGCAAAGGCAGGGCCCGCGCTACAGACTCGTCGATCAGCTCGCCGTCGGAGATGATCACGTTGCGTTTCGTGCGCATGGTCAGTGACGAGTCGTGCGTGACCATGACGATGGTTTTTTTACCTTCTACCAGCTGCTCGAATAAAGCGATAATCCGATCAGCTGAACGCGAGTCAAGGTTGCCAGTCGGCTCATCAGCCACGAGCACGGGCGGATCATTCGCCAGCGCGCGCGCGATAGCCGCGCTTTGTTGCTGCCCGGTCGAAACGGCTGTGGGCAATTTATGCGCCTGCTTATCCAGATCAACCATGGCGAGCAGGTCCATCGCCCGCTTCGGGCGTTCATCGAAATCATACAAACCGACGTAGTCCATCGGCAGCATGACGTTTTCGAGCAAACTCAGCATCGGTAGTAATTGAAAGAACTGGAAGACGATCCCCAGGTGGCTGCCGCGCCACAACGAACGCTGGCTTTCCGACATTTGGTGGATCTTGGTCCCGGCAACGGTCACAATCCCGGCGGTCGGATGGTCGATGCCCGTGATCATGTTCAACAGGGTGGATTTTCCACTGCCGGATTTTCCAACGATGGAGACAAACTGTCCTGGATAGATCTTCAGGTCGACACCTTTGAGCACGGTAAACTCCCCCGCCGCGTTCTTAAAGGTCTTGACCACGCCATCCATCTGGATGATGGCCTCATCATCCAGAGCGGAGACAGGCTTGGGGCCTGGTGTGGCCATCAGGCCCTGCCTCCGGCCGAGGTCATTTCTTCATAGACTCGCTCGCCAACGATTTCCCCATCCGCAATCAAAAAATGCCGGGAAAAACGTGGCACCAGACTGTTGTCATGTGTGACCATAACGATGGTCTTCCCCTGCTCCTGCACCAGCCGGCGAAATACTTCGAAAATGTGATCGGCAGTGACAGAGTCAAGACTGCCGGTGGGCTCGTCAGCCACAATGAGGGGCGGGTCATTTGCCAGCGCACGTGCAATCGCAACCCGCTGCTGCTGCCCACCAGAGATAAAAGCCGGGGGCTTGTTGGCATGTTCTTCGAGTTCGACCAGTTCCAATAATTCCAGGGCACGCTTGCGGCTCAGACGCGGCTGGTATTGTCCGCACAGGTCGATCGGCAACATGACATTTTCAACCAGGGTCAACATGGGCAACAACTGGAAGGACTGGTAGACCACGCCCATCGTGGTGCCGCGCCAGACTGCCAGTTCGTTTTCACTCAAATCGTGGATGGAAGTTTCCCGGTCATTTCCGTAATAAACCACTTTGCCGGAGGTCAGATGGTCGACGCCGCTGATCATATTGAGCAGAGTGGACTTCCCCGCCCCAGATTTCCCGATCACACCTAAAAACTCACCCTTGTTGACGGTGAGATTGATTCTTTTAAGCGCGGTGAAATCGCCTGCAGCAGTTGAATAAACCTTGATCACATCCTGCAGTTCGATGATCTTTGTTCCCGGCATGGATTTCCTTAAAGGGTGATTGTTTCTCCCGATGATGGTCGCTGCTTATATTGTACCGCCACAGGATGAATTTGTATTAATTTTCTCAATCTGCTTCGAGAAAGTCCATCGACATGGAAATATTAAGCCAGCTTGCACTCGCAGCATTTTTCCTGTATTCTTATCTCATATTCTACCTAAGGGTCCCTTAAAACCATGACACAATTCATCTCCTTCCCCGAAGATTTTATCTGGGGCTCAGCAACTTCAGCCTATCAAATCGAAGGCGCCTGGAATGAAGACGGCAAGGGTGTTTCGATCTGGGATACGTTCAGCCACACCCCCGGCTGCGTCGCCAATGGCGACCGCGGCGATATAGCCGCCGACCATTACCACCGCTATAAGGACGACATACGCCTGATGGCCGAACTTGGCCTGAAGGCGTATCGCTTTTCTACCGCCTGGACGCGCATCCTGCCGGATGGGACCGGCCTGGTCAACAAAAAAGGATTGGATTTCTACGACCGGCTGGTGGACGAACTGCTCAAAGCAGGGATCGAGCCATATGTCTGTCTATTCCACTGGGATTTGCCACAGGCTTTGCAGGATAAAGGAGGCTGGCCGGAGCGCAACACAGCCTATTATTTTGCCGATTACGCGCATGTCGTAATCGAGCGCCTGAGCGACCGCGTCTCGACCTGGTTCACACACAACGAACCCTGGGTAGCGGCCTTTGTGGGACATTTTCTGGGAGAGCATGCCCCCGGACAGAAGGACCTCCCCGCCGCACTGAAAGCGCTGCATCACATCCTGCTCTCGCACGGGTTGGCAACCGAAGCGATGCAGGCGATATCGAAACAACCGCTCAAAATTGGCATCACGCTCAACCTCAACCCGGTACATCCTGCCACAGGCTCAAAAAAAGATGCGGAGGCTGCTGACCGGGTTGACATGTTCATGAATCGCATCGTGCTCGATCCGCTGCTCAAGGGCACCTCCCCAATCCAGGACTCAGCCATCGGCAAGCTTTTGAGCGGACGGCTGATCCAGCCTGGCGACCTTGAAAAAATCAATAACCTGGATATTCTGGGAGTCAACTACTACTCCCGGGCGGTGATGAAACATTCGAATAAAATCCCGGTCATCAACGTTGAGCAGGTCCATCCGGTCGGCAACGAATATTCGGGCATGTGGGAGATCTACCCTGAGGGGATGTACGAAATCCTGATGCGCATCCAGCGGGATTACCAGCCGAAAGCGGAGATCATGGTCACCGAGAACGGCGTGCCCGTGCCGGATGGGATCGACTTCGACGGCCGCGTGCGCGACGAACGACGCATCCGCTACCTGAAGAACCACCTGGCCCAGGTACAGCGCGCCATGCAGGATGGCGTGCCAGTCAGGGGTTATTTCCACTGGTCACTTTTGGATAACTTCGAATGGGCGCTGGGTTATGGACCACGCTTCGGACTGTTTTATCTTGATTACAAAACCCTTGAGCGCATCCTTAAAGACAGCGGCCGTTGGTTTGGCCAGGTGATCCATGACCACGGCTTCGAATTGGACCCACCCTAAAACGCGTCAAAATAATCCTTTTCCAAAAGCCCCCCAATGCGCAAACTCGTCTTCGCCCTGATCACGCTGATCCTGCTCTGCTCGCTGGCCTCTCCGGCCCTGGCAGCCGAGACCATCAACGTCTACTACGCTGGCAGTCCGGACAGCTCCGTTCAAAAGGCACTGGAACTGGCAAAACCGGGGACCTTTGCTTTCGTGAATGACCCGTCCCAGGCGAATGTGATCCTGCTCAACGGCTCAATTCCAAATCCAGAGACCCTGTCAGCACGTATCAGGCAAGGTGCCGGCCTGGTGCTGATCCTGGGGCCCGAAATCAGCCAAGTCCAGGTCGAGACGGTATTGGGATTCCCGGTCGCGCTGACCCTCAAGGATAATCCTGTCAGCCTGACCGAGATCCAGGGCCTCAATGATCCCTTGACCACCGACATTATCTGGAACGGCGCGCCACAGGTCCGCCAACGCTACCAGGTCCTGACCCCGCTCTCGTCCGTGCAACCGCTGGTCACGACTTACGAAGATGGCGAGTGGATCCTTTGGAAAGCCAATCAAAAAGAGTTTATCTTCAATGCTTTTCTGAATGGGGACAACCCACAAATCCAGGATTGGGCTTACTTCAACTATCTCATCTACTCCATGACCGTGCGTGCCGGAGGCGGGGCGGCCTCCTCCTTCGCAGATTATCCCGGCTCGCCCGTGCCGCATGCCGCCGACCGCCGTTTGCTGCTGAGCATCATGGCATTGATGCTGGTCACGACGTTCACGGCCTACTACTTCGTGCGCCGTTATAGCATGTCCCACCCCGAGGCGCTCGACAAAATCGTCCTGGACCGCAGTCTCTACAAAGTTCGCGAGGAATCGACCGAATGGGAGGATGTCGGTTTTCACCGCCCCTTGAGCGGATTCCTGGTCGCCTTGAGTCTCGGCCTGGTGCTGTTCATCCCGCTGATCATCTACCAGAACCTGATCCTGCCGGTCTACATCCTGCCCTCGGCCCAGGCCCTGGGCATCTGGGGACGCGTGGTGCAATTCTTCAACCTGACCTGGCTGTTCTTTGATATGGGCACCAGCGTGGCCTTCATCAAATTCCTGTCCGAGTACCGCGTGCATGACCCGCAGAAGGGCATCCAGTACGGACAGTTGTTCGTCTGGTGGCAGGCGCTCTCAGGCGCGGTGCAGGTGGCGTTGGTGATCGGGTTGGCCAGCACGCTGGCGCCTAACTCGGCCTACGCTCTCTACGCCTGGAGCGTGATCATCCACGCTTTCATCCAGATCCCCGGGTTCTATCAGGTCATGCGCCACGCCCTGAACGGCTTCCAGCGCCAGGATTACGCCCGCTACCTGGACCTGGGACTGCAGGTGGTCATGCCGATGCTGGTCCAGCCGCTCTTTGTCAGCCTGATGTACGCCTGGGGCAAAGCGCATCCGGTTTTCGGAGGCGCGACCGGCGGCCTGCTCGGGATGGGCATCGCCGCCTACGCTGCGGAACTGTCGACCTTCCTGCTCGGACTGTGGCTTTACCGGCGCATCGGCTACAATCCAGGGGTGCTCTTCCTGGCGCACTTCGACCGGGAAGTGGTTGTGACCAGCTTCAAGTTTGGGGTCTTCGAAATGCTGGGCTCGGCCGCCTGGGCTGCCGGGCAAGCTGGCGAAATATGGATCACGCAATCCAGGTTGATCAATTACGCCGAGATCTGGGGCAACTGGGGACTGGCGCAAAACTTTGTCTTTTCCTTCAACGTGGTCAACACGCTCTACGACGGGGCCATGCCGGCCATTTCGGAAGCGATCTCGCACGGGCGCAAATTATTGAGCCAGTATTACAGCGTGATGATGTATAAGTGGGGCGGCCTGACCAGCGCCTTCCTCGGCGCAGTACTGCTGGCGGTCGCACCACGCTTTATCATCGGCGCATCGGGGGTCGAATTCCAGCGCGCCGCCTTGTATGTGGTCCCGCTGGCCATCTGGGGTGCGATACAATATCCATCCTGGGTCGGTGACAACGTCCAGCTTGGCTCGAACCGCCCGTATCTTAAATCGGCGCTGGTGTTCGGCGAGCAGATCATTCGTGTAACGCTGGCGCTTCTCCTGCTGGAGCGCTTCCAGGTCACGGCCCTGATCATTGCCTACTTTGTCGGGCTGGGCAGCAAGGGTATCGTGGCCTACTTCATCGACCACCGCCTGTGCTTCCCGCAGCGCTTCTTCGTCTGGCAATCCGCAGTTGCGCCGCTCTTGGCCGCCGCCGTCCACTACGGCCTGCTCTACTGGCTGGCCGGTATCCTCTGGCAGGGAGATCAGATGACCAGCGTGCTGATCTTCTTCATTGGCATCCTGCCTTCATTCCCGGTCTACATGTTCTTGTACGGCCTGTTCGGCGGCTGGGACGATGATACCTTGGCAGAACTGGAGAAAGCCGTTGAACTGACAGGATTCGCCCGCCCGCTGGCCTGGGTCACCTGGCGTTCGACCGCACTGGGTGCGCGTATCAGCCCGATTCACGGCCGGTTTCCGATCACGATCCGCGCAGCGGCTCTGGCTGAAGCTCGCACCCTTACGGACGAGAAAGTGAGTCTCACTTGAACAAAAACGAATTTCTGACGCTTTTCGACTACAACTACTGGGCTACCCATCGTCTTTTGGAGGTGGCCGCAACTGCGAATCCCGAGCATTTCGTAGCCAAAATGGAAGGGTTGAGCTACAAAAGCCTGCGCGGCGCACTGGTGCACGTGCTGGCCGCCGAGGTCATCTGGCGCATGCGCTGCCAGGAAGGCATCTCGCCTGGCAAGCTGATGGGCGAAGCCGATATCCCCTCGCTGGATGTACTCGTCTCGCGCTGGACTGCTGAAGAGAAGTCCATGCGCGCTTACCTCGATGAGCTCAAGGATGAAGACTTGAATCAAAAAATAAAATACAAGACCACCAAAGACGTGGCCTTTGAAACGCCGCTCTGGCAGATCCTGCTGCATCTGGTCAATCATGGTACCCAGTACCGCGCTGAAGCCGCCGTTGCGCTGACAGCCTACGGCCACTCGCCGGGCGACCTGGATTTTATGGCTTTTCTAAGGGAGAAAACCGACTAAAGTATGCGAACTTTACACGTCATATCACACACTCACTGGGACCGCGAGTGGTACCTGAGCTTTCAGCAGTTCCGTTTGAAGCTGGTCCACCTGGTCGACCACTTACTGGATATTCTGGAAAAAGATAAAAATTTCAAATTTTTCATGCTCGACGGGCAGACCATCGTCCTGGACGATTACCTGGCTATGCGGCCAGAAAAGGAGCCCGTTCTACGCGAGCATATCCGCCGCGGACGCATCCTGATCGGCCCCTGGCACATCCTGCCGGATATGTTCTTGGTCAGCCCGGAAGCGCACCTCCGCAACCTGCTTCAGGGGGAGCGTAGCGCGCGCAGGTTTGGCGCCAAAATGAACGTCGGATACATGCCCGATTCGTTCGGTCATATCGGGCAGATCCCGCAAATCCTGCGCGGCTTTGGGATCGATTCCGCCTGTCTCTGGCGCGGACTCGACGCGCAGCCCTGCGAATTCTGGTGGCAGGCCCCGGACGGTTCGCGCGTACTGATGGCTTACCTGCGTAACAGCTACGCCAACGGCGCTGGCCTGACGACCAGCGATCCGCAAAAATTCCTGACCGAGATCGCGACCCTGGGGGAGGCACTGGCGGAGCATTCTGCCA
>Ga0315535_1002480_pt1 | contig 11735 bp, 7 predicted proteins | sample SalMarSW160220MG_2_FD_203092 | JGI IMG/M metagenome (GOLD analysis project Ga0315535, IMG submission 203092) | Salt marsh sediment microbial communities from the Plum Island Ecosystem LTER, Massachusetts, United States - Salt Marsh Sediment SW1602-20 ...
CCCGCTCCTCATCCTGATTCGCGCGCCACCGCCTCCCGGATCACATTGGCGATCCACGCCGAGCTACCGGAGGGAACCGATGGGCGATCCCAGATGAACAGGCCCATTGGTCCTCCAACGGTGCGAGCTGAGGAACGGCAAGGTATCTCAGCTCGGTGCGACCTGGGGATGGCTGGATGGGACTAGCGCGCCCGAAGTGCGCTAGCCTTCCCGGTTGAAGATGTAGACCCCGGCTTCTCACCTCACGCTATCCTGGGGTCGTCCGACTTGAGCCCCGACTACGTCATCCGGCGGGACAAGTGCCCCAGACGGGTCGCGGCAACACCCAGCTGGATGCGCCGGTATCGAAGCTAGTGGGTTCCGCTGCTATCGAGCTCACGCACCAGCCGCTGAGGTCCTGGTTGAAAACGGTTGCGCTCTGGAACATTTGCCTCATGTCCGTCACGCTGCTCACGTCCCAGCCGCTGATGTCTTGATTGAACGCGCCTGCCTGGAAGAACATGCCGTTCATGTTCGTTACGCGGCTCACGTCCCAGCTGCCGATGTCCTGGTTGAACGCGGTTGCGCCCTGGAACATTTCCGCCATAGCCGTTACGCTGCTCACGTCCCAACTGCTGATGTCTTGGCTGAACGCGCTAGCGCCGGAGAACATGTAGGCCATGTTCGTCACGTTGCTGACGTCCCAGCTGCCGATGTCCTGGTTGAACGCGGTTGCGTTCTCGAACATCCCGAGCATGTTCGTCACGCTGCTGACGTCCCAACCGCTGATGTCCTGGTTGAACGCCATAGCGTCCCAGAACATGTAGGCCATGCTCGTCACGCTGCTGACGTCCCAGCTGCCGATGTCCTGGTTGAACGCGGTCGCGCCGTCGAACATGTCGAACATGCTCGTCACGCTGCTCACGTCCCAGCCGCTGATGTCCTGGTTGAACGCGGTCGCGCCCGCGAACATGACGCCCATGTCCGTTACGCTGCTCACATCCCAGCTGCCGATGTCCTGGTTGAACGTGGTCCCGTCGAACATCCCGAGCATGCTCGTCACGCTGCTGACGTCCCAGCCGCTGATGTCTTGGTTGAACGCCTTAGCGCCGACGAACATGTAGGCCATGCTCGTCACGCTGCTCACGTTCCAGCCGCCAATGTCTTGGTTGAACGCCCTAGCGCCGGAGAACATGTAGGCCATGCTCGTCACGCTGCTTACGTCCCAGCCGCTGATGTCTTGGTTGAACGCGGTTGCGTTCTCGAACATCCAGAGCATGTTCGTCACCCTGCTCACGTCCCAGCTGCCGATGTTCTGGTTGAACGCGCTAGCGGCCGTGAACATGTAGGCCATGCTCGTCACGCTGCTCACGTCCCAGCTGCCGATGTTCTGGTTGAACGCGGTTGCGTAACCGAACATGTCCGTCATGCTCGTCACGCTGCTCACGTCCCAGCTGCCGATGTCCTGGTTGAACGCGGTCGCGCCGTCGAACATGTAGTTCATGTCCGTCACGTTGCTTACGTCCCAGCCGCTGATGTCTTGGTTGAACGCGCTGGCGGCGTTGAACATGTAGGCCATGCTCGTCACGCTGCTCACGTCCCAGCTGCCGATGTCCTGGTTGAACGCGGTTGCGCTCTCGAACATGGCGCTCATGTCCGTCACGCCGCTGGTGCAGGTCGTCGGAAGGGGTGCGTAGTCCGTAGCAGCGACAAGCGAGCGGATCTCGGCTCCCGAACGCTTGGTGTACTCGATCCCGGCCACCATGCCTGTGTCGCCCACCGCCACATCCGGGCACATGATCGTGGTCCCGTTCGCCGCCAAGTAGAAGCCGCCGCCACGCACATTCAGCGTCAGGGCCTTTGTGGCGGTCTTGCCCGCACTCGCCACCTGGACCATGAAGGAGGCCGTGTCCACTGCGGTCGCGGTGCCGGTGATTGCGCCGCCAGTCGAGAGCGTCATGCCGACCGGCAGCGATCCCGATGCGAGCGTCCACGAATACGAGCCATCTCCCCCGCTCGCCCGGAGCGTGTACGTGTAGGCGTCACCTACCGTGGCCGCTGGCAGCGACGTCGTGGTGATGGCAGGAGTCGGATAATTGTCACCCGGGCCCGTACTATTGCCGCCACCGCAGGTGGTTGTTCCGGCGATGACAGCCGTCAGCAACAGGCTTCCGCCCAGTAGTCGGCGGGTGCGAGAATGCCGGTTCATGGAACGCCTCCCCGAGCGCTGCCGGTGCTCTCGGTGATGGCGGTTGCAGCGGCAAGTAGAAAGAAGTGTGGGCTTGAGATGGAGCATGGCAGACTCCAGGATGGCGCATCCGATCGCCAGATGCGGCTCGCCTATTCAGTCTCTGTGGGGATGCCCGCGCGCTCGGGGGCGAGAGCCGGGGCAAAACGTACCAGTGAGGGTTCAGCGGTCAACCTATCATTCAAACAATGTGCACTGCCGCAGCCGTCCGCAACGTAGACGTACGGATGGCTCCTAATTCTCGCTAGCGACTGCATCCGTGACTCAAGGCTATGTGAACGGCAGCGGCCATTGTCGTCAGATGTCGATGTCAGGATGCGAGTCACCCTGAGTGTGATGAGTCGTCGAAGCCGTGTACGGGGGTGGTTGCGCGCTAGCGGTCACCCAGTGCAAGATCCCTGCGAATCAGGCGCTTGCCGGCAATCCCTGCCCAGCGCGACACATGCATGGTGGGGCCGGCGGCGACAAACATGTGTGGGACTCAGCCCCCCAGTCCCTGTGTTGGTTCACCCCTGCACTTCAGGTATACTCCCCAACACCGGAGGGCTCTTATGCGCAGCATCGAACGTGGGTTGGTTGCCGCGATTGCACTTCTCGCAATTAGCGGGTGCGCAGCGATCTTTCACGGATCCAGACAGATGATCCCGGTGCAATCGTCCCCCGCCGGGGCGACGGTCACCACCAACCCCGGCACAGGACAGTACACGACGCCAACAAACCTCAACCTCGCTCGGAAGGAAAGCTACGTGCTGTCATTCTCCGAGACAGGATACAGCACGGCGTCCTTCAATATCCAGAACAGCATCAGCGGCGGTTACGTCGTTGCCGACGTCCTGTTGACAGGACTCGTCGGCGTGATCGTGGATGGCATTACCGGCGCGTGGTACAACCTCAGCCCGGACCAGGCGGTCGTCACCTTGACCAAGGTGGGGGACGTGCCGGGACCCGCATCGATTACGGTTCGTGTCGATGCCGTCAAGAACGGACGCGGGCTCCGAATCACCTCCGACGGGCCAAGCGTCAATGTGAGGGTGACCAACCGGCGGTAGCATCGATGGCCGGGGGGCTCAAGAGGGTTGGGGGGCCCGAGGCCCCCAACCCCGGGCCTCCCGCCGCCCTTCGGCGCAGGGGGGTGCACTCTTCCCGCCCTTGTCTCTTAACCCCTACCTGCCCAGCCGGGTTAAGAGATATGGCGCGGAGGAGTTCACCCCCCCTCTTGGCGGCACTCCCGCTTCCGTACCAAGGGTCAGCCGATCTGCTGCGCTCCTCGGTCACCTGCCTGTGCACCTATTCCGGGATCAGCGGCCTTCGCTCCCTGCTTCGTCAAGTAGACCATTCAACTTCCTGCTCACGGCCACAGTGTCACCGCTGGGCCATCCTGTGTGGGCCGATCCTAATGAACTCCGGCTCGTCGCCCCGTTCTCTACGGAACTCTCAGACTGGCGCGGCTTCCGCTGGGTGGATCTCTACTCGGGTCGGGAGGTCCCAGTCACCACTGCGCATCCGGCCCCTCCCGACCACGCACGAGTCAGCGCGATGCGAGACGTGCTTGAAAGGCACTTCGCGCACCCGGAGGTGAAGAATGCGGACGGTGCCGGTAGGGCCTGTGGGCCAGCCACCCGTGGTCTTCTCCAACGCCGCAAGTTACAGGTCGTAGGCGTCGAGTACGTAGGCAAGGAGAGCGATCGGTGGGAGGAAATCGAGCAAGGACTGATCTCGGATCCTGTCGACGCGGTGCAGTGCTTCCAAGACGGGTCGGACGAGCGTTGGAGAGGCGTGATCGTTCCCGCCATGCACGACTTCACTGCAGCGAAACTGGCTCAGGTGGCCGGGCTCTCCACGCGGCAGCTCAAGAAACTGAGGAACGGGCGTGCCTCCCCTTCTGCACGAGTGCGTCAGGTATTGACGGCATGGATTCCGGAGCGGTTAGAGGACCCCAAGGTCTGAGCCGGTGCAGGTAGCGTGCTGTCGCAGATGGCCGCAACGTGCTCGGGCGCTTATAGTCCTTCATTGGAACACCTACGCTTGACCCCCACCGACCGTCAACCTTACGAAATGGCGAGCCCCTCGCGCTGCGGCTACGGCAATTGAGCGTTGTATGACAGCGCTAACGACTATTGGCCCGTTCGAAGCCTTGCCCAGCCACGCGACCTGTATCGGCTGACGCCCAATACGATAGCGGAGATGAACTGGAGAGACTACGAGGAGCAGGTGTACAGGCTTCTGAAGGCCCACCTCCCATACGCCCGCCTACGCAAGAACGTAAAGATCCGCGGCCGGTACTCCGCTCGGAAGCGGCAGATTGACATCCTGATCAGCGAGCCAACCAGTCAGGGTCGGGTGCGTACGATTGTCGACGCGAAGCACTTCAGTAGAACAGTGGACGTGAAGGCAGTCGACTCCCTCGCCGGATTCGTCGATGACGTCGGTGCGGATGCTGGGATGCTCGTGACGGGAAAGGGATACTCGAAGGCGGCGCTGAGACGAGCGTCTTACGGGCCCGCCGATCTTGAGTTGGACGTACTCAATTTCGACCAACTCAAGCGATTCCAAGGCTTCATGGCGGTTCCGTATGCTGGAGATCTCGGGCTCCTGATCCGAGCACCACTCGGATGGATCATCGACGCCAAGAGCGAAAAGGGATGCCTAGCCACGCTGTACCAGCGCGGCCTTGACGAGCCCCAAGCGAGGAGCAAGAAGGAGTTCATCTACATCAACTGCTGGGATAAGCGGTTGGACCCACTTTCGGTGTCTGACCTCGATGCATTGCAGGTCGAAGCTCTTCGGGGCACCGGGCCGGTCACAGTTGATTACGTCAAACCCATGCGGGACTCTGATGACTTCTCTCGACTGCGCGTGGCCGACGTTGACGCCTTTGGTTGCCTGGAGGTAGCTGGCTTCGTCGAGTGGGAGGAGGCGATCTTCTTCGCGGTCTTGCTGACTCCTCGTGAGACGCAGAAGCAGAACATGCGCCGACTCGAAGCTGTGCTGCGTCACGCGCTGCCTGTGCAACTGGAAAAGGACAATTCTCCACTGATTGAGGTAATGCAATCCCAGCTCCCCGGTGCTTCGCCCTCCAAGCGAGCGACACTCCTATGTGAGATCGGCCATTGGTACCGCGACATGGGTGACTTCAAGGCGGCCCGGGAAGTACTGGAGGAGTGCCTTTCGCTGGAGCCTCGGGCCTACTACGCGGTGAAGGAACTGATCCCGGTATTGAAGAAGCTCGGCGATAAGGAGGCCGTCCAGCTCTGGCTGGGACGACTGCTTCGCCTCGACCCACATAACCCGACGGTCTACAATGATGCCCTGGACTTCGTTCATCGGGGGCCAGTGACTCCCACCGAACTGGTTGCTCTGATGGACGAGGTCGCTCGTGAGCGTGAAGGCGACGATCTGACCCAAGCGTCCGTCGACTTCTACGCGGCACAACTCCTGTTGCTCGAAGATCCGGTGTTGGCCAAGCGACGTCTTGCCGATGCAGAAAAGCGATTTCGAGGAGCGGTCGCCCGTGGACACCAAGTATTTACAGCACTCCGCCAGCTGAAGCGTGCGCTTTTGGACTCGTCAGGGTAGGACCTTGAGCAGACAGTCGCGGTAACGCGTGTGTGGAGGCGCCGTCATTTGGCAAACGGAAGCCAGGTGCCCGGCATGCCCCCCCGCGGAACTGGCTCGCGCACGCTGCGATATGGTAGGCTGATAGCGTCCGAAGCGTGCTTGAGGTGACACGCCTGCAAGTGCGCCAGTTCGGCAACCGTTGCAGTCACGCGCTTTGTGGAATTCAGTGGAACCTCATCGCGTCGACAGATGACGCCCGTCGGCGGCAGGAGCCGTAAGAAGCTGGGAATGGACCGCAAGTATGACGTAGAGGCTCTGTTTGACGAATTCGTTAGGACACAAAACGGGGTCCTGTTGAGAGAACAGCTGAAACCGGATCCTGGATTCGAAAACGCGGACTACCTCTTCCCAGATGCACGCGTGCTCGCCGAGCTCAAGTGCCTGCAGGTGGACCATCTTGCCCATGGGGGAATGCTGCGACGGTTCCACAAGGCGTTGAGCCGGTCCACCGTCGATGGGCGGGAAGTGGACTTGCCCGGACAGTATGAAATTGAATACAGCCTTAAGCTGGAGGCGGATCTTCGCGGAGTCTGGCAGGAGCCACTGCGACGCATGCTTAAGAAGGCTAATCGCCAGTTGCGGGAAACTGCTAGACACCTGGGGCTTCACGAACACTCTCATGTAGTACTAGTCAACAACGATGGGCTCTTGTCTCTCAGTCCGGGTGAAACAGTAGACGTTCTGGTGTCGATTTTGGGCAGAGAGTTCAGCAGTACGGATGCTTTTGTGTACTTCACCACGAATATATGGGCGCGCGACGCAGCATCGGGCGAGCCGCTGCAAGTCTGGGCGCCCAACTGCAGTCATAGAGCCGGTGATAGACTACAGTCCTTTTTGGAAGCACTTGGTGAAGCGTGGTTTGACTTCTTCGGCAAGAAGTTGGGCCAGACGCTCCCGACAATGATCAGTAATACTCTTCCAGGTGACCAAGAACACATCGTCTTTGTCTACCGAGGGTACCATGCGGTGTTCGTCACACTTCCACCATGGTTGAGCGCGACGTCGAACATGGCTTCCGCTGGGGGCCTTCCGGAGGACGTGGCGGACGCTGTAATCCATCCTCGGAATTGGGACCCTGCGACCGCTCTTCAGCGGAAGACCGGCGGGTGGCTGAAGCTTCATGCGGAGGTGCCGAGTGTTTCCGAGCTCTGCGAGGCGGAGGAGATCGGGACTCGGCGGGAGAACCCAGACGTTTCGATATCCTACGAGAAGCGGCCCGTAGCGGTCTCCGGTGTGGAGACTACGGCCGTCCTTCGGATTGTCGAGTTCGATCCGACATACTCGGCCGCTACCATATTCGTGCCGCTTAAACGCAGCGCGGTATTGAGTTGTCTGTTGATCTGTCACCCCTCCGCGCGCCCAGAGGCTACCCAGGCGTTGGTCGGGATCTGCGAGGATCTGGAATACAGGTTCGACCCGACCGTGGACCCAGAGGACTGTGACGCCGTGTGGCATGACCGCCACCTTAGATGGCGCCTATCGAGAGGCAGTGGCGGGAGTCCGGTCCTCAAGAAGAAACAGCGGTAACAGTGCTCGGTCGTCGAATCTGATGCGGATGGTCACTCTCCGGGGGTGGATGCGTGAAACGACGCCAGTGGCGCGTCGTCTCCGATGGCCGGCTGCGCAGACTAACGGCCGCTCTGCGCAACAGGCGCGCACACGGTGCATGTGGTAGGCCGTAGGGAGACAAGGCGTCAGATGGGGAACCGGGATTCGGCTTTCGGACGCGCACGGGACCTTATACTCAGCTTCGATCAGGAACACCCGCCCGAAGACATGGAACTACGGAACCCGAGAAGGTCGCTCAGCTTGCTTCTCAGCGCGGCACTGCGTGGCGCCATGCTGTTGAACCGGTTTACGAATCGACTAGCCGCGAAGAGAGCGGTACTGTGTTCAGAGTGCTTCCAAGACGAGGGGCTTCGATTAGAAGCACGCCGGGTGGGCATCCCAACAGCTACCGTCTGCCCTCATTGCGCTGCTGATGGAGGCCACAAGCTCACGAGACCGCTTTTAGAGCTTCTTGCGCATCGGTTCTTCGTCTGGGGAACCCTGAACCGCTTCGAGTACGGGGCCGCACCTAGCCTGGCATTCAACAGACGGCAGACGACTGTGATACGCGGACCTGCCTGGCTAGAGCGCGATATTCTCCTTGTGAGTGAGACATTGGGGGTTGGCTTCTTCCCGTATGGGCCAAGGCTGTGGATGCTGGGCGAAGTGGAGCCTCTCAAGGCACTTCAAGACCCTGGAAGGCGCCCAGATACGATCGAACGGATTGTAGGAGAGTACCCCGCAAAGGTACTACCCCAAGGAGGCGTGTTTTACAGACTGAGAAGACGGCCAGCCCAGGCGGACAGCCCTTCAGAATACGACAGCCCTCCGGATGAACGTTTGGGCACCGGACGATTCGACACACACCGGCTGCCCGTCATGTACGCGTCGCAAGACATGCAGGTGTGCCTCCATGAGTGCAGGGTGTCGGCCGAAGACGACATCTGCATCGCCACGTTAGCCGCGGCACGAGATCTCACACTGCTAGATTTGGCGATCGTATTACGGGAGGAGGGGGTTACCGAATTCGAGAGCCTGGACATGGCCGTGCACATGCTCTTTCTAGCTGGCGAGCACGCGTACGAAATCACCCGAGACATTGCAGTGGCTGCACGGGAGGCGGGGTACGATGGACTGATATATCCGTCTTATTTCTCACTTCTCAGAACCGGTACGATGCCTTTCGAAACAAGATATGGAATATCAGTCAGGCGGTTTCCGTCACAAGAGAACCATGAGGACGCAAAGACCATAAGAAATCTCGCCATGTTTGGGCGGCCGATCAGCAGTGGGGACATCTCGGTTCGATCGATCAACAAGGTCGTGCTCACGCGCGTGGATTACCATATGAACTTCGGGCCTGTGGGAGTATAGGCAACATCGAAGCGGGAAGAACGGACCGTCGCGAGGTGTAATCTGCGTCAGATGTCAGTGGGTTGCCGGCCACGCCGCCTTTGAGTGTTCCACACAACTAACGTGCGCGCACGTTGCGAATCAAGCCGACGACGTGCCATCGTAGGCTATCCCGAATGCAGGACCCATCAGCCGCACCAGCTCTGCAACGAGAGAACGTTTGCGCTAGTATTCGACCCGGCGATCCGCTAGCCCGATTAGAGATTACAGGACGGGTGTGGTTGTGATGTGAACGTGAGGACATGCGGGGATGAGACGTCACCGAGGCGTGTTAGCCAACTCAAGCCAGTCCGATGCCTCTGAATGTCTGACATACTGACTCAACCGGCCCTGAGCCTTGTCGCTTCTGCTATAGGTGCACTCTTGGCAGGGTATTACGGGGTCCGATTCGGACTGCGGCAGTATCGTGCTGAACGAGCGATGGATCGTCGGCTTGCCTGGTACTCTGAGTTGGCGGAGGTGACCCAGAAGCTCCTTAATCGGAACCGATCTCTCCAGTTCTTCATCGCAGAAGGGGGTGCCCCCAAGTCCGTTAAGGGACTACTAGATGAGCTCGCAGCATTGTCGTTTCGGTTCCAAGAGTTGGCGATGATGGCCGAGTTCTATGCCGCACCCGACACAGTAGAGGTGATTGAGCAGACGCTTTCGCTGTTGGATCGGCTTGGCGGAGAGATGTCCAGGGGGCATGATGCTGGTAAGCGTGACGGAGCCGCGCAAGAGAGCATCCGGGTTATTCATGCCGCTTCACGACTCCTTGCGCGCGACGTACGAAGGGAATTCGGACTTGAGCCTCTCCGGTCCCACAAGGCTTTTCCGCATGCGGACGAGTGACATCTGGACGGGATGGGGGGGGCACGCGACCACATGACTGTGTCCTGACGCCGCGAAGATTGTGCGCAGTTGCCCGCCGATAGCATGGGGTTTTCTGCTTGCGCCCGCGTACGCCTCGCGGCCCCCCCGGAATAGGCTAGGGGGGGTGAACTCCTCCCGCCCTTATCTCTTAACCCCTACCTGCCCAGCCAGTAACTCACCTTCACCAGGAAGACGTTGTCTCCGGGAACGCCGTCGGGACCGTCGAAGCCGAAGAGCCGCCCGAAGTCCCGTCCGAACCGGAACGTGCCGGTGGAGTCGGAGCCCGTGCGGCTCTGCGTCCACACCAGGAAGAGCGTCGAGCCGGGTCTGTACTCCCAGCGGAGCACGGCCACCGAGCGGAGCTGCTTGAAGTTGAAGTCCGGCTTGTCGAACGCGACGGCGTCGGGGGTGCCGTCGACGGCCACCCGGTAGACCTCGGCTCCGGCGTCGTAGCGGATCTCGGCGGGCGTGAGGACGTGGAAGCGGTCGGTGAAGGAGCGCGCGTGGGGCCGGGTGACCTCCTCGAAGGCCGAGTATCTCCCGGCGCTCACGAAGGGCTCCGCATACAGCTGGAGGGAGAGCGTCGGCGAGACGGTGTAGTTGACCCGCGTGGTGAGGGAGACCGTCGTCTGCCGTAGGTGGCCGAAGTAGTAGTGCGTCGTTCCCGCGAAATCCTCCTGCGCCACGTACTGGGCGGCGTCGCGGTTCCAGCTCACCGACGGCTCCACCGTCACCTCCGCAGCGGACGTCGGGCGCCAGGACAGGCTCGGCGACAGGGAGAGCCTGCTGCTCGGAGCGCCACGGGCCGACGTAGCGGAGACGCTCAGCCCGCCTACGAGGCTCTTCCGGCCGTCGGAATAGATGCCTCCCCAGTAGTGGAGGCTGGGCTGCTGGCGCAGCGCCGGGCCGCCCCGCAACGCACCGGTGGAGAGGGTGGACCCGTCGTACTCGACGCCGCCGTTGACGCTCCAGTAGTCGAGAAGCTGGGCGTAGCCGTTGACGTTGCCCCCCAGCGAGACGAGCTCGTCGCCGAAGGTGGTGCCGCGCCATCCGTTGGTGTTGAGGTTCCACTGCCGAAACCGCTTTCCCGCCATGTTCACCTGATAGCCGAGGTAGCCTACCTGCAGGAAGAGGTCGGACTGCGTCTGGAAGCCCAGGTCGTTCACCTCGAAGCCGGGAGAGATGGCGTGCAGGAAGGCACCCCCCATCCAATGCCCACCCCCTGTCTTGGCGAGCTGCACCTGGGTCGCGAATCCCTGGAGGGACGTGCGCGCCGAGTCGAGTCCGAGACGAGGCGCGTCGGGTCGCTGGAAGTAGTGGACCGGGGACTCCTGGACCGCAGTGATGGCCGTGGGATCGCCTGCCACGCGGCTCCCCAGGAGCCATCCCGTGAGCTGCCAGTTTCCCCCGGACCACTGGTGGCGGCCGTTGAGACCGCCGGCGACGGCGGAGGAAGCGAGGTCGGTGATCCCGGTGCCGTGCAGCTCGCGGCTGGTGGACGTGACGATCCCGCCGACGGCGGACTGCCCGTGACGGAAGTCCTTGATCAGCCGTCCCACGGCGTAGTTGGTCATCGGCTCGACGACCATGGAATGACGGGCACCCGCGTCCGTGACGAACGGAGCGGTCTCCCGCGCGGTCACGGCATCCAGGAGACCCACCGACCATCCACTCGCGGTCTTTCCGGAGACCTTCCCCGCCCCGAGGATCGTCGAACCCTCGGGCGCGTTGCCGTAGGATGCCGAGTCGGGGAGCCCCTCGTGAGGTGCCCGTCCGATGCGGCGCGAGTAGAAGAGCTGCTCGTTCCCCATGTCCCCGTCGCCGACGCCGATCCCGAAGCGGAATATGTTCGAGCCTTCCTGGAAGAAGGGGCGCTTCTCGGGGAAGAACGTCTCGTATGCGGTGAGGTTCACCACGGAGGGGTCGGCCTCCACCTGCCCGAAGTCGGGGTTGATGGTGGCCGTCAGGGTCAGGTTGGGCGTGAGGCCGTACTTCACGTCGGCGCCGGCGTCCCCCGTGATCCGGTTGCGCGCCCAGAAGGGGTCGGCCGGTTCGGCATGAGGCCGCTCGAGTCTCG
>Ga0315535_1002481_pt1 | contig 11730 bp, 11 predicted proteins | sample SalMarSW160220MG_2_FD_203092 | JGI IMG/M metagenome (GOLD analysis project Ga0315535, IMG submission 203092) | Salt marsh sediment microbial communities from the Plum Island Ecosystem LTER, Massachusetts, United States - Salt Marsh Sediment SW1602-20 ...
GCGCCCGCGTTCGAGCCCAAGGCCCTTGAAATCCTCTCTCGGAAGAAGAACCTGCGCGTGATCGAACTCAGCGACACGGACCCCTTTCCCGGTTGGGATCTCAAGAGGGTTGCGGGCGGTCTCGTCGTCCAGACCCAGGACATGCCGGGCCTCCCGGAGGAGAGAAAAGTCGTCACGAAGAGGGTCCCGACAGACGAGGAAATGAAGGCCATGGAGCTTGCCTGGAAGGTCTGCAAGCACGTCAAGAGCAACGCCATAGTCTTCGGGGAAGCGGACGGCACGGTCGGAGTCGGAGCCGGACAGATGAGCAGGGTGGACGCCGCCAGGCTCGCAAGGATGAAAGCATACAAGGATCCCGCGGGCTGTGTGGCGGCATCCGACGCCTTCTTTCCCTTCCCGGACGGCGTGGAGGAATTGGCCGCTTGCGGCATCACGGCCGTGATACAGCCGGGCGGAAGCATCAGAGACGCCGAGGTGATCGAATCGGCCGACAAGCTCGGCCTGGCCATGGTGTTCTCGGGAGTAAGGCATTTCAAGCATGGGTAGAAGAGTCCTAGTCGGAGTATTCGGTCTCGTCGCACTTTTGACATTCTGGACGCTGGCCGCCCAGCCCGCGGGCGGGAAGGACGCGGCCAGGATCGATGCCCTTCTGAACAAGATGAACAAGGTTCAGAAGGACCTGAAGACGCTTCGGGTCGGTTTCGTCCAGACAAACAACTTCAGCATGCTAAGCAAGCCGCAGGTGCTGAAGGGTTTTCTGATCCTCGAAAAACCGGACACGGCACTCTATACGTATTCATCTCCGTCCCGGCTCTTTTTCCTTGTTAAGGACGGGGATCTTCTTGTGTACGATCCCGCGGCCAAGAAGGTCGTCGTGCAGGACATCCGCAGGCACCAGAACAGAATCATGCGCTACCTGGGCGTGGGCCAACCGTTGAACGAACTGACCAAGCACTTCAAGGTGCTCTGGGTCGGAGAGAAGAACGAAGTGGCCCACATCGAGCTCGTGCCCACGAAGTTCCGGATGAAGCGAAAGGTGGCGGCGCTTCACTTCTGGGTGGACGCGCAGACGGGGATCCCGACGGCATTCGAGGTCGTCGAGTCACAGGGGGATCGGATCCGGTTCGACTTCACGCACTGGGAATCGAACCCGAAGCTCGGGCCCGATGCCTTCAAAGTGCATATTCCGCCAGGCGTCAAGGTGCAGCGTCGCATGCTGGATTTTCAGGAGACATTCAAGCCCTGACGGGGAACGCCTGGGCGCCTGCACGGGACCATAACGCGCTAAGGGGGCCGCAATGCCAGAACAGATCCTTCGCCTTCTCAAGGCGGTTCTGGCTTCGCTCTACATGCTCTTCGAGGGTATTCCCGCCCTAGAGGCGCTCCGTTCGTGGTTCGGCCTTTCGGAGGACCAACGGGGAATCAACGCCGCACCGCTCGTGGTCGTCGCGGGGGCGATCGTTCTCGGGCTGGCCGCATTCCTGGCCTTTCTCTGGTTTATAGGGCGGAGTTCCAGCACCGCCCCACTGCGGGAGGGAAAGAGCACAAAGCCCCGGTAAGAGCCCGTCTCGGCAAGTCGGGGTCCGGATGCGTGGAGGAGGGATTAATGAAACGCGGCAAATTTTTGGCGACCGTTGTCATCCTTCTGGCCTTGATGCTTATGGTCTCGTGCTCGCACCGGCGGCCCAGACACGCCTCAAGTCGCATATCCCGCGGCGAGCGCGTCCAGGAAGGGCTATCCTCCTGGTATGGTAAGAAATTCGACGGAAGACCCACCGCAAGCGGCAAAATATTCAATATGTACGGCCTGTCCGCGGCCCATCGTACCCTGCCTCTTGGCACGAAAGTCAGGGTGACGAATCTCGACAACGACCGAAGCGTCGTCCTGACCATCAACGACCGCGGGCCCTTCGTCAGGGGGCGTATCCTCGATTGCTCCTACGGCGCGGCCAAGGAACTCGGTTTCGTGGGACAGGGGCTGGCGCCCGTCCGGATCGAGGTGCTTTCGGGTGGAGACGAGAAACGACACTACACACCCCCGTCCGGTCAGATCCTGGCGGCCGGAAGCACTCCCGAAAAAGACATTCTCGACGGCTCCTTCACCGTTCAGGTCGGTGCCTTCCACAATCCCAGGAACGCCATCAGGCTTCGCGACAAGCTTCGCGAGGGTTTAGGTGACGCCTACGTCATCCGCTTCCATGATTTCTACCGGGTGCGGGTAGGGCACCTTCCCAGCGAGGACGCGGCGGACGAACTCCTGACGCGATTGAACAAGCTCGAGCTCGACGGCTTCGTCACGCGCAACGATTAGGAATTTGGGAATTGGAATTTGGGAATTGGGATTTGGGATTGAAAGACGGCAGGCGGAATGCCTTCGAAGGCCCGTCCCAAGCCGCTTCTTAAATCCGCAATCCCAAATCCAAAATCCTAAATGTTCTTCTTTCCTTCGGTCGGGCTGTCGGCCGCTGCGTCGAGGAAATTGAGCCACAGCGTGCGGTGCCTGGGGCCGTCGAACTCGAGAAAAAACACTCCCTGCCAACGCCCGACGAGGAGATTGCCCTGTCGTACCGGGACGAGCACGTGGTTGCCGCCGAGCAGAGACTTGATGTGGGCGTCCGCGTTTCCCTCGGCGTGCTTGTAACCCGCGTCCTCCGGAACCATGCGCCCGAACCAGCCAAGGATGTCCTCGGCCACGGTGGGATCGAATTTCTCGTTGACGGCGACGGAGGCGGTCGTGTGCGGGCAGTAGACGAGAACGGCGCCCGTCCCGCCCCACTGGCGGCAAGCCTGTTGAACGTTTCGGGTGATGTCCAGCGCTTCACATCGTTTCTGCGTAACGACAGCCAGTTCCATTGTATCCCCCCAACTTAAATGAGCATGCAGGACCGGATCGGGTCCTTCCAAGGTTCGTCGCCCGCGACGCATCGGCCCCATCGTCCCGGCTTCCATGAATCCCAACGTTCTGAGCGGCGCGCATCCCTCCTGTCGGAATCCCTGTCTAAAAATAGGGCACCGAAAGACCTTTAATCAAGGGGTTTGAGGGGCCATGGCGCTCTTTTGTGCGGTGTGGCACACTTCATGGCCCTTCCGGTCCGGAGCCGGGGCGGGACGGAAGCGGTTGTCGCCCGCGGGTGAAGTGCCTCCCGCATTGTCACTGCCGGACCTGAAAACTCCACGAGGGACGTCCTGTCGAGCATAATCGACTATACTGACGCCGTGGCGGTTATACTGCCTCGGTCCGGCGGATGCTTTTTCGGGAGGGTCTGAATGGGAGCGGAATCACGGGAGGATCTGGTCTGGTGTGCGGCGGACCCGCACTTCCATGCCGGTGACCCGGCCCTTCCCGTCTTCTTGCGATGGCTGGGTGCTTTCGACTCCAGCGGAACCGCAACGCTCGTCCTGCTCGGAGATCTCTTCCAGGTATGGCTGGGCATGGCCGCGACCGGCACGCCGGAGCAGGATGAAGTCCTCTCGGCGCTCGGCTCGCTCACGGCGAAGGGCCGCAAGGTCGTCTACCTTGCCGGCAACAGGGACTACTTCGTGGAGGGGCCGGCGCTGAAGGCCGGCATGTCGGTTGCCGAAAGCTGGGAGATTCGCACGGGCGGGGCCCTGGTCCACTTCGAACACGGCGACCTCATCAATACGTCCGACCTGAACTACATGCGATGGCGGGAGATTTCCCGTGCTGGTGCCGTCAGGGCCCTCGTCAACGCCCTCCCATTCTCGTGGCAACAGGCGCTCGCACGGCGTCTCGAGGCCGACCTCGCCGGCACGAACGCCGCCTACAAGAGCTACGATCCGGTCCGCGAGCTTGAAGTGTGGGCCGAGCGCCTCAGGCGCCGGGGCGTGGGGCTCGCCGTCCTGGGGCATTTTCACGTGAACAGGACGGTCAGAGCGGCGGGAGTGACGGTCCGTTTCGTCCCGCAGTTCAGGGAAGACGGTCTGCACCTGCGGCTGGACGCATCGGGGCGGGCGAGCCTCCTGGCCTTCAACGGGTCGTGAGCGGGCCTGTCGTTCCCTTCCGGGATTGACGCCCCGGTTCCCTGCCGCGGGCTCAGTCTTCCCCTCGCAGCCGCTTGAGAATATCGGCCGAATTGGTCACGCTGCGCCTGATCCACAGATCGGCGAGGCGCCTCGCCTCGGCGTCCGGCAGCCCTCTCTCGGAGAGGGCCGGGCTGTCGAGCAGGGAGGCTATCAGGATGCCCGCCGCGACGGATACGTTGAGGCTTCCCACAAAGCCGTCAAGCGGGATGGTCAGGAGGGCGTCCGCACGGTCAACCCAGAAGGGGGTCACGCCTTCCCGCTCGTTTCCCAGGACGAGGGCGACGGGACCCTCCGGGACGAACGCCGCGAGAGGGACGGCCTCGGGCGACAGCACGGAGACGATCACTGCGTACCCGCGCGTCTTCAACGCCTGAAGGCACAGGGACGCGTCCTCCTCCCTGTGGAGGGTCAGCCAGTGCTGCGTGCCGAGGGCCACGCGGGGGTTGAATCCCGCGGGCGCCTGGCCCGTGAGGATGAGGTGCTGGACGCCGAAAGCCTCGGCGGTCCGCATGATGGCCGAGAGGTTGTGTGGATCGTAGAGGTTGTCGAGGACGAGAACCAGCTTGTCCGTCCGGGCCGCAAGGACCGCCTCGATCCGTTCGAGCCTCTGTTCGGTTGTGAAGGGTGCCAGCAGGTCCCAGACCTCTCCGCGTCCGTCTTCCTCGGAGAGGTCCCTTTCGAGCTTCTTCCAGTCGGCGATGCCGCGCCGGTCCGACGGGGCGCCGCCTGTTCGGCCGGATCGATTCATGCGGACTACTGCACGGGCTCCGTTTCCACGGTCAGATAGAAGTACTTCGCGGTGGTGATCCGGCTGTGGACGTAATCGAAGGCGACGTAGTAGGTCTCTGTCTCGCCGGGCTTCGTGGCGCCGAGTTTGCTTCCCGTTGTGCCGCAGCCGACCAGATTTCCGCTGCCGTCGAAGAGCGCGATCGCTACGTGGACCTTGTCGGCCCGGGTGCCGTAGTTCTTCACGTTGACCACGGCCTCGTTGCGGCCGCGAATGTTGAGCTTTCGCGGCCCGATGAAATTGGGGAACTTGAACTGGACGTCCTGGATCTCGAGATTGCCGGCCTTCTGGTTGAGCCGTATCCACCGTTCCTGAACGAAGTCGAACCGCTTGCAGAAGAACTCGGCGCTGAAGGGGATGGTGAGAACCAGCAGGAGGAAGACCATGAGAACTTTACGGCGAAGCATGAGGATCTCCTTTCTCAAAGGTCCTGTCCCATGCGGACAGGAGCCTGTCCCAGTGGGACCGGTCCGGAGTCAATACGAGCGAAACCACGATCTGCCAGAGGCAGAGCATCAGCATCTTCCAGGCCGGCCTGCCGCCCAGGGAAGCCAGGGTTACGGCGACCAGCCCCAGGCTCTCTCCGGCGGCCAGGAGGAAGAGCAGCGTATAGAAGGTATGTTGGATCATGGCCCCCACGTCCTTCAACCCCCGAGCCCGGAGGGCCCGGGGCGTGAAGGCCGCCCACCTGCCGACGAACACTACGCACATCACGAAAAGTCCGAAATAAAGGCCTATGGTTCCGATGGCGGCCGCGGCGCCGGGGGGAGGCACCTGCGCTGCCATGCCTGCCGACGCGGCTGCGTAGAGGACGGCTGAGGCGATATAGATGATGTACACGTAGCGGTAGGTGCGGATCTTCCTGTACAGATCCGCGAGGTTCTCGCCGGTCAGCCCCGGGCGCCCGCTTTCGGTGTCTCTATCGGTCCGCATCGAAACCCCGCAGAAATGCCACGTCCCCTGCCTCCTGTTTCAGCGTCCGGCGCCGGCCGCGCCGAGCCCGCCCTCCTCGACGTCGAAGTCGTACAGGCTCCGGTCCAGCAGAAAACGGGGATCAACGCGCATCAGGGCGGAGAGGACGGAGCGCCGGACGTGGGGATATCGCCCGGCCACGCCTTCGATGAGCCTCTTCATGCGGGCCCTCTCCTGGTCCTTCTCCCCGCACAGCCAGCAACCGCAGTCTATGATGGGGAAACCGCTCTCCGAGGCGTAATCCCGGAGCATCGACTCAGTGACGTACACCATGGGCCTGATCACCGTGGTCCGCCCGTTTTCCGCCATGAGCTTGGGAGGCATGGCCTTGAGGCTGCCCTCGAAAAAGACGTTCATGAGGAGCGTCTCCGCGAGGTCGTCCAGATGATGACCGAGGGCGAGCTTGTTGCATCCGAGCGACCGGGCCGCCCCGTAGAGCGCCCCCCGCCGGAGGCGAGCGCACATGGAGCAGTACGGTGATCCCGGCCGGCGCTTCTGCTCGACGATGGAGGTGATCCCGGTTCGCTCGAGGTGAAAGGGAACGCCCTTCTCCTCGAGGTAATCCCGCACGAGGTCGAACTGGAAGAACTCGCTGCCGTTGTGGATGGTGAGGGCGACGACGTCGAACGGGACGGGGGATTTTCGCCTGAGCTTGAGCAGCAGATCGAGAAGGCTGAAGGAGTCCTTGCCCCCGGAGAGGCCCACGGCGATACGGTCACCCGCCTTGATGAGGTCGAAATCAAAAATCGCCTTCCCCACCTGGTGAAGGAGTATGCGCTCGAGTTTGATGCCCGTGGCCGCCGTGCCCGCCATGCTCTGAGCATAGCACAACGCGCGTCGAAGGCTGCGAGCAGATGAGTCGGAAGTTAGTGGGAGCAGGGACCGGGGCGCCGGAAAGCGTTTGAAGAACTGCCGTCGGTCAGGCGGTCGCGACCGGTCCGGTCACGGCCGACCCGCGCTACGCGCCGCGACCTTGAGGCGATCAGCAAGGCTTCGCTGCCGCCACCCCATTAAGAGGGGCGGCGACGGGAGCGGACCCTCTCCATTGTCAGATTTCACGGCCCGGCACCTCGACGTACGGAAGTACGACTCGGAGCCGAACCGCTCGTCTTTCGCGGATAGGGCTCACTCGCGTCGCGACGCGGCTTCCGATGCCGTGCATGGAAAGCCAGCGCTAATCGACGATTGTGCCGCCCTGCTAGCACCGACCCGAAAATCGGGGAATCGTGCCGGCGAGAGGGAGTTTACGGGCAATGGCCGTATGGCAGTGTGTTCGAGTTTCGGGCAGGCCATCGAAGGCCCGTCCCCGGTCGTTTGGGGTATGTCCTCCGGTCTTTTGGCCCTAGCCCTTGGGCCTGGAAGAAGGCCTGAATCTCACTTCTCTGCCGTCTCCCAAATCCCAAGTCCCAATGGACTTCCTACTTCTTGGCCTTCCGCCGGAAGTCGGCGGGATCAAGGCCCAATCCCGCGAGCTTCTCGTAGAGCCTGGAGCGGCTCAGGTTGAGGATACGCGCGGTGGCGGCCACGTTGCCCCCGGCCGTTGCCAGGGCTTCGCGGATGGCCTTGCATTCGGCGTCCTGCCGCGCCTCCTCCAGGGAGCCCGCGGCGGTCTGATCGCCGGCCGTTACGGGAGATGTCCCAAGCTGTCCGGGCGTGGGAAGTCCGGGCCCTGCGAGCAGGGCGGCCCGCTCCACGGACCACCGCAGTTCCCTCACGTTGCCGGGCCATGCCCGCTCCTTGATCGCGGCGCGAAAGTCCCCGCCCATCATTTCCGCCGGCCATCCCTGGCGAATCCTCGCTTCGTCGAGAAAGCGCTGGGCGAGGAAAACGATGTCCTCCGGTCTTTCGCGCAGGGGCGGCACGCGCAGGGGAAAGCCCGAGATCCTGAAAAGGAGGTCTTCGCGGAACGAGCCGTCCTTGACCTTTGCGCTAAGGTCTCGGTGTGTGGCCGCGATAACCCGGACGTTCACCGTGACATTTTTATCCGCACCGACGGGCTCGACGGCGCCCTCCTCCAGCACGCGCAGGAGCTTGGCCTGGAGGGGAATGGGCAGGTCCCCGATCTCGTCGAGGAAGAGGATACCCCCGTCGGCCGTGACGAACTTCCCCTTCCTGTTCACCTCCGCGCCCGTAAAGGCGCCTTTGACGTGGCCGAACAGCTCGGACTCCGCCAGGTTCTCGGGCAGTGCCGCGCAGTTGAGCGCCACGAAGGGGCCCTGGGATTCCGGGCTCTGGCCGTGAATCCACCGGGCGAGGACCTCTTTACCCGCGCCCGTTTCCCCCATGATCAGAATGGGAGCAGGGGACCGGGCGATGCGCCTGGCCTCCTTCAGGACGGCCTCCATTCGGGGCGAGACCGTGGGGAAGTCGGTGCGGGACGATTCGGAGGTCTGCTTCAGAAGCGCGCTCTGCCGTACGGCGTTGCGCAGCGTGATGAGCACGCGCTCCCGGTCCAGCGGCTTCTCGAGGAAGTCGAAGGCCCCCCCGCGCACGGAGGCTACCGCCGCCGGAATGGAGCCGTGGCCGGAGATCATGACGACGGACGTCGGCAGGCCCCGCTCCTTGACGGCTTCCAGGACGGCCGTGCCCTCCCCGTCGGGAAGCAGAAGGTCCACGAGTGCCGAGTCGGGCACGGGCTGGGTGTCCAGTATTTCGATCGCGGATTCTACGTCGGCTGCCTCCGAAACCGTGTAGCCCTGTCTTTCCAGGATGCCTCGGAGCGCCTCCCTGATTGCCGGTTCGTCGTCTACCACGAGCACTCTGGCCATGGCACAAGGGTAAAACGAAAGAACGCACGGGGACAAGGGCTGCGGGGGATTTTGGATTTTGGAATTGGAATTTGGGATTTGAAAGGCGGCGGGGAGCGGGCCGACGGGTAAGGCAGAAGCACACTCTGTCACCCAAGGGCTAAGGCCGAAGGGCTAAAGGCTAAATGGAAGACGATGGGGGCCGGGCCTTTGAAGGACCGCATCCGCCCTGCTCACCTTCTCACCCAATCCCCTACTCACGGCGCCGGAGGCGCGGATCACTTGATCATTCCACCACCTCCCGCCGTGAATCGGGTTGCCAAATCACCTGCGCCACCGGGGGCGGCGCACCCAATCTTGACTTTGAAATGGATGGGGCGTATATTGCCCTCCTCTGAACGGGGGTAGGCCCCAAAAGCTCTTATTTCGCGTTGGTCAGGAGGTTCTTGATATGGCAGATTCAAGCCTGAAGTTTGAAGAAAATGTTCCCGGCAAGTGGTACGTCGACGAGAATTGCATCGCCTGCGATTCCTGCATGTCCATCGCGCCGGATCACTTTGTGATGAGCGAAGACGGAAGCCACGCCTTCGTCTCGAAACAGCCGGAAAACGCCGAAGAGGAACAGCTGTGCGAGGACGCCATGGCGTCCTGCCCCACAGAGTCCATCGGCGACGACGGCGAATAGCAGCGCACGGGGCCTGCCTGAAAGGGCCCCGGTCACGCGGCAAGGCACGGCCCGGGAGTTCGCTCCCGGGCCGTTTTCTTTTGACCCTCCTTCCGGTGTACAATTCGTTTTTATAAAGAAGATTACGAAACGTCCATCTATGGAGGAAGACATGCGGCGGCACTTGTGGACGGTCATCCTTCTTCTGGGCTGGGCCGCGACCATCGCGGCACAGAGCCCTTATCCCCACCAGGAGATTAAATTCGGCATCCGGGTGACGCCCGACCAGTGGTCCGGGCTGGTCAAAGTACTCGAGGCCCATCCCGCCGATTCGGCGAACCCGGTGGGCGTTACGCTCATGATCACGGAGAACTGGGCCGCCGCTCCCGACTGGAAGGCCCTTGACGAGACCGTGGAGGCCGTGGGCAAGGCCCACGCCAGGCTCTGCATCGCGACGAAGATCCCGGACGAGCCGGGAAGCCAGGCGGCGCTGACCTATCTCAGCACCCTGTCGGATCACGCCGGCGCCCGCGTGGACGCCCTCGGTCTGTCGTTGAGCCAGTCACAATTCTCCTCCACGCTGCAGGCCGATCCACAGCGCCTCGCCCTCGTCTTGAAGGAGATGACCGTTGCCCTCAGGGGCCGGACCGGGGCAACCATCCTGCTCGGTGAAGTGAAGCCGGACGATCTCCCGGTCATGAAGCCGCTTTATGCGATGGATTTCAGGGCCTACGTGGAAGGGTATTCCTCGGACGCGGCCGGCCCCACGGGGGAGCCCTCGGGTGACGTGGTCAAGTTCCTCCAGACCTATCATCTCGGCGCGCCCATCCTACTGCACCTGCCCCGTATATCGACGGCCATCGGGGCGCAGCTGATGGTCCTGCTGTCCGCCTCCCGCGACGCGGTCTACACGGACATGGAAACCGGCGACGTCGAAACCGTCTGGACGGCACTGCTCGACCTGAGGAGGCTGATCACGCCCCACATGGCCCCCGGATACGCCACCCAGGCCACGGCCATCAGCGACGCGTCGGGACCGAGGCCCGACATCGGGATCATCAACCTGCTGGATGCCACGAAGATGATCCAGGGCATGGTGCTGGTCCCGCGGGTGGTCGGCTCGAAACCCGGTTCCGTGGACATCAAACTCCCCACGGCGGATCTGACGGACCCCGAGGCCCACCCTCTGCCGTCGGGCAAGAAGATCGCGCTCGGGTACGACGCCAACCAGAGGAAGCAGGAGACGGTGCTGCACGTCCCGTGGCCCGGCAAGGCCGTACTGGTGCTCTTCAGCAGGTTGAAGACGGGGACCGTGGGCGAGCAGAAGGTGGACGTGTCCACGACCTACCGGATTCCCGTCGAGGTCATCCTGGCCAGGCACCAGGCCGTCCAGGAGCCCCAGAACGTCTTCCTCGACAATTACAGGCGCAGCGCCGAGGTCGACTATCACTTCAAGCTCCCCGGAGGGACGGGCAGCCTTGACGTCACTTTCATGAACACCTTTTATTTTGAAAAGGGCGCGGGCGCGAGGTGGGTGCAGAACAGGCTTCTCATCAACGGCGTGGCGTGGAAGGGAAAGAAGATCCCCGAGTTGCCCATCATCGAGCCAGAAAAGGTCAACACCCTGCCCCTCGCCCTTACGCTCGGCCATGACTATTCGTACCGTTACATCAAGGACGAGCGGGTGGACGGGCACGACTGTTACGAGGTCGAGTTCATCCCCCTCCCCGGTGCCACGGGCAGCCTCTACAACGGGAAGGTCTGGATCGACAAGAAGAGCTACCAGAAGATCCGCATGACCGTGAGCCAGACGAACCTCCAGCCTCCGATGGTGAGCAGCGAGGAAACGGACACGTACGCGCCCTACAAGGCCCCGGACGGAAAGACTTACTGGCTGCTGAACAAGGTGACCGGCCAGCAGATCTTCGCGATGGTCGGCGCTCAGGTCGTGGGCGAGCGGGAGATCACCTTCGGGCCGCCGGAGCTAAACGATCCGGGCTTCCACGAGCAGATCGCCAAGGCGGAAGCGGGCGACAAGCCCATCCTCCAGGAGACCGACAAGGGCCTGCGGTACCTGGTCAAACAGAAGGACGGCACGAGGAAACTCCGGATGGAACCTGATTCCAGCAGGCTTCTGGGCGCCGCCGGGTTTTACTATGACAAGAGCCTGGACTACCCCCTGCCCATCGTGGGCGTGGACTATTTCAACTACAACTGGCGCAAGACCAAAACGCAGGTCAACATGCTGATCGGAGGGGCCGTCAACACGCTGACGGTCTCGAAGGTCGACCTTTTCCCGAAAGTCGACGGAACCCTCAACGCAGTGCTCTTCGCCATCCCCTTCCAGGACAAATATTATCCCACGGGGGTCGAGGACAAGGCCCAGCGGGTCAAAATCCTGCGCGAGATCGCCTCCGGGAGCCTGGGCTGGCGGTTCAACCAGTTCTCCAAGCTGTCTCTTGACGTGGCTGGACGATACTATCGTTACACGAGCGTGGGAGAGACGGCCCCCGATT
>Ga0315535_1002482_pt1 | contig 11728 bp, 16 predicted proteins | sample SalMarSW160220MG_2_FD_203092 | JGI IMG/M metagenome (GOLD analysis project Ga0315535, IMG submission 203092) | Salt marsh sediment microbial communities from the Plum Island Ecosystem LTER, Massachusetts, United States - Salt Marsh Sediment SW1602-20 ...
GTCGAAGAAGCGAAAAAGGAAGCTCCTGCAGAAGAGAAGCCTGCTGAAGAAGGGAAGAAAGAAGAGCCAAAGGAAGAGGAGAAACCCGCAGAAAAACCTAAAGAGGGAGAAGCTCCTGCTGAGGAAGATAAGTCCCTTGAGGAAGTAGGGAAGATCGACGAAGAGATAAAGAAGGATGACGAAGAGATAAAGAAGGATGACGAAGAGATCGAGAAGATAGAGAAAGAGCTCGGGGAATCCGAGAAGGGCGAAGAGGCTCCTGCAGAAGAGAAGAAAGAGGAGTGAATCAATCTTTTTCCTTTATTGAGGATCCATAATGCCTGCAAAGAAGAAGACGACAAAGAAGGAAGGCGAGAAGAAAACTCCCGCAAAGAAGAAGCCTACGAAGAAGGCCGCTTCGAAGAAGACAGAGGAACCTTTGCAGCCAGAGGTCAATATAGGCCTTGTCGGCCATGTCGACCACGGCAAGACGACACTTACAGAGAGGCTGTCAGGCAAATGGACAGACACGCATTCTGAAGAGCTGAAGCGCGGCATAACCATAAGGCTCGGCTACGCAGACGCGGTATTCTACAAGTGCGCGAAATGCGATTCGCTCGGTGTCAGCGCGAAATGCAAGTGCGGCGGAGATGCCGAACCGCTCAGGAAGGTCAGCTTCGTCGACGCTCCTGGGCACGAGTCGCTCATGGCCACGATGCTTGCAGGCACCACTATAATGGACGGCGCGCTATTGCTCGTCGCAGCGAACGAGACCTGCCCTCAGCCGCAGACAAGGGAGCACCTGATGGCACTGCAGATCATGGGGGTGAAGAACCTCGTGGTGGTGCAGAACAAGATAGACCTTGTCAAGGAAGAGGACGCGATCAAGAACCACGAGCAGATCAAGGAATTCCTGAAAGGCACAGACTACGCTGACTCGCCGATAGTCCCTGTATCGGCGCAGCACAACATCAACATCGACCTGCTTATAGAGACCATCGAGAAGATGATACCTACTCCGAAAAGAGACCTGACAAAGGACCCGATGTTCTTTGTCGCGCGGAGCTTTGACATCAACAAGCCAGGCTCAGAGCCTGCCAAGATGCTCGGCGGAATACTCGGAGGGGCGTTATGCCAGGGAAAGTTCAAGGTCGGCGACGAGATAGAGATGAGACCTGGCTACGAGTACGAGTTCGGCGGAAGGAAGAACTGGAAATCATTGTTCACAAAGATAACCGCGCTGAAGACCGGCGGCAAGGACGTCAAGGAGATAGTGCCAGGCGGAAGCGTAGGCATAATGACAGACCTTGACCCGTCCATAGTCAAGTCGGACAAGCTCACAGGATGCGTCGTAGGGTATAAGGATAAATTACCTCCTGTTTGGAGGCAGCTCAAGCTCGAGACACATCTCCTTGAGAGGGTGGTCGGAGCGAAAGACGACCTAACAGTAGAGCCGATAAAGCTCAACGAGCCCCTCATGCTCAATGTCAACTCAGCAGCGACTGTAGGAGTCGTGACAGAGCTGCACAAGAACTATTTCGAATGCGTCCTGAAGCTGCCGATATGCGCAGAGGCAGGCTCGCGTGTCACCATATCCCGGAGGCTCGGATCAAGGTTCAGGCTGATAGGGTATGGCCGCATAAAGGGATGATTCCCGTATCCGCAATGTTTTCTCCAGGCATACATTTATAAATCAACAATCCTGTCAATCCTTGTGATGGTAGATCCGAAACCAGCCAGCCATACAAGCGGCCTCCTGGAAAAGGTCAAGGATGAACCTGAAGGGACACTCGCAGGACTCCTCAATGCAGCAAAAAAAGAGGAGAAAGCGCTTCTTTCTGAAGTCCGATCAGCATTCAAGAGTTCAAGGCGCGCAATAAAGCTGGTCAGGCCATACAAGACAGACATCTTCGGGGAATCATTCGGCATCAGAGGCAGATTCAGGTACAAGCGGTTCAAAAGATTGGTAAAAGGATCCCTGCAATGCGTGATCAGCGCCAGGATACATCTTCCTGCCATCGAGACAATAGCCAAGGAAGTCAAGGAGTGGATCCTGGGCCATAAGACAGACACGAGCGTGGCCGGGCTCCTGCCAGCAGACGAGAAAGTCATCGCTGAGGCGCGCAAGGCAAAAGAGTTACTTGAATCCGCTGTCAAGCACCTCACAGAGCTGGACGCCATGACCTGGGGCAGCGCATCTGCAACCCCCTCATTCTTCTCGTTCGGGATGTATTATGTGCCTGTAGAGCAGAAAAGTTCGCATGAGATGGGTCTCAAGTTCCGCGCAGACTGGATAAAACAGTTGAGGAAATCGAATGATTCGCTAGAGCATTTTGCTGATGCTGTCGAGAACATGTTCAGGCTGCAGATGGAAATAAACAAGAAGTACAGGGCATGAACCTCTTTTATTCTTGAAAAAACTTATAAATGCATGATGCATAGCCAGCAGTGTAATCCTAAAAGAGGTGTAAAGTGGAGAAAAAATCATTGTCTGATACCGATCTTCTCGTAGCTAGGCAGTTGTATCAGAGGCTGTACTCCAAGGCATTGCCGCATGCAGGAGAGGTCGCGCTTGAGGACATTGAGATAGCATCATATAACATCGACTCTAATCTGGATGAGTTCAAGAACTATGGGTTGGGGCTCAAGGTCATCGTCATATATTCTTTAGAGACAGGGAATACTCAGACAGGGCACACAGGCAAAGTACTTCTTAATCTTCCATGGCAGGTATTGATAGAGCACGAGCATGCGGACATTGATGTGCTGCCTAAGGGCAGCTCTGTGCCCGATGGCTATGTGCTGCTGCGCGATGAAGTGAATGAGTTTGCCGGGATAAAGGAGTACGATGCTGACGGAGCGCCGAAGGTCATCGAAGGTGAGCAGCAGTACAGGTTCAGGGATTCTGATTATGTGATAGTCGCGTCAGAAGGGAAGGACTCGAAGCTCTCCTCAGAGCCTGTGTTCCATTTCGAAGGCAAGTCAGAGACATTCAAGATGATATACGGCGATGCTGTGCTGTTCTCAGATGATGCTGTTGTGTTGTCTTCTCCTGTGGATACGAATGTGATACCTGACAGGTTCAACTCAGAGCTTGACAGGGTTCAGGTTACGACTTCAAGGAAGGTGTATCTTGCTCCTGGAAGTGAGGTGCTGCTGCCCAAGCATGCAAAGCATTCAGTGCTTGCAGGAGCAGAAGGCGCAGTGTATCTCGAGTTCTCCACTCCTAGTCTGGATGAGGCGGATGTATTCACTGATGAGAGGGTGATACGGTGAGGCACAACAACATCCATAAAGACCTGCCCTGCTCCGGTTCGCTCACTGCGCTCGCAAACCTCTCGCGCCGCCACGCATGCCTGAGTAGTTATACTGATTCATCAACCGACCAGTCTGTTCAGCGTAACATCTCCTTGAAGCATGCTGACAGGCGGCCACGGTCAGGTCTTTATGGTCGGATGGAGGTGTGCTGTCATGTATGATCTTGTGTGTTTCGGAGAGGTGCTGTGGGATGTGTTCGGCAGGGATAAGAAGATAGGCGGGGCACCTTTCAATGCCGCTGCTATCGGGGCAAGGCTCGGGATGAAGACAGCGATGATAACCGCAGTTGGCAAGGATATACTTGGGGATGAGCTGGTCAAGAAGGCAGAGGGGAACACGAAACTGATACTGCAACGGAATGCGTCTGCGACAGGCACAGTGAACGTGAAGCTGGACAGGAAGAAGAATCCCAGCTTTGACATCAAGCCAAATGTTGCGTATGATCACATCAAGCCTAATGCTGAGATGGCAAAGGCGTTGTCTGACGCGCACTTCTTCTGTTTCGGCACTCTTGCGCAGAGGAGCAAGGTGTCAAGGGAGACCCTGCGGCAGATACTCAAAGGCTTTGAAGGCGTGACTGTGTATGACTTCAACCATCGCAAAGGCATAAGGAACTGGGAAGAGATGTTCAGGGAATCAATACGGTATACAGACGTGCTGAAGCTGAATGCAGAAGAGCTGAAACTGCTCAAGAAGGCATACGGCAGCAAGAGCAATGACGAGGAGTTTGTGCTTGCTTTGATGATAGAGAACAATCTCATGCACGTGTTCGTGACATTAGGCGAGGAAGGGGCTGCGCTGTACACTGGCGGGGAAGTTATCTATGTAGATGCTCCTGAGGTCGATGTGGTCGATACGACAGGCTGCGGGGACGCATTTACCGCAGCAGTCGTGTATTCATTGTTCAGGTCATTCGACAAGCACAAGATGCTTTCGTTTGCTGTGGAGAAGGCTTCACGCGTTGCTATGGTAAGAGGGGCATTGCCTGGAAGTCTGTGAGGTTTCTAATCTCTCTGAATCTTTTTCGCATTTTTCCCTTATTCTTGAAAATTTGATCTGTTGGACCGCATGATTTCTGGATTGCGCGGAAGGTTTCTGGAAAAAGAGCAAGCAGGTTTAAGAATCCTGAAAACATATCTATAGACAAGGAGGTGCTTGCAGATCATATCCTTTTCTGCGCGCAAGGTTTAAATATGGATGAAGACATAATGATTGGTATGAGAACCTTTACCGCGATAGTCAATAAGGAAGAGGATATGTATGTGGCAAAGTGCCCTGAGGTAGGAACTACAAGCCAGGGCAAGACTGTTGAAGAAGCAGTTGCCAACCTCAAAGAGGCCACAGAGCTTTATCTGAAAGAGTTTCCTCTGAAAGGTGAGCAGCCTTTCCTGACGACTTTCGAGGTGGAGGAAGTTGCCAGGACTTAAGAAGATATCCGGCAGAGAATTTGTGCGTGTACTGTGCAATAAGTTCGGTTTCTCTATTGCCCGGCAGAAAGGCAGCCATATTGTGTTGGTGAAAGAGACAGTGCAGGGCAAGGCGGGAACAGTGGTGCCTGACCATAAAGAGCTTAAGATAGGTACACTCAAAGGCGTGCTTAAGCTGGCAAGGGTGAGTGAGGATGAGTTTGCTGAGTGGCTGTAAGTGCTGTTTTCTTGGGTTTCAAAGGGTTGTTTTCAGGTGTTTGAGGGTTTTTATCACCACTATGCAGTGACTACAAAACGAAAGGTTTAAATATAAGTTCTGTTTCTATCTTATAAAATGATGTTATTTCGGGAGGTGGCTGAACAATGGGAGATTCACTCGAGGAAATGATCAATAAGCCTTCCAAGCTTGGACGAGTTTGGAAAGCTGTCAAAAGATACACAGTAGCGCCGCTGGTGCTTGCGACTGGATTCTATGCAATGGGCTGCGGTGGTGGAAATAATAATGGCGAGAACCATGCGCCGAACGCGATATCGCAGAGCTCTCTCATGCCTGCTAATAACTTCTCTTATGATGTAGGGGATGTTCTTACAGTCGGTTTTGATTGTCCGGCGGATCCTGACGGCGACGCTTTGACAGGACGAGTTGTGGTGACTGGAGACACTGATGGTGTTCCAGGAAAGAGCGCTGGAGATTTCACAAGGACAATCAATCTTGGAACACTGCAGGCCGGAGCCAATTATTCTGAAGATGTCGACACATCTGGTTTTGAAGCAGATGCTGCAGGCACTACTTATACAGTCGATATCTTTGTCTCAGACGGAAAAGCAGAAGTCTCAGCTACAAGGACAGGAACACTGTTCGGTGAGGCTGAAAATACAGCACCTGTGGCGGCTTTCAACTATGCTCCGCAGAATCCGAAAGTCGACGAGGAAATCACATTTACTTCCACTTCAACAGACGCAGACGATGATGCGCTGACTTGTTCATGGGACCTTGACGGAGACGGACAGTTCGATGATTCAAATGACTGCACAGCAAACTGGACATTCGACACAGCAGGAGATCATGATGTAAGCCTTAAGGTCACTGATGGTGAGGATGAGGACACGATGAGTCAGACAGTGAGTGTGGAAGAGGATATCAATCCGGTTAGGGTGACGGGGTGTTATGTTAGAGGGTCGAATGTTGGTGTGAGTATAGCAATCGATTGTTATTGCTCAGATACTGCCGAATCTTTTTCCTTGACTGGTGGACCAGAGAGTGCTAGGATATTTAATGATGGTGGCATAATAACATCAAGAATAATGGAGGCAAGTGATGTCGGGCTTCACACATATATTGTTACATGTACTGCTGGTGGAATCACCAGCGACCCTTATGAGTTTACAGTGCCTGTGGATATACTTGAGGGCAGAGTCACAGTACGCTGCCAGGGTTCTGCCAATGCGACAGAGTTCCTGCTGCCTGAGACGAGCGTCGATGTAGTTGCTGAGCAGTGCGTGGCGGGTTACACTCCTGCGCTCAAGCCTGCCGCGAATGGCGATCCTGACTATATAGGTGATGCTGATCCCACCTGCATAAAAGGCGCTATCAACAGCCTTCCTGCAGCAGAGAAAGAAGCGCACAAGAACTACAACAGCGGCAACACGATATCAGACCTTGACTGCACTTTTGATTTCGCGCAGGTCAAGTATCATCACGATTAAATCTTTTTCTTTTTATTCGGATTATATCCGGTAATTGTCAGGAAAAGTTTAAATACTTTGACAACAATTAGAATAACATGAAGAAAAAGAATATCCGCAAGATTGAGAATTTCAAGCCTTCAATACCTGATGAAGTCAGGAATGATCCTGAGTTCCGCAAGGAGATAAGAAAGTTCATCAAGGCTTCTTTATCAGTCTATAAACTGGATGATTCCTGAATTCCTCTAACAATTTCTTGTAGTCTATAAAGGTTGGTGTGCTGAGTTTTCTTTGTGTGTTGACTTGTTCATAAGCCTTTAGAGCAGGTCGAGAGACCATTGTTTTCCTGTCTGCAGAATATATCAGGTCAAGACCATTCACGCTCGCGCAAGCTACGAGAAGGAAATCTATCTTGATGCTGGTATCCCAAGAATAGGTCCCTCCAAGTTGTTTGTATAATAAATGATATGATTTTGCAATATTTTCAATTTTGGGCATATGTTCAAGGACGCGCCCTTTTGTTATAGAATCATATAAGACGAGCAGCATCGAACGAGCTTTTTTGCTTAAATCTGTCTTTTTAGGTATTTTTCTCAGCTCCTTCCGTATGTAAGAATATCCATAGACTATGAATTCATCATCTGCCAATATCGCATGCTCCAAGACAGGATAATCATGCTCATCAATAAGGTTACCATACACATTAGTGTCAAAAATCACCCTTTTCATTCAATTAAAAAAGTCTTTGAGCTTAATAAACGTTTGCGAGAAAAAAGCGGAAGTTTTCCGACGAGAAACAGATAATGAGTAGTCTGATCCTTCTGTTTCTTGAAGGTGATTCAGTTCGATATTAAGAAAAAAGGAGAGGCCTTGTGGCCTCCCTGCTTCTCCAACACCCGGGAATGTAGTCAATGTTTTTGGAGATCATATTGCCCAAGGAGATGTTCCAGTTCCTGTTCGTCCTGCTCTGAATCGCATAGAACCATATTCATGAAGCTGGAGGTCTGCCTCGCAATCCTCTCGAAATATGTCGACCCTATCTTCTCGAGCAGAGTCCTGTTCTCTTCAAGACTCTCAAACACTTCTTTGTAGGGCAGGCGAGCATCGATGCCTTCATCACATGCTCTTGCCATGCGCCTGTAAGTGTCTCCCAGTTCCTTAAGAAGCTCTTTCTGCAGCAGGTCCAGCCTTTCGAATCCGTCGCTGTATTTATCTTTCATCTTTCCTCCATCACCTCCTGATGATTGTGATGCTGAACAGCGCTTTATATGCTGGTTTCTATCTGGAGAACGCATGTTTCTTAGAGGAAAACTTCCTGATTTTGCGCATGTTCTCCGAATAAAACAGGGTATTCTGAAACATTTCCGTGCCAGGCATTGATAGTTCCGGTGTCGCTGGAAATGTTCCGCATATTCAGGGAAAACTTTCTTTAAGCCCTGGAACATATTAATCATAAGCATGAATATTTTTGAGGTGGGAAAAATGACAGAAGATAAATATGAACGAGTCGTTGAAAAATATGCCGTATTGAGGAAGTATCTGGAGAATGCAGAGCCTGCATTGCGGTTCACACAGAGCCTCACTAAACCCGGCTTTTCTTTCCAAAAGATGATAGATGTGGTCGATCTTAACGAAAGGCTGGAGGGGCTGCTTGAGGAGCCAGGGAAATAGCTAAGAATTCATCTGTTCAGAACAACAAGGTGATGAGTGCTGCTCCATCTGGCAGGTCTTCAAGGCTGACCCTGCAGTTCAGCTCCAAAACAATATTGGGCAGTCCGGTGACAGGGCATATTGACGCTCTGCGCGTGAATATGTCCCTGCCTGTGGCTTCCTGCACCTGCTGCAGCTGCTTGAGGTATTTATAAAGCATCTTTCTTGAGATCTTCCTGCAGAGCTGCTTTACAGGTACTTGGCTGTTCTTTGCCATAAGGGCGAAAAACAGCTTTTCAGAGTCTCTGCTTGTTATCAATGCTATATCTTTCATTTTTAAAGGGGTTTTGTAGTAACTGTGTAGTAACAACTATAAGTATTTTTGCCTTATAGTTTATATATTTTATATATTTTATTACTACTAATTAATTACTATTAGAATGGTTTTTAGAAAGATAAACTCTTGAAAACGACAATTCTGCTGGTGTGTTCACCAGTGGTTTGGATGACCAATGGAATTATGGAGTCAAAAGCTTGCTCTTCAGCGAGCAATCCGAGCTCGAAGGTCGAACATGCTTGAAGCTCTGCTCCAAGCCCGCTAAACCGAAGGTTTTGTCGTGCCACCAGTGTATTCATGGGTGGTGATTGCGAGCTTTTGACACACATAATTTCTTGAGGAAAACTGCAAAATGGACTCAGAGCAGGCTCTTCTACTGCTGCAGGTAATCCTTAAACATGTCTTCTTCCAGCCTGTGCCATATTCCTGGATATTCCCCATGTTCTCCATAGCAACCTTGTAAGTGCTGTACAGCTGTTGTCAACAGCCACTCTATGGTTGTTTTTAGGTCATCTCTAGGTTTTAGATCAAAGCATTCCAACGCAATCTTTTGGTTTTCCGCGTCTTGCTCCGCAAGGAGCGGGTGCTTGTATCTGCCTTCTATAAACGGGTAACCCACAGCACCTGTGTCCAGATTATACGTCACTGCAACACTTCCGCCAGGAAAGCTGTATCTCTTTCCTTCCAAATAATCTGGGAGCTCAAAACGCTCAAAAGGCAAAGAAAATTTTATGCCCTCAGGGACTCCTTCAACATTTACGCCTGTGTCCTCAAAGGCCTTTTCAATTTTAGATGTCAGATTTTCTTGTTTCATTGTGCATAGCAAGTAGTTTTTGAACTTAATTAATATTTGGTGCAGAATTCCGTAAATCAGCTTGATCTTTCTGGAGATTTGCCGGCGAGGATAAAAATAAAACGAAAAAAATAACAAAAATGAAAAATTTTACGTTTAATCCGCAAAATTTTTGGCTGTGTTTTTTGAGAACTTGAATGCTGCTGCTGTTTCCCAATCACCCTCCACCTTCTGAAGGTCTTGTTCCAGCCAAGCCACATACCTCCTTTCAGCCGCTCTATCCTCATGCGTCTTCATAAGCACTGTGTGGGATGGGTATGGCGGGTTGTAGATCACCGTATGGTTCGGGTGCTGTGCGATAATCTCTTCCAGATGATCCCTTGCCGAATCCAAATTCAGGAGGTTGTGCAGGAAAGTCAAACCACCAATCCGTAAACAATGATTAACTGCAAAATAACTTGAGCCTCTGCCTGCATAATCCCTATTTAAGAATGCAAGGTCAAAACCCCCTCTGGGAAGTTCGGGAGGATACTCGAGTTTACGCAGATCAAGCTGCACAAGCCTTGAGCGCGGATTGGCCTCAGCAAACACCTCGGGACGTCTTGATAAATCTTCAATGTCAACATATGTCCATTCACCAATCTTTCTCGGCAGAAACCCGGAAGGGCTGAAATACGGGCAGAAGTAAACTGCTCTGAAATCATCACCCAATATCTGCCTCACTATAGATAACTGGATTATGTTCTCCAGTTCTCTCTGCTTAAGCAACTCTTCACGTAATTTGTCTGGCCTCTTTAGCCATTCTTTGCGGGTACTCGACATTCATATCACCTTCGCATGTTCGTGTCCTGTCTAAACAGTCTCAGAAGGAAATGAATTACTATTATTTTAACGCTGGTCTCCATCTGGAAACAGTCTATTTCCCCCTGGGAACTAAAAAGCCGTCTGTGGAGACATCCGAGTTATATGAAGAAACCAGCCTTTTTAAAATCCTGGAAACACTCCTTTCTCAGTCATAAAACACAAAAGACATCCTGCGCGCACAGGCAGACACGACAGTTTATGACGCGGAGGAGCGGCCGCTCCTTTTTTATGCTGTTATGTTATTGTGACTGTGACGAGGCAGTGTTGTGTATTGCTGTAGAATCTGTTGGGAGATGTTTGATTAATCGCTCTTTTCCAGCATCTTGTTAATCTTTTCTTTGATTATTTTGATATAGAGGTTGAATTGGATTTCTACTTCATTCCATTCGCTGAAAGTTATCGGTGTTCCGTAATAGTTGATGCCGTTCCTTTTAGTCCTCACTTTCTCAAAGAATTCCCAATTGAACTCCAGTTCGGGATGTTTTTGGCATAAGTATGCGAATAGGCATTGGTGATTATCTATCTTTATCTTTTCGAACCTCAGGAATGATTCTGCCAGCTCGTGCAGGGCGTCGTAATATAACTTGTATACTGTGTTCCACTGGTTGCTTTGTTTTGGAAGACCTTTCTTTATGGTGTTGGCTGATTCGATATCTGCTTCTGCTATCACCCTTGTTGATTTTATCTTCTCTTTATCGACTCCTTCTGTAACTATGAAGTTACCTCCCTTCTTGCATTTGGTGAATGCTTCATCCTGCGTCAGGTATTTAGGCATTGATTCCTACCTCTAAAAAGTCCAAGTCTCCTTTAATAAGGTCTCCTTTAATAATGTTTCTTATGAGTCCTTTGCCTAACCTGGCCAATTCTTTTTTATTTTGGCATATGAATACCTGTATATCCCTGTGCAGCCTGGTTTCGTATTCTGCAATCTTCAACCCTTCAGAATCTCCGTAGATAAAGATGTCAATATCGCTTTTTTCGTACCAGTCTGATCTTGTGAAGCTTCCGAAAAGGATTACGGTTTTGGATTTCTTCAAGGAATACAGGTGGTTCAGAAGACCGCTTTCGTGCAGAGTTTTTAACGCAAATATCTTCTTCCTGTTACGATATTCAGGCCATGAATGGTTGCTTATGTAATGGGGCATCTCACCTTTTCTCTTTATCCTTTTTATGATGCCCTGCTTCATGAACTCTTTCAGCCACGCATCTGCCTTGCTCCTTGCGATCTTAGCCTCTTTGAGTATCTCTTCAAAATGCCACTCTTTGGTGGGCTGTTCAAAGAACAATTCCAGCACTTTATTTTCTTTGCTTTTCATAATAGTTCCTATAATCGGAACTAATTTATATATATTTCGGTCAAGGCATTGGGTTGTTTCATCACCACTCTTGCGTGACAACAAAACGAAAGATTTAAATATAAGTTCAATATCTGTACTATAAAGTTAATCTAAAACGGGAGGTGGCAGAACAATGGGCGATTCACTCGAGGAAATGATCAAGAAGCCTTCTAGGTTTTCAAAGGCCTGGAAAGCAGTCAAAAGATACACAGTAGCGCCGCTGGTGCTTGCGACTGGATTCTATGCAATGGGCTGCGGTGGTGGAAATAATAATGGCGAGAACCATGCGCCGAATGCTATATCTCAGAGCTCTCTCATGCCTGCTAATAACTTCTCT
>Ga0315535_1002486_pt1 | contig 11717 bp, 6 predicted proteins | sample SalMarSW160220MG_2_FD_203092 | JGI IMG/M metagenome (GOLD analysis project Ga0315535, IMG submission 203092) | Salt marsh sediment microbial communities from the Plum Island Ecosystem LTER, Massachusetts, United States - Salt Marsh Sediment SW1602-20 ...
ACACAACTGCCACACAGGAAGAGAGTAATCATTAATTTTAAAGGTGAAAGCATGAGCGAACGTATGCAATTGCTCGAGGTTTCTCCGAATGCAAGTATGTAACGTTTATGACTCATAGATTGTTTTGAATTATTAACATAGTCAACAGTGTATAAGCAAAAAACACGCCAAAACAGCCTGAACTAGTTGAAATTATCCTTGCTTATGTGAAGAAAAAGCAGTATTTGTACAAACTGTAACTCTTTATTATTCAAATAAAAAGCGTTCATTGGTCTCGATTAAACAATTATTTTTTCTGTATTCAGGCATGAAAATATTCTGTGTTGACAACTGTGGCTATTCTTTCATTTTGGTATATTTGTAAAGGCAAAGTTTTACAAATTAGGGCTTGAAAATAAACGATTTGTTATTTATATTTTCTTAAATTACATCATTTTGATCTTACCGGTAATAATAACCGGAACCGGGAGATTTTACATGATCTTTTTTCGAATAATTTTTCGGACTATTTGGACTAAAAACTTAAAGCTCTATTTACTTCGAAATCAGTTCAGGATTCATTCCATCTTGATGTTTGATTTGTTTTATCGCTCAGAAAATTTGAAAAATCCAAGACCGATTTTAAATTAAAACAGTTTTTAAAATTTATCCGCTATAAAAAATCCGAAAATGGAATAAGGATAGATACAATGAAAACGGTTACAATTTTGATTGTCGAAGATGAGAGCATTGTCGCAGAAGATATCAAACGAAGCCTTGAAAGGTTTGGATATAATGTATGCGGGGTAGCTTCTACAGGAAGGACAGCGATAAACATAGTGGAGGAACATAAGCCGGATGTGGTATTGATGGATATCGTCCTGCGCGGGAAAATGAACGGAATTAAGACAGCCGAAGACATTTATAAAGACTATGATATTCCTGTAATTTATCTCACAGCCTATGCTGACAGAAAAACTTTGGACAAAGCCAAAGTCACAAGCCCTTATGGTTATATCCTTAAACCATTTGAAGATCAGGAACTATACAGCACAATTGAGATGGCTATTTACAAGCATCAGATGGAAAAGAAATTGCGGGAAAGGGAAGCATGGCTGTCCACGACATTAAAAAGTATTGGTGATGCAGTAATCGTTACAGATAAAAATAACTGTATTCAATTCATGAATTCGAGAGCTGAATCCCTGACGGGCTGGAGATTGGGTGAAGTCAGAGGAAAGTTACTGAAGAAAGTAATTCAAATTTTACGTGAAGATACGGGGAAACCGGCAGAGGACTTGACGGCTCAAGTTCTCCAAAAAAAGAAAATTGTTGAATTGACAAGCCATTCGGTTCTTGTGAACAGAGCAGGGGAGACTGTTTCGATTGACGAAAGCGGCGCTCCGATTATTGACGATAAGGGAAGAATATTGGGAGTCGTGCTGGCACTCCATGACATCACAAATCGTAGAAAAGCCGAAATAGCCCTGCAGGAAAGCAATGAATTCAATTATGCGCTGTTTCAGTATAATCCTATTGAGACAGTGGTTGTGGATTTGGAAGGTAGAGTGAAACAATTCAATCTGTTAAAAGAAAAATCAGGTGACCGGTTGCCCCGGACCGGGGATGTGATGTACAAAGATTATGCCCGTTCCCACGAAATTGATATGTACTCCGAAATGATGAACGCCATTCAAAAACAAAAGGTGAAAAAATTTCCGGAACTGAAATATAAAGATAAATATCTTTCAATTACGATTGCTCCGTTTCATCAAGGAGCGATTATAACGTCCCAGGACATTACCAAACGAAAATTGGCAGAGGACACACTCAGCAAATCGGAACGGGAAAAATCCTTGATTCTGAGCAGTGTTTCTGAACTGGTTACTTTTCAGAATAAGGAGATGATGCTTCTGTGGGCAAATCGGGCGGCTGCCGAATCGGTTGGCCTGGATCCACAAGAAATGGTAGGGCGCTTTTGCTATAATGTCTGGCATCAACTGGAAAGCCCCTGTGATGATTGTCCTGTTGTAAAAGCTTTTAAAACAGGACAACCGGAAGAAGCGGAAATGACCACTGCCAACGGAAAAATATGGGCAGTACGCGGGTATCCGGCCCGAAATGAAGCCGGGGAGATCATGGGGGTTGTCGAGGTTACCCAGGATATCACGAATCGCAAACAAACAGAAGTGGAGAAAGAACGTATTCATGCGGAACTTATCCAGGCTCAAAAAATGGAAGCGATTGGTACACTCACAGGCGGCGTGGCCCATGATTTTAATAACCTGTTAACTGCGATTCAAGGATGCAGTGACATGATTCTTATCAGGACCCAGGAAACGGATCCGATTTATCGGGATTTAAAAGAAATTCAAATTGCTGCGGACAGGGCTGCTGATTTGACACGCCAGTTGCTGTTGTTCAGCAGGAAACAGCCCATGGAATTTGCCGTTATCAATGTGAATAAAACGATCGAGAATTTGCTTAAAATGTTTCATCGTTTGATTGGCGAGGATATCAGTATCAGTACATCGCTTGCTCCGGATCTTTTAAACGTAAAAGCAGATCATGGCACGATCGAACAGGTCATTATGAATCTTGCAGTCAATGCAAGAGATGCCATGCCCGACGGGGGTAAATTAACAATCAAAACCTCAAATGTGACGATTGACAACGCTTATAGTAAAAGCATGCCAGAAGCGAGACCGGGGAAATTTGTGCGTATTACTGTTGTTGATACAGGCGAAGGCATTAATGAAGAAATCCTGCCTCATATTTTTGAACCTTTTTTCAGTACGAAAGGCGTGGGCAAGGGGACAGGGCTTGGGCTTTCTGTTGTGTACGGTATTATCAAACAGCATGAAGGATGGATCAATGTACGCAGTGTAAAAAGCAGCGGAACAACTTTCGAGATATATTTACCCGGTGTTCGGAAAAAGGTTGATAAACTTTCCGATATCAGAATTCCTCTGCACAAATTCAGGGGGAACGGCGAACGTATTCTCATCGTCGAAGATGAAATCAGTGTTCGCGATTTCGCGACGATTGCACTCAGCGAGTACGGATATACGATATACTCCACTTCAAGTGTGGCTGAAGCACTGGATGTTTTCGAACGTGAAAAAGGGCGTTTCGATTTGGTACTGACGGATGTGGTATTGCCGGATCGTAGCGGCGTGGATCTTGTTGAAGAACTTCTTACGATCAAACCGGGAATTAAAGTTCTGCTCAGCAGCGGATATACGGATCAAAAGTCTCAATGGGATAAAATCCAGGGAAAAGGATTGCCCTTTCTTCAAAAACCTTATACTTTAGCTACAATATTACAGACAGTCAAGGAAGTACTGCTATTAAGTTCAGAAAATTCCTAACAATCAATACGGTGCCGCACATACCTGTCACCTGATAATAGTTGTCCTATTCCAGAACCTGTTTTCATTGGAAATGTTCCTTTGGATTGGAACAATTATTGCCAGAATTAGAGGTTGAAGTTTCTCCATATGATTTATAAAATGGAGTAACTTTTGTAGTTCCGGCAATTCCAAAAATTGAGGAATACGGGAGCTTGTTTCTTAAAAAATGACAGTGATTTTGTATTGCTTCTAAATATTCTGCAAAACAAGTAATTATTTAACTTTCGTGTTGAAAGGATGATAATGAAAATCAGATTACATAATGTAATCCTTTCCCATACGACATTTATTTTTGTTTTTGGTCAAAAATTATATGCGAAAGCGACTGATAGGTAATGGAATCGGCCTGGCGATGTGTAAAAAATTATGAAACGGTGTGGTGGAAAGGTCTGGGTGGAGCCTAAAGGTGAAGGAAGAGATAAAGGTAAAGATAAAGGTAAAGATAAAGGTAAAGGTAAAGGTAAAGGAAGAGGGTGCACGTTCAAATTCACTCTCCCCAGATATAAAGAATCGGGGAATTTCATCGAATGAAAAAACAAAAAGTAAAAAGCACCAAGCAACACACCATCTCTTTTATCATCCATAGTATGGCAGATTCATATGGACAGACCCTCTTTAGCGGTATTGCGGATGCCGCTTCCCGGTATAATGTGAATCTGCTTTGCTTTGTGGGAAGAGATTTGAAATCTCCACGGGGATTCGAATCGCAGGCCAATCTCATTTACCACCTGGCCAAACCCCGAGGTGTGGACGGGATCATCATCAGCGGCAGTACCGTTGGTAATTTTATCACCCAGCAAGAATGGGAGGTGTTTTATAAAAGATACCATTCTCTTCCCCTCATCAGTATTGCTGTTCCTGTTCAAGATTTGCCAAGTATCGTTATCGATAACAAGGAAGCAATGACCGGTCTGGTTCGGCACCTTGTACAAGATCATCGCTACCGACGTATTGCATACGTCTCGGGACCTCAACACAATGTTGAAGAATTTGAAAGATATCAAGGCTACCAGGAAGTTTTAAGTGCTGCCGGGATTCTCCTGGAACCAACTCTTGTAGTTGAAGGTGATTTCGAATTTCCATCAGGGTACGAAGCTGTCCGAATTCTGATGGATGAACGTAAAATCAGGTTCGACGCACTTGTCGCCTCAAATGATAACATGGCTCTGGGCGCAATTGAGGCTTTGACTGAACGGGGGATCAAAGTTCCTCAAGATGTGGCCGTCGTTGGGTTTGACGATATCCCCATGAGCGCGACGATAACGCCGCCCCTCACGACACTCCATCAGCCAATCTATGAAATGGGTGAAGAAAGCGTCAAACTCATGTGTGATATGATCAAAGGGAAAAAAATTATTGGGAAAATCCCTTTCCCCACGAAGCTCGTCGTTCGTGAATCCTGCGGTTGTTACCCGTTTGCGACATCATCCGCCATCCAGTTAGAAACCCGGAAAGATTTGGATCATGAACAGGATTTCCAAAAAGAAAAACTGATCGCTCATATGAAGGGGGAACCGACAATCCGAAGCCTCTTCCTCAATGGTAAAGACCTCAATGTCCTTGTGGATGCTCTGAGTCGGAATCTCCATGATCCCCAATCCACTTTATTCATCCGGACATTGAACGATAAACTGCGGCTCACTGTAAAAGCGGGTAAGAATGTTAAAAAGTGGCAGCAATTCATCACAGTCATATGGAAATATGCCTATGCTAAATTCGCAGGGAGAAACGACTTTCTTCGATTGACAGAGTTGCTTGATCAGGCCAGATGCCTCATTGCAGAAGTAGAAAGTCGCAGATTGTACGATATCAGACTTCGATTCGAGGGACAGTCCCGCACCGTTCGCGAGATCAGCGAATCACTGGTCACCCGGTTCGATCTTGACGAATTGATAGAGGTAATTCACACCGAACTCATGAGGATTGAGATTAAAACTTTTTATTTGATCCTCTACGAGGGGGCAGAAACCTCTTCGGATGCAGGACTCACGCATCTGCCGGTCTACTCACATCTCAGTTTAGCCTATCTTGAAGGTGCAAAGTTTCGTCTCGGTCCCCAGGAGAGCCGCTTTCCATCGAATAGGCTGGTACCTTCCCGGTTCTTGCCTTCAGAGAGATATACTCTGATCGTCATGCCGCTGTACTTCCGAACCGAGCACTTTGGTTATGCGGTTTTCCAATATGTTCCTTCAGTGGCAGGGTTGACCTACGAAGCACTCAGAGATCAAATCAGCAGTGCCCTCAAAGGGTCACGACTCTACCGGGAAATGGTTCTTGCCAAGGAAGAAACAGAATACCATTCCAAAAAACTGGAAGAAAGCAACCGGGAACTTCAGGAGTTCGCATATATTGCCTCCCACGATCTGCAGGAGCCTCTTCGGATGATATCGAGTTACTTGGGTTTGATCGAACGGAGATATAACGACAAGCTGGACAAGGACGGAAAAGAGTTTATCGATTATGCGGTGGACGGGGCCAAACGGTTGCAGGTGATGATCAATGATCTTCTGCAGTATTCCCGTGTGACCACAAAGGGCAAACCATTCGAAAAAACGGATATGGAAGAGGTTCTGGAGAAAGTGCTTATGAACCTGAAAATTGCGGTCGAAGAGAGCGGAGGCGCGGTCACGCACGATCAATTGCCCGAAATTATGGCGGACCAAGTTCAGATGGAGCGGCTGTTTCAGAATCTTTTGGGAAACGCGATCAAATACCACGGAGACCGTATACCAGAAGTGCATATCTCTGTGAAACGAAACAAGGAAGAATATGAGTTTTCGATACAAGACAACGGAATCGGGATACAGGAAGAATACCGGGAGAAAATATTCAGGATATTTCAACGGCTGCACACACGGGAGGAATATCAGGGGACAGGAATCGGCCTGGCTGTATGTAAAAAAATCGTGGAACGTCATGGAGGAAAGATCTGGGTGGACGGCAAATTCAATGAAGGATCCACATTTTATTTTACGATACGGAGTTAAAGGGATACCAAAAATATTTAATAAAGGATGCAATGTATGAATGTCTTGTCAATCCCCATAATCATGATTGCGGGTGTATCTTTATTCGTTGGTTTTTATTATTTGTTTATCTATTATCGCAGACAGTTCAAATATCGGGAAGATTTGACATTTGCATTGACCTGTTTGTCTATGGGGGTATTCTGTGTTTTAAGTTTTGGTGAATACAATGCCAAATCAGTCACTGAAGGTATTTTCTGGCAGAGAACCCAGGTTGCCACTTTATCCCTGATTGGAGTTGTATTTGTCTGGTTTATTACAGATTATCTTGGACTGAATCTGAAATGGTTTCGAAATTTATTTTCCGCCTATTTTTTATTTTCCGCGATTTTTATTTTCATTGACCGCAGTACACTTACTTTTAATACAGCTCAACCCGTGATTAAGAAGATCGTATTTCCGTTGTTTGATTTTAAGGCCACTTTCTTTGAAGTTGAACCGGGACCAGTCACAAATTTTACAGGATTGATAGGGGTTTTATTTCTGATATGTACTTTTATTATCAGCGCCAGACAATATCGACTGAACAAGGGATTTAGAACCAGATCTCTCTGTATTGCGATTTCAATTTTTATGGCCGGGCTTTGTAACGATGTTGCTGTGCATGATGGTTTATATCAATTTATCTATATCATCGAATATACATATATGGCTATTATTCTGTTAATGGTTTATTCGTTGTCAAATACAATTGTAGAAAGTGCCATTGTTAAAGAGGAGTTGGTCCGAGAACAGTATTTAATGAATGCCCTTATGAATACCATGACTGATAATATTTATTTCAAGGATAAAGATAGCAAGTTTATCCGGATTAATAAATCTTTAGCGGATTGGTTTGGAATCGGAGATCCTGAAGAAGCGGCTGGTAAAACTGATTTCGATTTCTTTTCCGATGAACATGCCAAACAAGCGTATGAAGGTGAACAGAAAATTCTGCAAACAGGAAAACCGCTTAAAAGTATTGAGGAGAAGGAAACCTGGCCTGATGGCCGTGAAACATGGGTTTCGACAACAAAGGCACCGCTTCTTGATATACATGGAAATATCGCAGGGACATTCGGTATTTCACGCGATATTACCGATCGCAAATTAATTGAGGAAGCTTTTAAAAAAGCAAAAGCCGAACTCGATAAGAAAGCAAAGGAATTAGCGATATCAAACGAAGCCCTGACCAAATCGAATCAGGAACTGGAACAGTTCGCCTATGTCGCTTCGCACGATCTTCAGGAGCCGTTGCGGATGATCTCGAGTTATTTGAGTCTGATCACCCGAAGATATTCAGATAAACTGGAAAAAGATGGAAAGGAGTTTATCGATTATGCGGTGGACGGAGCCAAACGAATGCAGGTGATGATCAATGACCTTCTGCAGTACTCTCGTGTAACCACAAAGGGCAAAGCGTTCGAGAAAACGAATATGGAAGATGTTCTGGAGAAGGTACTCATGAATCTGAAAATCGCAATTGAGGAAAGCAGTGGAGTAATTAACCACGATAAATTGCCAGACATTATAGCCGACAGAGTACAGATGGAGCGGCTGCTGCAGAATCTTTTGGGGAACGCGATCAAATATCGGGGAGACCGAAAACCAAAGGTGCATGTCTCTGTGAAACGAAAAAAGGGAGAGTATGAGTTTTCGGTTCAGGACAACGGAATCGGGATAGAGGATGAATACCGGGAGAAAATTTTCGGGATATTTCAGCGGCTTCACACACGGGAAGAATACCAGGGGACAGGAATCGGCCTGGCGGTTTGTAAAAAAATCGTGGAACGCCACGGAGGAAAAATCTGGATAGACGGCAAATTCAATGAAGGATCGACATTTTATTTTACGATACCTAAAAAACAGGATAGAATTTGAATGGTAATGTTTTCTTGAAAAAGAAATAACGTTTCATCCCGGCACTCAAAATGAGTGAATCAATGAAAATCCGAAATAGTAAAAAAAAGCAACCAACAATCGGTCTGTTAACCGACTGGATTGAACAGAGATACCAGGCGCGTGTCTATGCAGGAATAGTGGACGCATTGCGGGAAAAGAATGTCAATTTGATCTCATTTGTTATAGGATCTCTGCGTGAGCCCTATGGATTCATTGCCCAGCGCAATGTGATTGCCGATCTGGCAGGGCCGGAAAATCTGGACGGTTTGATCATTATGGCCGGTGCATTAAGCAATTATATCGACCAGCACGAATTTGATGCATTCCTCGAACACTATCGCACATTACCTATAACCAGCATTGCTCTTTCACTTCCGGATTTTCCAAGCGTGCTTGTCGATAATAAAAAAGGCATGCATGATGCGATTGTTCATCTGATTGAAGTTCACGGTTATCGGCGTATTGCTTTCATCCGCGGGCCAGTCGGTCACCAGGAAGCGGAAGAACGATATCGTGCCTATACCGAAGTGCTGGCGGAATATAACCTTCCTCTTGATCCCAAACTGATTATGGAGGGCGATTTTTTCTGGACTTCCGGTACCCGTGCAATTCACGAACTGATCGATGAGCGAAGTCTTCGGCCATCTGTAGACTTTGATGCGGTGGTGGCCTCTAACGATTTCATGGCTCTCAGTGTTCTGGAATTACTTGAGGAAAGGCAGATACGTGTGCCTGAAGAAGTTGCCGTGGTGGGTTTCGATAACATTGAAGAAACTACTTTCGTTATTCCCGCGTTGACGACCGTGCAGCAACCTTTTTACGAGCAGGGAAAACTGGCTGCTGAAACACTCCTGTCCCTGATGGCCGGTGAAGACGTTTCCAAAGAAGTGACCTTACCTACAAGACTTATTTTGCGTAACTCGTGCGGGTGTTTGTCCCAAGCCGTAAAACAAGTTCAATCCCTTGAAATTAAACCGATAAAGCAAGCCTGTGAAACAGTTTTGGTTGCAGAGAGGGAGCAAATCCTTGCAGAGATGAAGCAGGTAATGGATGTTTTTTCAAAAAAGTTATCTCCTGAATGGCCAGAGCGTCTATTTGATTCATTTGTTGCAGAAATCACAGATCTTTCTCAGGATCTGTTTATTCCTGTGCTGGACAGCCTACTGCGCCAATCTGCATTGAAAGAATTAAACGCGAATTTCTGGCAGGACGTTGTATCCGTTTTGTATTGCTGCACCAAACCTATTCTGGCTAATAATGTTCGTATGTTATCCAGGGCCGAGCGGCTGTGGCAGCAGGCACGAATTTTAGTTGGAGAAATGTCCCAGCAAATCAGGAGCCGCTATGCGTTCATGCAAGAAAGATATTCCGAAATATTATCCGAGATCAATGCTTCTCTGATCACAACGTTTGACATTCCGAATATGATGGATGTGATCGCGCGTGAACTTCCGCGTCTGAACATTAAAACCTGTTACATTGCATTATATGAAAAGGGAAATAAAGTTCCTTCGGAATGGTCGAGGTTGATATTGGCATATGACCAAAACGGGCGCCGGGAACTGGAAAGAGACGGAAAACGTTTTCTTTCCAAACAGCTTGTGCCGGAGGAAGTTCTTCAAAAAGATGATACCTATGCATTGGCAGTAATGCCTCTTTTCTTTCAGGAGGATCAGTTAGGATTCATTATGTTTGAAATCGAACGCAATGTTCCCAAGGTATATGAGACATTGCGCCATCAGATCAGCAGTGTACTGAAAGGGGCTTCTCTTCTTCTGGAACGGCGTAGGGCAGAGCAGGATCTGGCACAGTCGAACAGGGAATTAGAGGCATTTACTTATTCTGTCTCCCATGATTTGAGGGCACCGTTAAGAGGAATGGACGGATTCAGCCAGATTCTTCTGGAAGACTATTCCGAAAAACTGGATGTTGAAGGAAAAGATTATCTTTACCGGATTAAAAGGGCAAGCAAGCACATGGGAAATCTGATCGACGATCTTTTGAAATTATCACGCTTGACAAGAAGTGAAATGCATTTCAAAAAAGTGAATTTGAGCCGATTGGTCGAATCCATCATTGACGAGTTCAAGCAGACCGATTCGGAGAGACAGATAAAATGGACTCTGGCGCAAGATATCTGTGCAGAAGGTGACGAAGCACTTTTAAAAGTTATGTTGAGAAATTTGATAGATAATGCCTGGAAATTTTCTTCCAGGAAGAAGAATGCGAAGATTGAATTTGGAGTTAGGGAGGAAAACGGCAAGACCGTCTTTTATATCAGAGACAACGGCATCGGCTTTAACATGGATCATTCCGATAAGCTGTTTGAAGCCTTCCAGCGGCAGAATATCGAATTCGAAGGAACCGGTATTGGTCTGACCACGGTTGAGCGGATTGTACGCCGACACGGGGGGCGTATATGGGCGGAAGGAACAGAAAATAGCGGAGCGACTTTTTATTTCACATTGAATTGATGAAATAAATGAACAGTTTACGCGGAATCATAAAAAGAACTATGCATTCATGGTTCGACTTCATCATGAGCTGGTAGGCAGGCTCGGAATAGACACAGAGGCTGGTTATTTTTATCAGAAAATTTCGATAGAGCATTTAACTTCATTCTAAATTACGATGGGGTATATGAAAAAACTTACATTTGTTCTCTCAGTTTTGCTCTCGATTTTCATGCTGGATCTGCATGCCCAGCAGGGAAAGATCCGATTTGATAAAATTTCGATTGAACAGGGGCTTTCGCAAAGTTCGGTGATTTCCATTTGCCAGGACCATTGGGGATTTTTATGGTTCGGTACGTACGAGGGATTGAACCGCTACGACGGATACCAATTTAAAATCTATAAAAATGATCCGATTGACTCTGCAAGCCTGAGCAACAATGTCATCAAGGTAATCTATGAAGATCACCTGAATATTTTATGGGTGGGTACGGAAGGCGGTTTAAACCGTTTCGATCCGGAAAAAGAACGTTTTATCAGATATCTTTCGGACAAGGATGATTCCACTAGTTTGAGCAATGACCGTGTCAGGAATATTTTTGAAGACCGGTTTGGTGTTCTCTGGATCGCTACGGATCATGGATTGAATCGTTTTAATCGGGAGAAGGATAATTTTAAAATATATTATCACGAAGAGAGTAATCCCAACAGCATCAGTCATAATTTTGTGCGGGAAATGTATGAAGATCATCTCGGGAATTTGTGGATTGGTACGGATGTCGGGTTGAATTTATTCGATCGGGAAAAGGAACGCTTTATCCGTTTTTTCCACGATCCACAGGATCCGTACAGTCTCTCCGGGAACAATATACTCAGTTTCGGTGAAGATGCTCAGGGGGATTTATGGATTGGAACCTGGGATGAAGGCCTCAACCGGTTTGACCAGGAGAAAAAACGATTCATTC
>Ga0315535_1002490_pt1 | contig 11709 bp, 9 predicted proteins | sample SalMarSW160220MG_2_FD_203092 | JGI IMG/M metagenome (GOLD analysis project Ga0315535, IMG submission 203092) | Salt marsh sediment microbial communities from the Plum Island Ecosystem LTER, Massachusetts, United States - Salt Marsh Sediment SW1602-20 ...
GTCAATCTGCTGAAAAAATCACCAAAACCGCATTAGGACTAACCAAACATGCAAAAAGAAAGAAGATAACAAAGGACGACATTCTCTTAGCGATTAAATACTTCAAATAATCCAATGGGAGAATTTTTTTTTTAATTTTATTTTTATTGTTTATTATAAATTATTTTGTATACTAGTGAATACCTTTCATTTCATTTTTTTATTTTTTAGCTGCTAACGTTTTAAAATTCTGAGGGTTTAAGTCTGTTATTTCAAATTTTAATTTTTTTCTTTTAAACGCCGCAAATTTTAAAGAAATATTAAATATGGTAAAAAGATTTAAACTTGCTCTAAATGAACCAATTAATCAAATTTGAATTTTATCGACAGATTTTTTTCACTTCTTTCGTTTCAGATTATTTCAAGAAACAGTATCTTTAAATAAATGGTTGATCATAGCTTATATAACAACAAAATTATTAAAAATTATAATTGTGGAGGAAAATGATCAGTATGGCTGAATATATTAGTTGGAGTCCTATTAGACGGTTAATGAAACACAACGGTGCATTAATCGTAGCTCGAGATGCAGTTGATGAATTAGTTGATTGGATGAGTCAATCTGCTGAAAAAATCACCAAAACCGCATTAGGACTAACCAAACATGCAAAAAGAAAGAAGATAACAAAGGACGACATTCTCTTAGCGATTAAATACTTCAAATAATCCAATGGGAGAATTTTAATTTTTTTTTTTCTATTTTTATCTTGTAAATTATTTTTCTATTTTCTTATTTTTAATGAAATTTAGGTTTGAAATTTAAATACCCAAACGGAAGAAAGTAACAAAAAAACTATGTTCTGTCTATTAAAATATAGTTATATATTAGAAATAAGAAAGCAAAGTAACCGAGAAATAAGAATAGTTAACGATTCTACTACTTAAATATGCTAAATAAGGATTTTTCTATTAAACATAAAAAAAAAATTATTTGTAAAATTTTAAAGATCGAGTAATAATACTAAATATTATCAAATAAGTACATTAATCCAAACAAGGGGTCGCTAAAAATGGAAAATGATAAATTCATGATTAACAATGTAAATTTAGATGATATAATAGCAGGCATTAACCGTGAAGTAGATAATTTATCCCGATATAAGGATAAGGATGGTAAGGTAATTGTTCTTATTGCTGAAAAATTCTACTTTAGAATTGAATCTAATTTAGCGGTGACGATAATTATTGAACAGATTAACGAAAATCAATTTCAAGTTGTTATTGTTGTTGCTGGAGGTAAGTCTGGATTAGTAGGACTGTCATATGGTGCTGAAAAATCGATGTTAAAGAGAATAAAAAGCATATTTTTAAAAATATAAGTGATAAAAAGAGGTTTAAAAAAAAGGAACACAAAATGCATTCCAACTGAATAACTATATAGATCTTCCTCGAGGATTGACAACCTTATAATAATAATAAAGACCTTTAAATTCATTATTTTCTTCAATTGTTATAATTTTAAATTGATAATTTATATCGATCCGAGATAATGAGACAACCTATATTATATTTTATTGGGTTAATTTTCCTCCTAACAATTCCTTTAATTTCGGTAGGTTTAATTCATTTATCGAGAGCCATTATCACACCGAATGAAACTTTTTTTGAATTGGAAATCGGAGAAATTCCAAAGATCGAAAAAGATGATTGGAAACTTACAATTACTGGAGCTGTCGAGAATGAATTAATATTTAATTATGAAAATCTTACACAGATGGAATCTGTAAAATTAGTCGCAACTTTAGAATGTGTTGATGGACCTTTTGGTACGGCAGAATGGGAAGGAATACCTTTAGTGGATGTTCTAGAAATGGCTGGATTATTAATAACCGCAAAAGATTTATTATTTTATGCGGCTGATTCTTATTCTGACTCATTAAATATCATTGAAGCTTCAGCAGATAACATTCTTCTAGCATTTAAAATGAATGGAGTGGATTTACCTCCTGCTCATGGTTTTCCAATACGATTAGTCTGTCCGGATCATTATGGATATAAATGGGTTAAATGGATTGTTAAAATTGAGGCAGTAGAATATGATTATATTGGATTTTGGGAATCAAGGGGATGGAGTGATAATGCGATGCGAACAAATTTCACATTCTGGATAACACATGCATATCTATTTTGCTTTGCATTTATTTTGGGAGGCTTAGCTTACATTTCTGGCCAAAAATCCATTCCTCAATCTGATCGCTATAAAACACTCCCCGAATTTTTGAACAGACAGTTTCACTTAATTTTTTCTCTTTCATTTATCTCCTTTTCACTTATTTCTTTTATGTATTGGGTTTATATCACTATAATTCTTAAAGGGGGTGTTTTTTATTCAATTCACGGGATATTTGGATTGATAACGATTTCAATTCTCGTGCTGGGAGGAATTTCTGGTTTTTCAAAAAGAACAAGAATTCACTATTACCATCAAAGAATATCAAAGGTAGCTTGGTACTTGTTCTTTATTTCAATATTGATTGGATGGGTCATATCTGTAATGGGAACCCTCCGTATTAACCAGATCTTATTTCCTTGGCTCAATTAATTATTATTTGGAAATGGAAAAGCATTGTAGCTGATGAAAAAAGGAATATGAATTATTTTTTTGAATATGTGCGTAATTCTAATTCTAAATTATTATTCTGCGCATAGTTAGTCAACAAATCCCTCATTAAATTCGCTTTAGATTTAATGTTATCATGACCGATATCCTGCTCTTCCATTAATATTATGATTTTATTAATACAGTCGTTTAAGTCATCTAGTGATAATAAAGCTGTTGCAATACAGAAATTTTTTTTTGATCTTCCATCATTAAATGAATTTAGTAAAATCTCCAATATTTTAATTCTTGATTTTTGTTGTTCAATGAAATTTTTCATTCCATTTTGCTTGATATCATACAAATTTTGGAGACTTGCTTTATGAGTAACAAACGAATCAATTTTGTCCCAGTTATTTAATTTTTCACAAGGATATAAATTACAGTCAGCGCAGGTTTCAAAACCATAATTTTTTGTACAGCAAGTCAAAATAGAGCAAGAAGGGTGTTTGCTGGAAAAGTTGGGACCACCGCAACCGGGACATTTAGATGGTCCTTTTGTATAATATGTTGGGCATAATCCACAATCAATACCACAACAAGCTATTGTAGGAAACTTTTTTAACACAGTTTTTTTCATTTAATATGGATTAAGTAAATATCAAAAAAAAATCTATTTCTTCATGATAAAATTTTAATCTTAAGTAATATCAAATTAATTAAGTAAAGGAATAATCACCGAGTTGAAAGTTGTTGGTTGGATCAACATATAGTGTCGCAGAATTTAATACGATTATTACGATGTTAGGATGTTTATGTGCAACAGTCCAAGTATTCACTGGCGCATACGGTGCAATATATCGTAAAAAAATCTCGATGATTAAAACAAATGATATCTTATTTCGGTCTCATCGTGCTTTTGGTGGGTTTGCAACAACACTATATTTTCTTGGACTATTTGCGGGACTTACAGGATTTATAGGAGCCATCTTTTTTAACATTCCTCCCTTTGAAGGATCAGATCCGAGTTTTTTTATTCATGTATGGCCCAGTTTTGCGGTGATGGTTATAATTATATGGAAAACCTATATTTCCTATTTTAAAAAGCCTTCAGTCTATAGAAAAGGAAAATGGTTAGGTATCGCAACATTTATCGCGTGGGCATTTACGTGGATTACCTCCGCCTTTTCATATTATCTAAGAACTCTTCCATCTAACCCCCAACACGAACCTCCTACTTATCTCCTGCCAATTAACCTCATTTGGCTTCAAATACTAATCCCTTTTATGGTAGGAACGCTAATTAGCTACTTTGTTTTAAAGAATGCGAATAGAATTGAGAAGAAAAGACAAGAGAAACTTGAAATTAATATCTAATAAAAACCTGTAAATGATTAGTGAACATGAAAGAGATCTATCCGAATATTTTTCTCATTAGAGAAAGGGGGTCATTTGGAAACATCAAACCCACTATAAATATTTACATTATTGCTGGTAAAGATGGGTTGATTTTTGATGCTGGATTTGGAAATAAGGGAGCAATCAAGCATTTTATAAAAGAAGTGGAACTAGTAGCAAATTATTTTAAATCACGGGATCAAGAATTTTCAATCACCCGTGTCATTCCTAGTCACTGTCACCCGGATCATTTCTCTGGTTTAATGCAAATCAGAAAGAAAACCGGTGCAAAGATACTTCTAACTAAAAAAATGGCTGAGATTGTTAAAAATAAAAAGGGTTTTATGAAATCCTTCAGCGCTGATGGATATAATGATTATTTTATCTTAAAGAAAGGCTTGAGTAAGAGACTCCGGGATTTTTTTGAATTGGTTTTTATGCGTTTCTTATATAAGCGTATCTATGGACTCTCATACCTTAGCAAACCCGATGAACTTATCGAAGAAGATTGCACAATTGAAAGTAATGGTGAAGAATGGCACCTATTTCCTACACCCGGTCATGCCATTGATCACGTATCATTATATAATGAAAAAAAAGGCATTTTATTATCCGGAGATAACATCTTGAAATCCATAACTACTTGGCTTGGACCACCAAATTGTGATATTAAAGAATACGTGCATTCACTTGAAATCATTCATTCACTACCAAACCTCAAGGTAATATTACCCGCTCATGGTGATGTAATCGAAAATCCGAAAGAAAGAATTGAAGAAATCTTAAATCACCGAGAAGATAGAACACGTCAATTGATGCAAATTGTTCAGGAGCATTCAGAAATGGGAATTTCTCCTTCTGAAATTATTCAAATTATATATCCCAATGAAAAACGGATGTTGCGTGAGATAGCTCGGGGATGGGTATGCTTGACTCTAAAAATGTTAGAGAAGGATAATCAAGTGAGACGTATTGAAGAAGATAGAGTCATCAAATTTTTTCCTTCCGATAAAATATAATTAATGGCTTTAATTTATTTCTATAATTCAGATTAAATACATTTAAAGTTTTAAAAAAGGGGAAATTAATGAAAATTGCGTTTATAGGCGCTGGAAGCGTTGTATTTGGGCAGAATGTTCTTACAGATATCATCACGCATCCTCTTCTCACGCAAGATATAACAATTTGTTTGGAAGATATAGATCCTATTCGTTTGGATTTAATGTATCGTCTAATGATAAAATATAAAGAGTTATATCCAGAGAAACTGGAACATGTTCATTTTGAAAAGTCCACGGATTTGAAAACAGCAATAAAAGATGCAAAATATGTCATTTGTTCAATTCATGTTGGAGGATTGGAAGCGTATAAATTTGATTTGGATATTCCATTAAAATATGGAGTAACTCAATGTGTTGGTGACACTATTGGACCTGGTGGAGTGTTTCGGTTTCTTCGTGCATCTTCCGTGTTAAAGGAGATAGTTATTTTAATGCAAGAAGTAGGATATAATTGTGATAATGATGGCTTAAAACCTATTTTATTGAATTATGCCAATCCAATGGCGATGAATACTTGGTTTTGCAATACAATCGTGCCTGATTCGACAGTTGGACTCTGTCACGGAGTGCAGCATACTGCGGGGGTTTTACGTCAGTGGATTGGAGCTAAACCGGAAAATTTTACCTTTACTTGTTATGGAATCAATCACATGGCGTGGTTTCTCCAAATTTTGTATAAGGAACTCAAAGATCCGAATGCAGAATGGAAAAATGCGTATCCATTACTTTATCAAAAATACAGGGAAAATCCCGAGATGATTAAAAATGAACGCGTGCGATGGGATATGATGGAGGCGACAGGTTTCTTTATGACTGAAGAAACACGTCATCTTAGCGAATACGTTCCATATTATAGAAAAAGAGAAGAATTATTAGAAATGTATAAAACTCCGGGAGAAAAATACGGCATGTTAACGCATGGATTTACATATGATCTAGATAGTGCACAAGCTGGATTGCAAGAATCTAGTATAGAAAAAAAGATAAAAAGAAGTAAATTAAAATTAAAAAACAATCCCTCAGATGAATATATTTCACACATAATAGGATCAATGGAAACAAATCAGCCCTTTAAATTCCATGGAAATGTCATTAATAAAGATGGAGGGCTAATCACAAATTTACCGAAAAATTGCTGTGTTGAGGTACATACTTATGCCGATAATCGTGGAATTCATCCCCAAGGAGGTCTTGCATTACCGACTGTTTGTCAAGCGTTATGTAATTCAAACATCATGGTTCAAAAAGCTGCTGTAGAAGGAGCTCTTGAATTAGATAGAGAAAAAGTATATCATGCCGTTTTGCTTGATCCTAATACTGCAAGTGTGTGCTCACCAAAAGAAATCAGAGAAATGGTAGATGATCTGTTTGATGCTGAAAAACAATGGATCCCTCGGTTTGAAAGTTAAAAAACTTCTCTATAAGTAATGTTAAAAAAAAATAAAAAAAAGGTAATAATTTCTCCCTAAATCTTACCTTCCTCATTTAGATACTTTAAATAAGCTTTTTCTTTCTCAGCGTGAATTCTTTGGATCTCTCTCTTCTGTTCTTTCCATTTTGGACCACTTAAAGGGAAAAATGTAATAAAAAGAGCAGCAAGAAGAATAAAAATCGCAGGTATTATTGTAAAACCAATCATTATACCTAATTGAGCGAATGGCGTTTGAGTTGGTGCTTCATTATCAAAACCAAAGAATGCGATGATTGTCAAGAAAAGCCAAGGAGCAATTGATACAGCAGGCTTAGTTAATAACGCGTTGACACCAGAATAACTCGTTTCGCGACGCTTTTTCGTACGTATCTCATCGTAATCAATAACATCAGCTATCATTAATTGTCCGGTCATAAAATATCCTGAAAAACCAATTCCTAAAAGAATCAATCCGAGAATTGCAGTAGTAAAATCCCATCCTATGAAGAAGAATACAATGAAACTTAACCCTGTCATTAACAAGATCAGAAAGAATACTTTTTTTAAATCGTATTTACCCAAAATTTTGTTGTAGACAACAGTGAACGCAAAAATTACGACAAAAAAGATTAATAGCGGCAACATTGATAATATTCCCTCAGCCCTTAAAACGAAACCAATGTAATAGAATACGGAAGTTGTAAGAATGTATTGTGCAATCGTGAAACAGAAATTTGAAGCTTCAAAAATCAAAAAAGATTTATTTTTAAAAGTTTCAATCAAACTTTTCCAATACCCTAACGGTTCTTCAAGCTGTGTGTATTTATTTTCCTTTAGGAAATAACTACTAATAAACAAAATAATGCCACAGATTATGCCGATAATTACCATGGTTGTCAAGAAAACTTCAACAGGTGGAGAAGATTCACCTGTTAACAAGAGAGTAGGTAGTAAAAAAGTTATTAGAAGCGCTAAACCACTAAAGATTGAGCTGAAAACCATAATTCCTGCCCGAGATTTCGACGATATTGCCATTTCTGCTGGTAGAGAATACGTGATAAGACCAATTATGGTAAAGATCGTATCAAAAGCAAAAAGAATAATTAGAAAATTGAAAAACAGGGCTATCTCATTGTTGATATCAACGAGCGGAAACCAACAAAACAAAAACAATATCGAATAAACTGGCGCTCCAAATCGAATGTATGGAATTCTTCGTCCATATTTCTTTGATTTAGTTCGATCTTCCAAAAATCCAAATAATGGATCGTTTAATGAGTTCCATATGATAAATATTATCCAAGCTAAACCCACTAAATATCCGTTTAAACCTAATGTTATATTGTAATAATAGGTTATTGGTCCTAACCCTAAACCTGAAAGTATTCCACTGGCAAAAACAGCTCCTCCAAATGCTAATTTGGAGCGTGTTGGTACTTTTTCCTCAATTAATCTATTGTTTTGTTCAGTCATAATTATATATGATCATGTATTAAAACAAAAAAAATGTTATTTAATTCTCAACTTGATGATTTATATACTTTAATCCTTCTCGAGTTTAAAATTATCATTTAAATATTGAAAAAATATTTTCAGTTATAAATAAAGAAATCAAGAATTTAATCGTGTTAATAAATATTCTGATTTAATAGCACCGCTTGAATTTTAATAATTCTTTAGACTTATGGAATTTAAAAGCTACACCATGAAATAATATCTTGCACATGACATCTGATAAGGTAGAGTATTTTAACGGTGCTTTTTTAAAAGAGAACCGCTTACTCTATCGACAATATCAAGAAAATATCGTAAATCAATGTAATAATAAAAATTCATTAGTAGTTTTACCCACAGGACTAGGGAAAACGATAATCGCTATATTATTGATAAGGAAGGCACTTGAAAAATATCCCAAAGCACGTATCATCATCCTTGCTCCTACTAGACCATTAGTAACACAACATTTTAAATCTTGCTTAAGATTTTTAGCTGTTAATGAGGAAGCTGTAGTTTTTTTTACGGGTAAAATCAGCCCAGAACGAAGAATTGATTTGTTTTTATCTTCACAAATCATCATTTCCACTCCGCAAGTAATAAAAAACGATGTAGAGAGGGGAAGATATAGTCTAGAACATGTATCCTTGTTGATATTTGATGAGGCACATCGAACTAAAGGTAACTATGCATATAATTACCTTGCTACTGAATATCTTAACACTTGTCAAGATCCTCTAATTCTTGGATTAACTGCGTCACCAGGAAAAGATTATTGTAATATTCAACAACTATGTGATAATCTATTCATTGAAAAAGTTGTTTTTAAAACATATACGAGTAAGGATGTAATAAAATATACATATGACATCGATACATTCCTTGAATACGTTGATCTACCCCTAAAATTTCTTGAACTTAGCGCAGTATGGTATAATTTATTTGAAAATTATCTTAAATTCTTCATCGAGCGGAAATTAATTCCTCCAAATAAACCATATTATTCAAAACTTGAATTTTTAGCAATATCAAGAGACATAACAATTTCTTTAAAATATGAAAATGGTAATACGTTTGAAATGAGTGAGGAAGAGTATCTTGAAGCATTATACTATAAATCACCAAAAATCATCGATATTGTGAAAGAAAATGACTTGAATATTCAAAGTATTTTTTCATATTGCTCTAGTTGCATTTCATTACTTCATGGAAAAGATTTAGTAGAAACTCAGAATATTTCTCTTTTCAAATCATTTTTAGATCGTTTAAATTGGAAAGCTGAGCAAGAAATTCTCTCGGCAAAAAGGATCATAAACTCGGAACATTGCAAATTTATCGTAGAGAAATTAAATCAAGACGAAAATGAATTTCTTCATCATCCTAAAATCGATAAGGTTATTTCAATTGTAGATGAGGAACATGGAGAATACAAAAATGATAGGATAATAATTTTTACTCAATATCGAGAAATGGCTGAGAAACTTAAACACATATTGAATGAAAGATTTAAAGGAGAATTAATAGTTGAAAAATTTATCGGTCAATCTACCAAAACAGAAGATTATGGATTTTCTCAAAATAAACAAATGGATATAATCGATCAGTTTCGAGAGGGATTAATAAATGTATTAGTTGCAACTAGTGTGGCAGAAGAAGGTCTTGACATTCCAAATATAGACGCAATAATTTTTTATGAACCTGTTCCATCAGAAATCAGATTAATACAGAGGAGAGGACGTACTGGCAGGCATTCACCAGGAAGATGCTACATCATGCTCACTCGGAGTACAGTTGATATTCCATATTATGGAGTAGCATTACGCAAAGAGAGTACCATGAATAGAATATTGTTAGATCCCGAACAACTAGAACTTTGGACAGATCTCAAGAGAGAACCTATTGATTTCAATAAATCCTTAACAAAGAGTAATAAGTTTTTTTCTCTAACAAACTATAAGGAGAGAAGAGAAAAAGAAAAAGCAACTTTAACGGATAAAACCATAGAGGATATTATTAATGAAATAGATGAATTTGAAAGGAGTGATTTGTATAGAAAATATAAGCAATTTGGAGTAACATTTTATTCAGATCTCGTTAAATTAGATAGAACCAAGCTAAAAAAAAAAGTATCAAATTTGAAAGGAAATAAGACAGATATGCAAGTTAAAAGCAAAAGTAAGAACTATCTTAACAAGAATTTGAAAACTCTTGTAAATTTAGCTAAGATTTATAATATAAAAGGGAAAATTAACTATTCTGAATTTCAAGAATTAGCTAAAGAAGAGGAAATTACAGAACAAAAATTTCATACTCATTTTTATCAAGCTTGTAAGCTAGGATATATTAAGAAAGAGAAGGATCAAGTTGTATTTTTAATGGAATGTGACTAAGAATAAAAAATACTACAATTTATCCTCCTTCCTCTTTTTAAAAAGGATATAGATGAGTAAAATGCCTATAAAGAATCCAGAAATGAGTATCGTGATTGGATTTTGGCCTGAGAGCATAAATATATAATAAACCACAGCAAGCAATGGGGAAAAAATTGCAAAAACACTCCCATATTGACTACCAAACACTTTTAAACGCTTAATTATTCTATGGATGCGAAAATTCATCTTGGTCATGACTTCAAGTTCTTTTTCATCCAATTCTTTTAGAGTTTCGGGATCTTCATAATAAATACCTAAAAGAGGATCATATTTACCCGATAATTGATCCCCACTAATTAATGATATTAGATGCTTCTGAATTACTTGTTTTTTTATCTTTAACTCATTTTGAAGGAAATTCAATGTTAAAACTTGATGAGCCATTGCTTTTATTGCCATTTGAACATATGCTTTGAGAATTTGCTCCTCAGATGATTTTACCTTTTCAATTAATATATCTTGGAACTCATTAATGAAGATTTCAAAATCCCTTATTATATGCTTATTTTTCGTTTCAAAATTATTTGATAACCTGTCAAATTCCCTTACTATGTTTTTGATCTTTTTATGACTTTCTTTAATTTCAGATTCGATATCTTTCTCTCTCAATTTTATCTTGCTATAAGCCTTTTTGAATTGTTCCGTTTCAATATAATCCTCAACTCTTGCTAATAACATTCCTAATAATTGGCTTAAATGAATTTTAGTCTTATTCATCGCTCCTGACAATTCAGTACGATACGATTCAAATTTAATCATTTCAATTCCTTCTTGGATTTTTAAAATCTTTTTATCATACAATGATTTAAATTCGATTTTTTTCTTAACATTATATTCCCTTATTTCAGTTTCAAATTTCTGTATTTCAGATGATTTGTTTAGAATGCTTTGTAAGGTTCGTTCAATTTTTACGTGTACATTTTTATTATATTCTTCAAATTTCAACGTCTTATTCTTTAGGAATTCAACTGTTTTAATATAAGATTCTTTTTTTTCCGATTCCTCAAAAAAATTAGAAAAATTTTTATCTAGATTAAACTTGAGAGATTCATATTCGCGATCAATAAATTTTTTCATATCAACGAAAGATTTTAAGTTTTCTTCAATATTTGATATACTTTGTTTATATACCTCAATAATCTCTGCTAATCGCTTTTTTGTGTTGATATTTTCCATTCTTTCTTTATCTAACATCAATTCATTAACTTTAATCTCATATTCCTTATTGAATTTCACATCAAAATTCCTTAAGTCATCAATTCTATTTTGTATTTCAAAAATATTTACACCAAGCGTTTTATTTTTCATGCAAGACTCATATAATGCTAAGAATTT
>Ga0315535_1002491_pt1 | contig 11706 bp, 15 predicted proteins | sample SalMarSW160220MG_2_FD_203092 | JGI IMG/M metagenome (GOLD analysis project Ga0315535, IMG submission 203092) | Salt marsh sediment microbial communities from the Plum Island Ecosystem LTER, Massachusetts, United States - Salt Marsh Sediment SW1602-20 ...
ATAACACCAGTCCCTGCTAGAAGGAAGATTAAATCAATTGGTGGAGGCGTTGTCTGTCCACTAGGAATTACGATATTGTCTTGTGTAGCTGGTATTATCCAGTCAAGTAAGACTTGCCGAAATTGAGTCCTCATAAAATCTCCAGAATTATCATAACCAGTCATAACAACGACAAGATTGCATTCTGGTAGAACTGAAATTACACGAGCTGTAAACCCTACCGCATTATAGGCACCCACATTAGTGTAATTCCACCAACCCATTCCATATCTCTTGATACTATTTACAGTGAATTGACCTTGCCCAGACAGATGTACCCAATCAGCAGGTATGATTTGGTCGATATCCCACGTACCATTATTGATGTATAAATATCCAAACTTGGCCATATCATGAGGCGTAAGGGAAAGTCCCCTTCCTCCGTCATTTATTCCTTGGTTATCAACATTCCATTCATAGTCTGTAATCCCGAGTGGCTCAAAAAGATAGGTTTCTGCGAAAGCTGCAGTTGTCATTCCTGTTACATTCTGAAGAATAGCAGATAGAATATGAGGCGCTCCAGAACAGTACTCAACAATGGTTCCTGGATCATGGATCATCGGTTTTTCAAGGAGAAATTGAACCCAATCGCTACTCAAAGTAAGAGGGCCGTAATCAGCATTCTCTTCGTAATCCAAGCCATGCGTCATTGTCAACAGGTTTTCGATGGTCATTGCGTTCTTTCGTGGGTCAGGATTAGCAAAAATCTTGTCGGGAAAGAAGCTTAGAACAGTCTGGTTGACATTGTCAATATATCCTTGATCAATTGCTATACCAATTAGGGCGGACATCACACTTGCTGTACATGAATAAATGGGTTCAGTAATATTGTAGCCTCTATAGGAAACAAAGTACTTCTCATGTACGATGTATCCATTTCTAATGACAATCATACTATACGGATGCAATGAACTACTATTAACGAAAGCTTCCATCTCTACAAGCTTCGTGGAATTCATTCCTTGATCTTCCGGGTTTGATGATCTCCATCCGTCCGTAGGCCAATAGTCAACTTGTGCTAAGGTGGCATTATCGATACCTTGCACCGGAGATAAAATCAGAGGGATAGCGAGAATAAGAAAGGTGAGAAATGTATAGAGGAAATTCCTTCCAGAGATGGATTTCATAATCCAATAGATTAGTTTGAACCACTTCTAAAGAGACCGATTAAAGCAGCCTCGTAGAAGTGGGACTAGAACTTGGTGCGGCCACCGGGATTTGAACCCGGCTCGGCACCTTGGAAGGGTGCTATCCTAGACCAGGCTAGACTATGGCCGCAATCGTCGAGAGTCGGTTGTTGATGGTTGCGATTTAAGAGTATTGTTAGAGAGACCTCGACTAGACAGGTTAGTGGAAAGTAACGGTTCTACAGGCAATAGCAGAGATAATAGCACATTCTATTCATATTTTGTCAATAGATATAATATGAAAGAGTTTCTAGATTGGAACTAACGCTCGCCACTTGCTTGGTGTTAGACCGTGTTTTCTCAGTATATCATTGAGATGACCAACATGTTGCATCACATGTCGCATATTGTATAGTAGGACTGTCCCTTTTGACATCTTTAACCATGAGGTGGCGCTCTCTCCAATTTGTTTCTCAACAATACCTTCTGCAAATCTGAATCTCAGTTTACTGCGTGTTTCTTCCAAGAATTTTTGCAGGACTTCCTTCGGTATTGCAGGTTCATGGATTTCATCGAAATTAATTGCATTTTCCCAATCTTTCAAATATGCTGGTAATCTGTACTGCTCTTCTACATTATCTATATCAGGGTCAAAATCAGATAGATAGATATCACAAAAGAAGATTGTGTGATATGCAATATTCCAGAAACGTCTTTCATCGCTTGGATTGTCCCAGACTGCATTGTTGGCGTTTTTTATTGCAGTTGAAAGCATCTCAATTGCGGCACCAAGTTCTAGACTTACCCACTCTACCCAGTCTACTGTCATGAGATATACACCTCTTGGTATTCTTATTCCTCGTTCTTCTATATTTGGTAAATGAAGTCAGTCTGTTCGATACTTTCTATATCATGACACCGAAGTAATAAAACTGATTGGTCTCGATGATATGCTCCAGAGAATTAAAAAAATGTATACGATGCTAGACTATGGCCGCTACGAGGGCAATACACATGGAGTTGTGATGCAAGGATATTCATGGCGTCGACTCGGGATTTCGGTCATGTGGAAGAGTAGCGACTGTGAATCACGCCTATTCTTGATGAATAGGTCCAGAGTATTTCTGCACAGACATGCCATGCCATCATCACTTCGATATCAAGTTCAATGTGTGTTTCAAACAGATCTTTCAACTCTTGGGGGAAATCACCATGTGGAAATGCTCCAACTCCGAAAATAACTGGAATAGATACGTCATTTGGAAGAATGCTGTAAAGTTTATCAATTGGGGTCTTCATACTATTCTCAATTGCTAGAATTGATTTTACAACAGGATTGTTCTTCTTCAGTTCTGAAATGAGCGTGGACAGGGATTTCTTGGTTACGAGTATCAACGGATCTCCTTCTATGGGTACTTGACCCTTGAGAAGTAACTGCTCAAAGAGCCCAACAAACCGGTCATAATTTCGAGGTAGACGAACATCGGGATTGACTTCAATGATTCTTCCATCCTGGAGATGTAGATGTACAGTGAGCTTTCCGCTCTTGCAGAGAGGGGTTTCTAGGAGAGATATAAGAGAGAGAAACACAATATCAGGACGACCCCTTTGCTGACCATTTTCCAATCGGGTCATTTCCCTCCCATGATGAGTTTGATCAAGAATGATTTCAATAGGTTTCTTTCCTCTTCGTGCTGCATGTTTCTGAATCTGTTTCAATGCTGAGATTTCAGAAGGAACCAATTCCAACGCACAATCTAGTAGAATCATGTGAAGCATTGTATACACCAAATGAGTGATGGACACGAACGATTTAAGCAGTTTGAAACATCTTCAAAGATTGCAAGAGGAATGTCTTTGTCTAAGAGAAGCTATGCAAAGGAGAAAATCAAACATTTAGCCCAGACTAGAGTGGACATTTTATGGCATCAAGCTATTCGCAATGCAAAGAGCCGTCCGGAAGTAGCACGATTACAGATGCGAAGTGCACGTAAGATTGCGCAACGTTCTAGAACAAAAATACCATGGCATATCAGTAGAAGATTGTGCAAGCAGTGTGGAACAATTCTAATTCCAGGAAAAACATGCAGAGTGCGAATCCGACACAATCGAGCTAAACACATGGTGGTGACATGTATAGAATGTGGGAAAGTAAAGAGGTTCAACTTGGCAAATCTGCGGTCACAAGCATAGCTTAATCTGAATAGATAAAGAGCAAACAGTGAATTACGATGAAGGATGACAAACACCGCACTAGAACCAGTATGGCATGGCAAGAGCCAGCTATGATTCAGATTGGGAAAGGTGGGGTGTCAGATACTCTGGTGAAAGAAGCTATAAGGTTACTCAAGAAGCATCAATACATCAAGGTTAGAATACTTCGTAGTGCCTTACATAATACAATGACAAAACAATATTTGATGGATTCGCTTTGTGAGGAAACAGGAGCATCTTTTGCAGGTCTTCGAGGAAATACTAGTGTCATATACAAGATTCGCGCAGGCCAATGAGGTCAGCTCAACTAGTTTTCAGTGAAACACAACGACAATCTTATATGGCAACTCTAGACGGTGACTCCAGCCTTTTGAGGTAAGTCATCGGCCCAAATTGTGTTAGGTGACTCATCTTCAAGAAAAATGGTGACAGACAATGCCCACAGTCTATGATATTCCAGCCAACATTCTGATTCGGCGACTCGCACAGGACCTCAAGTCTAGGGATGAAATTAATCCTCCAGACTGGGCGCCGTTTGTGAAAACCGGTGCGCATAAAGAGAGAGCTCCAGATGATGCTGACTTCTGGTTCGTCAGATGTGCAAGTATCCTAAGGAAAGTCTATTTCAACGGACCTATTGGAACAGAGAAGCTGAAGATTGAATATGGTGGAAGAAAGAAACGTGGGACAAAGCCAAACAAGTTCCAGAAGAGTGGTGGCGCAATCATAAGAACCGCACTACAGCAGCTCGAGAGAGCCGGTTTCATAAAGAAACGTGGTAATCAAGGGCGAGAAATGACCGACATTGGTAGGTCATATATGGATAAGTTGTCAGCAGCTTTGAAGATAGAACTCTCAGAGGCAATCCCCGAGTTAGCAAAGTACTAAGCCAGGAGACTTGGCGTAAATGAGTGATGAGGAGTTAGACGCTATCCGTAAAAGGAAAATGGCTGAACTTCAGGAACAAGCACTCAGAGAACAGTCGCAGGAGCAACAAATTGCAGAAGCACAGGCTCAAAAGGAAGCCATACTTCGGCAAATCTTGACACCTGAGGCACGTGCGCGGTTATCCAACATCAAGATGGTAAAAACACAATTTGCAGAGCAAATTGAAATGCAACTGATTCAACTGGCTAGTTCTGGAAGACTCAGGGGTCAAGTAACAGACGAGCAACTAAAAGCGCTCTTGATACAATTGCAGGAGAAAGAGCGGGAACGAAAAATAACGTTCAGATAAAGCTGCACAGGTGATAAACATGGCACGAAACAAGCCACTAGCAAAGAAACTCAGAATGGCCAAAGCAATGAAGAGTAATTCCTCTGTCCCCACATGGGTTGTGATCAAGACTGGAGGAAGTCTCAGAAGGACACCAGCGCAGCGTAACTGGCGTCAAAGTAAGCTAAAACCATAGTCAGGTGGGCGTAATGTCAAAGAAAAAGAAAGAAGCAAAAGCCGAGGTCTCCGAAGAAGAGCCAGAAATTGAAGAGATTGAGGAGATCGAAGAAGTAGAAGAAGCACCAGCTGACAATGAAAGTCCTAAGGTTACAACACCTGAAAGTGTTGAAACTGTGGAAGCGGAAGAGGAAGAAGAGATCATAGATGAACGTATCTATACAGTTCCCCTTCGAAAAGCGTACTGGACTGGCAGTAGACTTAGACGCGCAAACAGATCAGTTAGAATTCTCAAAGAGTTTGTTGAAAGGCACATGAAGCCTGAAGAACTCTTGATTCAACCAGAAGTTAACGAAAAAATCTGGGCAAGAGGCATGCAAAAACCGCCTCGAAGGGTAAGAATTCGAGCTACAAAGAATGCTGATAATCTAGTCCGCGTTTATCTTGCGGAGGGATAATCCAGAATGATCGCCCGAACAAACTTTGAGGGCGATTCTAATGTTGGAGCCTACGGAATCGCCACAGACAGCTTTGTATTTGTCAGTTCTAATATTTCTGAAAAAGGATTGAGTATGATTGAGAGAACTTTCAATTTACCGTTGGTTCAATCAACTGTAGCAACTCTGGATGCAGTTGGTCTTGTTGCAGTAGCAAATTCAAATGGCATTCTTCTTCCGTATACAACCACTGATGATGAGTTGAAGCAGGTAAAACAGACGGCTGAAGTTCCAGTAGATTGGATAGATGATAAAATGACTGCACTGGGGAACATCATTATTGCTAATGATAATGGTGCGATGTGTCACCCAGACTTCAATTCTGAATCAATCAGAAAAATATCAGACGTTCTAGGTGTTGAAGTAATACCGGGAACAATAGCCAAGCTCCCCATTGTTGGTGCTAATGTTGTAACGACAAATCAGGGTGCAGTAGTACATCCTTTGGCTACTGATGACGAGATTGAACAGCTATCACAGCTGTTAAAAGTACACATCGAGGTTGGAACAGTCAATAGAGGCAGCCCATATACTAGTCTAGGGGTGCTTGCCAATATTGATGGTATGGTTGCAGGATCTGATACAACAGGTGTAGAACTTGCACACATAAGTCAGGTCCTCGGATTCGTATAGTTGAGGTGTGAATTGAATGAGTTCAAAAATCTGGTTAGCGACAGGCGAATATTTGAAGAATAAAAGAAAATTCACTTTCACTCGAGAACTTCTCGGTGAAAAAGAAGAACATGTCCGTGAGAAGGTCCTATCAGAGTTGGGTAGTCGTCATAGAGTGAAAAGACGATTGATTACAATCTCTGAGATTAAAGAGATTAGACCAGAGGATGTAAAGAGTCTGGAACTCAGAAACTATCTAGGATTGGAGAGCGAATTTACATGAGTAATGAACAGCAACAGCTGCTCCAAAGAATATACCAAGAGCAACAGTTGACTGAATCCAATATCACGCTACTTCAGCAACGATTGGAGGTTGTTCAGGCATACCTGACAAATTACAGAGCAGGACTAATGGTGCTTGAAGAAATAGAAAATAGGAATGAGGGTGATGAGATGCTCATGAATGTAGGTGGAAGTATTTTTGTTCAAGCAAAACTTGTAGATCCATCAAATGTCACTCGAAGTATTGGTAGTGGTGTGAGAATTGAACAGAGTGTGAGTGACGCAAAGACAGCTGTTCAAGAACAAATCACCGGTTTGGAGAAGCAATACGAAACAATCGCAGAGGAATATCAAAAACTTATTGCGCGTGCTCAGGTATTAAACTCTCAATTTCAACAACTAGCAGCTCAAGTACAGGGTCAAGGTTCATCTCCAACAGAACAGGAGGAGTAGTCCTTTGTTCGACAAACTCAGGAATTCTCTTGATACTGCTATTACTAAAACTACCACAAGAGAACTGAGCGAGAAGAACCTAGAAGATGCTGTTTGGCAGCTGCAGTTGGTCTTAATTCAAAATGATGTTGCGGTAGAAGTTGCTGAACAAATATGTGAATTAACTAAACAGAAGATGTTGGGGACAAGGGCTGGTAGATTAGAGAATCTAGGTAAGTTATTCAAAGAAGCGATTTTAGAATCAGTTCTTGAAATATTAACACCTGAACATCCTCTTGATCTTCTTGAGTTTGCATCTAAAAAGAAAGAGAAAGGTGAAGTTACAACGATTTTGTTTGTAGGGGTCAACGGAACCGGAAAAACTACTACATTAGCAAAAATCGCAAATCTGTTCAAGAAGAATGGATTCTCAGTTGTAATTGCAGCAGGTGATACATTTAGAGCAGGAAGTATAGAACAACTGGAACTTCATGCAGAACGTCTTGGTATACGAGTTATTAAACAGGGTTACGGTTCAGATGCTGCAGCAATAGCTTTCGATGCCATTGCACATGCTAAGGCTAGACACATAGACATAGTGCTTATAGATAGTGCGGGAAGAATGCAGAGCAATAAGAATCTGCTAGATGAAATGAAAAAGATTGCACGAGTCGCCAATCCCGACATCAAACTCTTTGTTGGGGATGCTCTTGCAGGTAATGATGCTCTTTCTCAAGCAAAGGAGTTTCATAAGGCAATAGGCATTGATGGAGCTGTTCTGACAAAAGTTGATGCAGATCCATCAGGTGGAGCCGCTTTATCCATTGCTCATGTGACGGGTAGGCCTGTTGTTTTTATTGGAGTGGGTCAAGGCTATGATGATATCAAGCAATTTGAACCAGAATGGTTTGCAGAGAGGCTAGTAGGGGATAATTGAACAAGTGGAGAACTTTTTATACGAGGCCTTATGATGGACATCATAGAGGCCCTGAGGTGTTGTTATTGAGCCTGAGAGGTAAAAGCGTTGTAGATCTGTCGGATTTCGAGAGATTCGAATTAAGACAATTTTTAGACACTGGACATGATTTAAAGAGAAAACAAAAACGGGGAGAGCCCCATGAGATTCTCAAAGGCAAGTCCATGGCGATGATTTTCATGAAATCTTCAACAAGAACACGAGTTTCATTCGAAGTGGGTATGACCCAGCTAGGGGGACATGCACTCTACTTACAACCAAGTGGAACACAACTTGGTCGTGGAGAAACGATTGGTGATACAGCTCAGGTTCTTAGTAGATATTGTGATGTGATTATGGCTCGTGTCTACGGGCACGACGAGGTCATGGGACTAGCAGAGTATAGCACAGTTCCTGTTGTTAATGGACTCTCAGATCTTCTTCATCCTTGCCAAATCATGGCAGATATGATGACAATAGAAGAACACAGAGGGGACCTCGAAGGACAGAGGATAGCATACGTTGGTGACTCGAATAACGTAAGTAATTCAATCATGCAGGGCTGTACTATCATGGGAATGGATGTAACCATTGGTTCACCCAAAGGATACACGCCTCCTGAAGAAATCATGAAGAAAGCGACCCAACTAAGCAAGAAGTACGGTACTACTCTTGAAGTTGTTACCAATCCAGATGATGCAGTAAAAGGAGCAGATGTAATTTACACTGATACTTTCTTTAGTATGGGTCAGGAAAGGTCTAAGGAGAAAGAAGATGCATTAATGACGTTTCAAGTGAATAGAGCTTTAGTTGGAAAAGCAAAAAACGATGTGATAGTAATGCACTGTCTTCCCGCACATAGAGATGAAGAATTAACTTCAGAAGTAATGGATGGTCCTCATTCAGTAGTCTTTGATCAAGCAGAGAACAGACTACATGCTCAGAAGGGAATTCTTGCACTAATAGTCTAAGAGGATGATTGTTTGGTAGGCGAATTTGTATCAATTGGCAGAATCAATATCGACATCGATATGCATGTCGATAGACTCCCAAAACGAAATGACCATGTTATGTGTGATGAGGGACATGTTTCGTTGGGAGGCTCTGCAGCAAACTTCGCTACCCAAGCAACGCGTTTAGGTATCAAAACTACGCTCATCAGTTGTGTAGGTGATGATGTCTATGGTGAACTTGTAATCAAAGAGCTAACAAAGATTGGTGTTGATACAAGTAGCATTCTGGTTCTGGATAAACATGAAACTGGGATTTTCTTTTATGCACATGACCCTCAGAATGACCAAATAGTAGTAGCAAAACCAGGAGCGAATAAATTTCTAGAGAAAAGATTCTTCGAAGACGATGATATAGCTGATGCCAATCTTATTCATGTTGCAGGTTCATTTCCAATGATGATAGATAGAGCTTCAGAGATGGCTACAACTCAGGGTATGGTTCTATCTTTAGACCCTGGAAGGGCAGCCAAAGATCTTGATTTTGATAGGATTTTGAAACAAGTTGACTTATTATTCCTGAATAGCCAAGAGTTGAAAGATTACTTCAAAATAGAACCAACTGAATCAGCATTACGGAAGTTTGCAAAGACATTTCCAGGTATTGTAATTATCAAGATGGGTAAGAAAGGCGCCATAGCTACTGATGGGTTTGAGTTTTGTATATCACAAGTATTCGAAGTGCCAGTTAAGAATACATTAGGAGCTGGTGATTCATTCGCAGCGGGCTTCATTACTGCATGGACAAGATCAGAGAGAATACCTCAGGCACTTAATATGGCAAATGCAGCAGCTGCTCTAACGATTAAACAGGAAGGTGCTCAGCAGGGGCAACCCAGCTTGGAAGAAGTAGCTAGATTGTTAGGCAAGCATAACATCTCCATTGAGTCTATTCTTAAAACTTTCAAATCTCCTTCAAATAGGCGTCGTAGATGAGTATTACCTAGGTCATATTCTCATTTTTACTGTCACAATACCCAGATAGTATTAGTCAACCAGAAGTGAGTGGTAATTATGCACCCATTATTAGAAGAGGTCCTTAGTTCAAGTGGAAAACGTGAACTGAAACCCAAACGCAAAAAGAATGAGCCAAGGTCAGCAACAACTGACGAGGAGCTTGCAGATCTACTTGATTCTGTAAGTGCAAGAATACTTGTTGCAGGTGTAGGAGGCGCAGGTAATAATGCAATTACTCGTCTTATGGAAGTAGGAGTAGAAGGAGCAGAAACCCTTGCACTCAATACTGATGCACAAGACCTATACTTTTGCAATTCCCATCACAAACTGCTTCTGGGAAGGGAAACATGCGGTGGACTGGGTGCCGGTAACAACCCTGACGTTGGCGAAGCCGCAGCAATAGAGTCCTACGACCTCATCAAAGATGTAGTCAGAGGAGACCTTGTATTCATTACTGCAGGTATGGGCGGTGGAACCGGGACTGGAGCCGCTGCACATGTAGCAAAGGCAGCTAAAGAAAACGGTGCTTTAACCGTTGCAATTGTATGTCTGCCATTTGATGTTGAAGGTGCAACTAGGAAGAAGAATGCCACTCGCGGTCTAAATGCGCTGATGGAACACGTTGATACACTTATTGCGATACCAAATGAGAAATTGTTGGAGATAGCTCCAGACCTCTCAATGCCAGAAGCTTTCATGGTGGCTGATGAAGTGCTTGTACGCGCTGTAAAGGGTATTGCTGAATTGATTTCTAAGCCAGGTCTAGTTAATTTGGACTTCGCTGACGTGAGAACAACTATGAAGAATGGGGGAGTATCAATCATCGCTCTAGGCGAAGGTGTCGGAGAGGATAGAGCTGAACAAGCTGTCATCAACGCATTACGCAATCCACTCATCGATGTATCCATTGAGAATGCTCGTAATATACTAATAAACGTCAGCGGCAGTGCAGACCTGCAACTTATTGAAGCAAAACGTGCGGTTGAGCTTGTTACTGAGCAAGTCCATCCAGGTGCTGAAGTAATCTATGGCGCTTTGATTGTGCCAGAACTCGAAGATAGACTAAGAGTCACTATTATTGCATCAGGAGTGAATTCTCCCTACGTCTTTGATAAAGCAGAGCCATTCACGCCGCTAGTAGATGATCTCAATACAGATCTAGGAGTTCCGCGTCTCTCTCAATAAAGTAGACACTCAGCAAACATTAAAAGAGAATCAATCTAGAATGCTGACGACCCCCCTAGCTGCTCACGCAGTCTTTTCAGGGATGTGATTACAAAATGGGTGTTGGTTCATTTATCAACGATAGCAGAAGAATTCTGAAATTGGCTACTAAGCCCTCCAGAGCAGAACTATGGACAAGCACAAAGGTCAGCTTGCTTGCTATGGTGGTTGTTGGAGCACTCAGTTTCATCATTCAGGTTATTATGACCTTACTAACATCTAATTGGGGCACAAATGTCACATAGGCGGATTATTCGGATTGGACATTGTGTTATCCGAATCTTCATATCAAACATGTGTACTCCTCAATGTGAATTTGTAGTTTAAACAACCATAATCATCAGGAAGTGTAAGAAAAAGTGGAGCCTAGTACAAGCATCTACGCGATTAGAACAACCATTGGTCAGGAACGTGGCGTCACGGACTTAGTCACAACAGCTGTGATAGGTGAAAGTGATGTCTGGGAATGCCCGTTCTGCCAAGAAGATTTCTCCTCTGAGAAGGCAACCAAACAGCACATCAAGAGCTGCAAAAAGAAGGGTAAGAATACAGGAGACCCTAAGCTCATCTCCACTAATCAATTGAGAGGACGAGTGAAAGCGATACTGGTGCCTGAAACCCTGAGAGGTTATGTTTTCATTGAAACAACTGAATTCCGCGATGTAGAGATTGCTATTTCTGGTGTACCACACGTTCGAGGCCGTGTTGGCGGAAAGGTCAGCATGAGTGAAATTGATAGATTCTTAGCACCACCTCCTGCAGCTGAGGGAATCTCAGAAGGAGATGTTGTAGAGATCATTTCAGGGCCATTCAAGGGAGAACGAGCAAAAGTTGTACGTGTAGATACAGGTAAAGAAGAACTTATTCTTGAGCTTCTCGATAGTCCGTACACTATTCCAGTGAGAGTTCATGCCGACTTTGCAAAGATTGTTGAACGAGCTGAACGTGTCGAGGTAGTAAAAGA
>Ga0315535_1002493_pt1 | contig 11697 bp, 7 predicted proteins | sample SalMarSW160220MG_2_FD_203092 | JGI IMG/M metagenome (GOLD analysis project Ga0315535, IMG submission 203092) | Salt marsh sediment microbial communities from the Plum Island Ecosystem LTER, Massachusetts, United States - Salt Marsh Sediment SW1602-20 ...
ATCCATCGAAGGGCGCCGGCTGTCCGAAACCTCGCGACCTGGGTTTCGCTCGTTACAGTCGCGTTACAATCGCGCTTTGGGCTTGCGTAAACTCACCCCTTTTGGGTCGTCAGTACTAGGCACAGTGGTTGTATCGAGCCCTCAACCTCCTTATACTGAGATTGGTCATGGAAACCTCAGAGCACGCCACGAGCCACCAGCCGTTCCACAGCCCACGCGCCCGGAGAGTGAGGGCGCGCGTGCGTGCACGGCTGACCCAGAATGGCAGGAAGACGGTAGGGCAGAGTTTCGTGGAGTTCGCCATTCTGCTCCCAGTCCTGCTGATGATGCTGTCGGGGTTGATTGAGTTCGGATTCATGCTTAACACATATCTTGACTTGATTGACTCGGCCCGTGAGGTGGCGCGCTATCTTGCCAATGACGACCCACTCCACGACGTCAGCGGGAATTTCCAGGGCAGCTCAGCCGTTACTCCCGAACCCAACAACTTCTATTCTGCCCGCGCCTGGAACCTGATGTATCTCAGTCTCAACCGTTCAGGCAATATCATTCTGGACTGCACAACCGACAATATGATCGTTTCGGTTTTTGTAGTTCACAACAACGCTGTCACAGCTCGTTATCCCACCGATTTTGGCGAGAACGGCTGGTCCGAGTGCCCATCTTCCAGCCACAATGTGTCGGAATTCACTTCGGCGGATATCACCACCAAGCTTTCAAGTCTCGCCAATGTTCCACCGGATACAGGCTTGGTGATGGTTGAAGTCTTCTACGACTACCACATGATCATGGGCTTGCCGTGGATTCGGGCCTTCGTGCCCGACCCGGTCACGCTACACGCGTACAGCATCATGCCCAACGCGAATGCGGCACCCACGCCCACTCCCTAGCGAGGCCAGAACGTGAAAACAAGACTGCGAGAACGAGGCCAGGCGCTGATTCTGATTGCTCTTGCTTTTGTCGGCTTGGCCGGCTTCATCGGGATGGCGGTGGATGGCGGCATACTGTTCACCGACATCGGCCACCTTCGCCGCGCCGTAGATGCCGCTGCGCTCGCCGCAGCCAATCAGTACCGTCGCAACGTGCCCCCATCTGATCTCGAACACGCCGCCCAGGAGCTGCTTCAGCTGAACAACCTCAGCGCGGCCGATGCAGTGGTCAAGATCTGCGATTGGAACGGCGCCTATCCAAGCTACATGGACGTGAACTTGTGCCCTCCAGGATATCCGACGCCGACCGAACGCTACCGGAAGCGTGTCAGTGTGCAGGGTTCTATGCCGGTTCGATTCGCCTTTTTGCCGATTATCGGCATCGACGAGATCACAATCCACGCCGACGCTATAGCAGAAGCGGCCGCGCTTGACCTGGTATTGGTGATCGACGAATCCGAGTCGATGGCCTATGATGCCCCTTCCGGGGATCCCATGCGCAATCCCAAGAACTGTGCCCCTGTCAATGGTTGCCATCCCTTCGAGGAGGTCCGCACAGCGGCGCTTTCTTTCGTGAGTAAGATGTACTTCCCGTTCGACCGGGTGTCTGTGGTTGCTTTCTCCGATTTGCCAACCACGCTCACCCAACTCACAGGAAACCAGACCACGGTCACGAACGCTATTAATGGGGGACCATCCACCAATCCAGACATCGCCCCTGGCAAGACGATGAACCCCCTGCCACTGCCTCCCTTTAGGAGTGTCGTCCCAGCCTACTGCACCTACAACATCGATGGTTCTATTCCGGGATGCATGTCGACCGATATCGCCGACGGTCTCTTGACCGCCCGTGATGAACTGGCAGCGCGCGGCGACTCGGATGCCGTTTGGGTGGTTGTACTGCTGACGGATGGCGCCGCTAATCAGGCGTTGGCCGATTTCTCTGCTGGGACGGCGGGCGGGTTTTCTTGTCCTGGATCCCCGGGGAATCACGACTGGATTGACCCCTACTGTCGGGACGGTGACTTCTCCCATGACAACCCGGGCACGTACGGCTACGACGCCGAGGACGCAGCCCGTGATGCTGCCTACCTCGTCGGGTGCCGAGCCACAGGAGACCCGTCTCAGGCCGCTGCCTGCACCGCACGGGGAAGCGCCGGAGACGGTGTCGGCGCGCTGACCTTCACCATCGGTCTGGGCGACAAGGTCATCAATGACCCTTCGGATGGCAACGCCGGGGAACGGTTGTTGCGTCAGATTGCAGCCATCGGAGATGACGGCGATCCAGCATCTCCTGATCCCTGCTCTTCGGCTGGCGTGGGGGTGAGCTGCGGCAACTACTACTACTCGCCCACAGGCACCGGCCTGGGCGCAGTCTTCGATGACATTGCCAAACGGATATTTACCCGCCTGACTCAATAAATGCCGGGGGAAATACGTGGGTCTTGTACGCGGCTATCTGAAGAGACGCCAGGAGCATACCTGGGGCCAATCGCTGGCGGAATTCGCCCTGGTCCTTCCGATCATGCTCCTCTTGATCTTTGTGATCATCGAATCAGCGCGGCTCCTGTTCGCCTGGCTGGCCGTTGAGAATGCGGCGCGCTTTGGGATCCGGTACGCTGTCACCGGCGACTACAACGACAGCTACTACAACGTGACCGACTGCAACAATTTCTACTCAGAATACGGCCTGAGCTGTGCTGCCACCCAGCCAGATCGAGAAGAAAACGCAGCTCGCATCCTCTCCACCTTTGACGCAGCCTGGGCTGGATCGGTCGGGATACAGCGCGACCCCAACCTCAATCGTTTCACAGACTGGGCCAGCCCGGGTCTGTTCAAGGTCACGGTGTGTTCGCTGTCGGCGGCAAGCTACACCGATCCCGATCCGACCAATTTCACCACCGATTGGATGGCGGAATGCGACCCAATCGATCACGCCGGCAATCCGGGCGATCACATCTGGGTGGTGGCCGATTTCAACCACCCAATGATCCTGCCCTTCTTGAGCAACTGGTGGCCGTACCTGCATTTGACCGCCCGTCGAGACGGAATCGTTGAGCAGTTCCGCGTGGCACGGGTCATTGGCGCCGGAGGCTTGCCCACGGCGCCGCCGACGGCGACCTATACACCGACGCCGACGTATACTTTCACTCCGAGCAATACACCCACCGACACGTACACGCCTTCCATAACCCCGACGCCATCGGATACGCCGACACCGAGCAACACGCCCACGGCCAGCAACACGCCCACGATCACACTAACACCGTCCATGACCCTAACCCCGTCCAACACGCCCACTCCGACCATCACTTTCACGCCGTCGCCGACCGTCCCAACCAACACGCCGCTGCCGACGCTAACGCCGTCGAATACGCCGACCCCCAGCGACACGCCCACCCCATCTCGCACCCCGACGGCATCGCACACGCCCACCGCCACCCGTACCCGAACGGCGACCTTTACAGCCTCTATTACGCCCACGCCGTCGATCACGCTGACCCCATCAAACACGCCGACCAGAACGGCGACGCCTACGCTTCATGACTAGTCAAGAGTTGGACCTTCAACGGATTTCACCAGCGCCTACACGGGCGCTGGTTCGATTAACGGCCCGAATAGGACGGAAGTCCCTTTGGTTACAAATATGTTAGTGAACCGAAAGGCATATTGACGCCCAAGAAGCATATCGTTGTTAATAACTAATGAAGCGTGGGGCCGGAGAGGGATTCGGAAATGAGCAATCGATTGGTGTTCTTCAAACGAAGGGGCAAACGGGAGCCCCGATCGCGTGGCCAGACGATGGCTGAGTTCATGTTGGTGCTTCCCGTTCTTCTTCTCACCATCTTCGCCATTATCGAAGTTGCTCGTTTGCTGTTTGCCTGGGTCGCCGTCGAGAATGCCGCCCGTTTCGCACTGCGCTATGTAGTTACCGGTGACTACAACCCGGCGCATTACAACGCCACCGACTGCAACAACTTCTATGCCGAGTTCGGCTTGACCTGCAACGCCACTGAGACTGCAAAGATGGAGAATGCCGCCCGCGTGTTGTCAGCTCGCGATGCCGGCCTGGCTGGGGCTACCGGTGTACAAAGTGACCCAGGCATGATCGACCCTAATACTAACTGGGCTGATCCCGGCTATCTCAAGATAACCGTCTGTTCCGAGTCGGCAGCCTCTTACACCGATCCCAATCCAGACAATTTCTCCACCGACTGGATGGCCTGGTGCCAGCCGGTGGATCATGCCGGTGCGCCGGGTGATCAGGTGTGGGTGACAGTCAGCTTTAATCACCCTGTCTTGCTGCCTTTCATCAGCAACTGGTGGCCATATCTCCATCTGACCGGAAGGCGGGACGGAATCGTTGAGCGCTTCCGCGTGGCCCGCGTTATCGGCGCGGGCGGTCTACCTACCGCACCGCCAACATCGACCTATACGCCGACTCCAACGGATACGCCCACGCCGTCCAACACTCCGACCGAGACACCCTGCAAGGTCCCGCCGGTGGTCACGATCCTCTCACCACAGGACGGGCGCACCTACACGCAGTTAGACCAGCTCCCATCCGAGGCAGAAGCTTATGACCCCGACAATGCCGATCCCGCAACCTGTGCAGGCGTAGGTCCGAACGGCGACGGCATTTCCCAGGTAGAGTTCTACTTCTATTGGAACAACGGCGTCAGCAATGTGTACCAGTACGGCCATACCGAAGGCGTTGTGGCCTACTGTGGCTTCGGCGGAGACAGCCCCTGCACCACCTTGGATCTCTCATCTGGCTACTGGCCCAACGGCACCGTGGTAAGCAGCGGTGAACACACGTTGGCCGTCCGTGCCTTGGATGATGAAGGCGTCTACAGCAGTTGGCAGTACGTGACTTTCTACATCAGCGTGCCGCCGACGCCCACGCCGACCCTGACCTCGACGTCGACCCTTACTCCCACGCCGTCATGTTCGGGTGTCTCCTTCGGATCCTTCTACACCGACAACTACGGCCGCATCAGGCAGTACATCAACAACACGACCTATCCGGGTCTGGAAGTAACCGGAATCTCTGTTGACTGGTCGCCGCTGAACGCCGCCAGCAACTACTACGGATGGAGTGAGTACCTGAACTTCATGAACTGGAAAAATGGGGGCTCCATCCGGATCCACGACACGAATGACTACACCTCGGGGACCACCGCAGAAAAGGGCCTGCCCAGGCCGGTGGCCAACGGCGTGAACGCAAACTACATTCAGGTTGACTGGAACGGAACGTTCAGCGGGGATTTCAGCAACTCGCCGCTCAACTACGGTCCAGCCAACTTCGGCTTCACGGTGCATTTCAGCGATTCTTCCTGTGACCTGTACAGTGGAGCTTCCTCCAGCACGCTGCCGACGTATACGCCAACACCCACCGCCTCCATGACGGCGACGGCTGTACCACCCTCCAACACGCCGCCGCCTAGCAATACACCGACCATCACTTTGACCCCTTCGCGCACGTCGACGCGTACTCCTACCTTTACACCGTCGAAAACGCCAACGGCTTCCAAGACTCCCACGCCGTCGAAGACGCCCACGCGAACGGCCACCCGCACAGCCACTCGTACGCCGACACGGACCTTGACCCCTTCGGTGACGTTGACTCCGAGCGCGACGGCGACACTCACCCCAACGGCGACGCTCCACGATTGACGGGGTTTGAGTCACGACACCCACGGGCCAGGCTGACATGCAGCCTGGCCCGTTGCGCGTCTACTTGCTCCTCAAGGGACCGTCCCGTAGAATTCGGACCATGCAGTTCTTGGCGCGCCTGATACGTCGGCTGGCGCCCCGCTCGGTTCTTTTGATGTCCGCCATCGGCGGATCCTACCTGGTTTGGTTGCTGCTTGTGCCGCGCCTGCCAGAACTGGGTTGGGTGTCTTTCCTGTGGGTGGCCTTGGCGCGAAGCGTCTCAGCCGCGGCCGTAGTCTATGTGGCCCGCGAAATGTGGACCTCGCGGCTGCAGCGGGCCTGGGTATTCCTGGCCGCAGGGATGCTGCTTTGGCTGTTTGCCGAAGTGGCGCGGGATGTCATGTGGTACGTGGTCAACGGACAACCCACGATACCTTCCCTCTCGGATCTTCTGCGCTTGGCAGGGGGCGGGGCGATCGCCGTCGGGATGACGTTGTTCCCGTCCGGAGCCGAAGAGAGATTCGGCCGAATCCGTCGACTGCTCGACATCAGCATGATCAGCGTTTCCATCCTTGCGCTGGCCGGGTTGGTGCTTGTGCGTCCGGCGCTCGAGGTGGGGCTGGCCCAGGCCTATCGTGTGGCATGGGCCGGGATCGAGGTCAGTCTCGACTTGCTGCTTGTGGCGTTGGCCACCCGCCTGTTCCTCGTGAGTCTGGGCGGCAAAATTGGTCGTCGGGCTGCCTTCTTGGCTGGTGGCTTTCTGCTTACCACGGTCTCTGATCTCACCTTTGGCTACCTGATGCTCAGCCATGACTGGCTGCCAGGGAGTCTGATTGAGTTGGGTTGGATCGGGGGCAGTCTGCTGCTGGTCGCAGCCGCTGCTGATCAACTGAGCCAAAGGTCAGATCCGTTTTCAGGCGTCCAAGAGGGACGTTGGAGTCGGGCAGGGCGCCGGCTAGATGGCCTCTTACCTGTGGCGAGCCTGTATGCCGTGGCCGGTTACACTGTCGTTGACGGCTGGCTGTTTGGCAGGGTGGATTGGGTGGGGGTGGTGGCAAGCATAGCCCTGACCCTGCTCTTTCTGGTTCGCCAAGGCGCCATCGCCGGTCAAATGGAAATGCGCCAATATGCGGCTCTTGTGAATGCCACAACTGACATGGCCTTCATTTGCACGCCTGAGGGCGCGCTAAGACTCTACAATCCCGCTATGCGGCGCCGCCTCGGATTGCCCTTGCCCGGCGGCCCACGGATCGAGATGTCCCATTTCACGGCCGCCCCGGTGAACCTCAAAGAACTCCTGGGTCGGGCAACGGAGGAAGGATGGACTGGGGAGCTGACCTTCTCAGATGCCGATGGACAGGCCTTCCCCGTATCCCTTTCGCTGCAGCCGATCGTTGACGAGCGACAAGAACAACCTCTGATTGTAGCCACAGCGTATGACTTGACGGATATCAAGGCTCGCGAAACCCAACTCAAGATGACTGTGGGGCAGCTGGACCATGCGCGCGCTGAGTTGCAGTCGATGAACACGGTCCTTGAACAGAAGGTTGACGAACGCACGCGTGAGCTGGCTGCTATGGTGGTCGATCTGGAAAAGCTGAATCAGGAGCTGCAGCAGCTTGACCAACTCAAATCGGATTTCGTGACCCTGGTCTCCCATGAGCTGCGGGCACCCCTGACCAACATCCGGAGCGGCGTAGAACTGATCCTGGAAACGGGGAAGTCGGTGCCGGAGGATTCGCAGGAAACCCTGACTCTGGTGAAAGACGAGACCGAGCGGCTGAGCCATTTTGTGGAGACCATTCTTGATCTTTCAGCCTTGGAGGCTGGCCGCTTTCCCTTGACAATCATGCCGGTACCCGTGGCTGAAGTAACTCGGGCAGTTGTTTCGCGTTTTCCCAAAGAGAGCGGGGGCGAGCGGGTCCAGCTTGCTCTTCCGGAAGACCTGCCTCCCGTGGAAGCAGACGAACAATCATTTGCGAGCGTGCTCTTCCACTTGCTGGACAATGCGCTCAAGTATGCGCCTTCCGGTGAGGTGATCATAGGGGCAGAGGTGAAAGACAACGGCCTCCGCTTTTGGGTGACAGATGAGGGCCCTGGGATCCCGGCTAAGTCCCGCCAGACGGTGTTTGATCGCTTTCATCGGCTCGACACAAGCGACAGCCGGGAGGTGTACGGCCATGGCCTGGGACTTCATCTCTGCCGCCGGCTGATAGAGGCCATGGGGGGGTGGATTGAAGCCGACGAATCCCATGCAGGCGGGGCCAAGCTGGTCTTCTGGCTGCCCCTGGCGAGAGTTCCGGCCGGCTAGATTCACGACAGATAGGTTTCGCCTCGTTTCAAGGGAGGCTTCGTGGCTGCCAAAATTCTGATTGTGGACGATGATCGTACTCTGCTCCGGTTCGTGGGCAACTACCTCGAAAAAGAGGGCTATGAGGTGCTGGCCATCGACAATGGCCCCAAGGCACTGCGGGCCTTCTTCGACTCCCGGCCCAATCTTGTTTTCCTAGATGTGATGATGCCGGGCATGGACGGCTGGGAAGTATGCGCCCGCCTGCGGGAAATGGCTGACACGCCCATTATCATGTTGACGGCCAAGACGGCCGAGTCAGAGAAGCTCAGGGGGTTCCGCCTTGGTGTGGACGACTACATCACCAAACCTTTCAGCCTGGCCGAACTGGGCGCCAGGGCGCGCGCAATTCTCTCCCGCACAGTGCCGCGGAGCGAGGCCGAGCCGCCACTCTACAGGGTGGGGGATTTGGAAGTTGACATGCGACGGCGCGAGGCCCGCTTGGAGGGGGTGACCCTTGATCTGACCCCCACGGAATTCAGACTCTTGGTGGCGCTGGCCAGCCGAAGCGGGGAGGCCGTTTCCCAGGAAGAGCTGATCAGTGACGTGTGGGGGGACAATCGGGAGACGACTCCCAGCGCACTGCGCCGTTACATCTGGTTCCTGCGCCAAAAGCTGGAGTCCGATCCGGAGAAGCCCCGCAGGCTACAGAACATCCGTGGTTATGGCTACCGCCTGGAAAGCTGATTTGTTCCGGGCGAGCCCCAAGGTTCCGATTGTCGGATATCTGTCACTGGGCGTTGAGTGTAGGTTGACTGAAAGGTATCTGTGGCCGCAGAAACCGGTATCATGGAGCCGAGAAACAGGGAAGGTTTGCGATGCGCTTTCAGGCACATGAGGCCACAATGTCAACTGATCGTGGACAAGAAGCCGTACTCGCTTCGGAGGAGCACATGGGGGCCAAGCGAGACTTCTCGGGCAAGATACTGATTGCAGATGACGATCCTGATTTTCGTCACATGCTCGTGCGCCGGGCAGAGCGCATGGGCCTCGACATCACCGAGGTCTCAGACGGTTCGAAAGCCATCGCTACCCTGCGCAGGGACAAATTCGATGTGCTGATTCTCGATCTCTACATGCCCGGCCAAACCGGGATAGAAGTCTTTCAAGCCGCTCGCCGCCTGGATCCCGAGATCCAGGCTTTGGTTTTGACAGGCAACGCGACCGTTGAAACGGCAGTTGAAGCATTGCGAAGCGGGGCGTATGATTATCTTGTCAAGCCGCTCGAATCATTGGCAGTGTTTGAACTGTCTTTGACCAGAGCGCTGGAACACCGTCATCTCCTGCGTGAGAACGCTCGACTGTTCGCTGAGGTTGAGCGGTTGGCGATCACGGATCCATTGACCGGATTGTTCAATCGTCACAAGTTGAACGAATCGCTGGTCGTGGAGGTCGAGCGCGGGCTGCGCTACGAACGCCCACTGGCAGCGATCATGATCGACTTGGATGATCTGAAGCGGATCAATGATCGGCTCGGTCATCCGATGGGGGATAGTGTGCTCAAGCAAGTGGCGCAAGGCATCAAGAGCCAAGTACGCAAGGTGGACATCCCCACGCGCTACGGGGGCGACGAATTTGTTGTCATCCTTCCAGAAGCGGATGCAGACGAGGCCACACGTGTGGCCAATCGGATCTACGCCCGGATTCAGGAGATACCGTTTGAGGACGATTTGCCCATATCGGTCAGCATCGGGGTAGCAGAGCTGTGCTCTGGTGTTGAGACGCCCGAGTCGTTTCTGCACGAGGTGGATCGGGCGCTGTACGAATCAAAACGGGCCGGCGGGGGCCGCATCCACACTGCCCCCAGCAAGAATGGACACGGCTAGCCTTTCTGCCCATCTCAAGCACGAGCGCGGCCCAAGCGAACTCGGGCCCGTTTGTAGCCAAATCTTGAGAAGCCGGCTGGCCGTCTATTGGCACGCCGTCGCAAGGTGAACTGAGAGCCGGCGACATGGCACACCAGAGAACGAAGAGAGGCTGGATGCCCGATCCTGGGCTCGATCTCATGACACCTCAAGACAGAAGCGGGGAAGAGCGTTTGTCGTTCTTCTCCCGTCTTCGGCTTCAGGTCTCCAGACTCAGGGCCAAACTAATCCTGCCCTATGTTGTCCTGACCCTGGGCGTAGCCTTCGTCGGGATCTTCATTGTGACCCGCCTTGTCACGTCCACGGTGCGAGAGCGCTTCGTCAATCAGCTGTATCAGGCCGCCCGGGTGGCATCGGATGGAGAGGTCCGTCTCGAAGAAGACCACCTGAGCAGTCTCCGGCTGATGGTTTTCACCGTGGGGGTTCCGGAAGCGCTGGTCAAGGGAGATTCCCAGACTTTGTCCGACCTGCTTTATCCGCTCGCTCTCAACGACGGCTTGGACAGTGTGGTCGCACTTGATGCACAGGGCAAAGAGATATTCGGTTTGGCCCGATCGGAGCCAAATGCCCAGTACCAACGCAGTTCAGGTGCGGAATTCAACACTTATCCTTTTGTTGAGAAGACCCTCCGGGGTCGATCCGATCCCACAGGTGACAAGTTTGCCGGGGTGGTGACAACTTCAGCCGGGGAGATGTTGTACACGAGTGCACCCGTCCGCACCAGCACGGAAGACGTCGTGGGGGTTCTCCTGGTCGGCACTCGACTCGAGGCTTTGGTCCAGGACCTCAAAGATCAGTCTCTGGCAGACGTGGCGCTGCTTGATCCCTCTGGGCATGTGCTGAGCTCGAGCATGATGCTCCCGACGGGAACCGAATCGCCGATCGATTTGCCCGCTGCCAGTGGAACAGTCTCGACGTCCCAGATCAAGGAGATCAATCTCTTCGGCCGTGAGTACCAGGTCGTCTATGCCCCCTGGGTTGTCCGGGGGGAGAGTCTGGGAAGCATCGCTGCGATTCTGCCCAGCAACTTTGTGGTGTCAACCGAGGCCACCAGCCGCAACCAGTTCAGCCTGATATTTGCTGCTGCGACCCTGGCGGTGATTGTTCTCGGATACGTTTTGGCCCAGAGCATCGCCGGACCAATCTTGCGTTTGCGCACCATGGCTCAGGCGGTCGCTTCAGGTGACCTCGATCAAAAATCTGGCCTCAACCGAACCGACGAAATTGGAGATCTTGCTCAAGCCTTCGATGTGATGACGGCCCGCCTCCAGGCCAGGACCAATGAAGCCAATCGGCTCTACGAGGAAACCGTCGAACGGAACCGTCAGCTTGCGGAAATGTACGAGCGTTTGCAGGCGGCCCAACAACAACTGATTCAGTCCGAAAAGCTGGCTGCCGTGGGCCAGTTGGCAGCCGGGATTGTGCATGATGTCAAGAATCCGCTTGGTGTAATCAAGGGCATGGCTGAAGAGCTGATGGAGGACGCCGCTGATGACCCGGATGTCCGCCAGGGCCTGACGGTCATTCGTGACAATGCCAACCGGGCCAATCTGATTGTCACTGATCTGCTTAAGTTCGCTCGGCAGTCGACGCCCACCATGCAGAAGCGGGACCTGCGTGAGACCCTCGAGGGCTGCTTGCGCCTGACGGACTACTTGATTCGCAAAGGCCGAGTCAAAGTCGAAACCGACTTCCCCTCGGAACCGGTCTGGGCGACCTATGACCCGCAGCAGATCGAGCAGGTGGTCATCAACTTGATCCAGAACGCCGTGCAGGCGATGCCGGAGGGCGGGCAGCTGGAGACCCGGATGGTGGATCAGGGCGAACAAGTGCTCCTCGAGATCAGCGACACAGGTAAGGGCATCCAACCCGAGAACCTTTCACGCATCTTTGAACC
>Ga0315535_1002495_pt1 | contig 11690 bp, 10 predicted proteins | sample SalMarSW160220MG_2_FD_203092 | JGI IMG/M metagenome (GOLD analysis project Ga0315535, IMG submission 203092) | Salt marsh sediment microbial communities from the Plum Island Ecosystem LTER, Massachusetts, United States - Salt Marsh Sediment SW1602-20 ...
AAGCAAAAACGACATGTCTTAGGCGGGGAAAAATGCCTTGGCTAAAACAGAGATTACTATCAGGGCCACCGCAAACACCACAAGAAGTTCTGGCCTAATCTTAATGCCTTCGGTTTCTTCCTCGAAGAACCTGAGTAACCCTGCACTTGCTGCGGGCATTGGACTGCTATCCTTCTTCTTCCTGCTCATGGCATTTTACCTGTTTGTTAATTGAAGCGACAAGTTCGTATATTTTTTCTGCGTTATTAATGTTGCGCATTCTTTGATTTATTACTCAACAATTGCGCCATCTGAAAGCGGTTAGCCATAAAATGCCAAGTTTTAAACTCTGGAAAGGCATACACAACTGTCTAAAAACGGTGAGTAGAATGCACATTAGAGAGTTTCAGGAAATGATGAGACGCTTATATTTTCACAGGGATTCTGAACGCGGGGTAAAAGGAACATATGATTGGCTTGCAGAAGAACTGGAAGAATTGAAAGAAGCCCTTGAAGGAAAAGACAAAGAAGCTACTGAAAAAGAGTTTGCAGACGTCATCGCATGGCTTGCGTCACTTGCCAACATAACAGGAATCAACCTTGAAAAAGCTGCGATTGACAAGTACAACGGCAAATGCCCAAAATGCCATCAGTCACCATGTCAATGCACGTTCTAGCGCACTAGGCGTTTCTGCCCTAACCCCGTCAGCAACCAAATATACGGTCGCTTTCCTTTGCGGGTAACTGTTTCTTCATTTTTTAGGAGCCGCAAATGATGCATCACAACGCCATATGACAGGGACTTTTCCTTTGCTATGGCTGTTGCGTCAGATGACCGGGTTTCTAGAACGTTCAGTATTCTGGTTCTGGCTTTGAGTCCACTTTTTACGTTTTTCACGCGCTGCAGATAGGCGTTTGGGTGAAAAGGTTCTTTGATATTGTTTCACCAAGAATACATTGTGGTTTGTGTTGAAAAGCTTTAGTCTCTAAGCGAAGTCTGTAAGGCTAACTTGTTTTGGTTTTTTGTTATCAAACATAGATGCGATTTCATCTTTTATCAACGCAATTCGCTGAGAGTAATACAAGGGTAAATCATATGTGTCAATTAACCGTTGAGCTGCCTCCAGATATTTTTCTATTCCGCCGCGGTAAACCGTCAGAGTTAAGGACCCCCCACAAAAGGGACACTTGCCTCGAAGAGGCAAACGGCGAAAACGCTTGTTACATGACTTACACCTGAAAGCTTGAGTTGAAAAAGCACGCAAATTGCCCGCGATGTCTCGAATGAAATGAGTTGTCAACACCTTCAAGGCGACGTGCCGCACATCCACAGCGTCGATTTTTTCACCTAACTCTAGCTGCATGTTTAATTTTTCAATCATCGACTTAAACTGCTTATACGCGCTGGTTGAATTGCCAAGGTTTATGTTTGAAACAGGCGTGGTAAATTTGAAACCTTCAAACTGCGCCTCGGTTCCAAGCCTGTGGCTGACAAGATCAATCATAGAACTGACCTGTTTAGCCTCAACTTTCTCCAAAGTCTTCTCGTAAAATTCAAGAGAATAAACACCAGCAACGTCAAAATCATGAGCTTGCCGCTGCACTTCTTTCGTGTTCACAAAAGGAATCAGCAACAGAGGAGCATCCATAATACCACCTATCTGCGCGGGTAAGTACCGGCGGGAAAAGTTCAGAAGAACATCCAATGCCAGCATAACAGCATCTTCATCACCGTCGCAATCTCGCCGCTTGGCTGAATGCCAAATCGGATGTGCGTAACAGACGTTAAGGTTAGTGAACCCGACGACGCGACCTAAGATGCTGGCACATGTGTGAGGAGCCAAACCCATAATCAGGTGCCCAACAAGGTCATCAGGGCTTTCGATGTTGTAGTAACCTGGAAGCTTGTAAACTCGCACCAACAACTCGTCTATAAAGTTTGCAACATGCACGAAGTACTCTCCTGCAGTTCTCGGGATGACAACATCCTGAATTTTAAGTTCACATATCTGGTCAGGATCAGCCAATGTTACGCCATGCACGTCATGAGTGTAACCGAGTTGCCTAAGCTTTTCAACAGATACCCCGACCTCAGCGGACTTAAAATGCGTTAAAGGGGCGTTAGTGGCATCGAAGCGTATTGTTCCATCCTTGTAAACCGATAAGTCATGTTTCGCCCGCAAAACGCCTTTCGCAATGATTTCGGGAGTCTTATCCTCATTTGTTAATCCTTTAACTCCCTTCAAGATTTTTGGACGAGCAACGCTGAGCGAGCTGCACGTACTGTCAAGAAGCTCCTTGAAATTAAACGCCTGCCGCTGATACTGCACAGCATGGGCTTTACAGGTTGGGCAACTGTCGTCTTTCAAGACTCTACCGCAACGAGGGCAAATCTTTTCAGGGATAGTTACGCATCCACAATCAACGCACCTCACCTTGAAAGTGAAAGTCTTGCAACTGGGACATTTACGTTTAGAAACCTCAAGGAACACGGGTCCTTTTTTTGCCGCTTCCGTAAGGTCTCTATGGGAACCTCCGGCTAAACTCACTGGAAAAAGAACATGAACCAACGGTCTCATCTCCCGACGTTTCGCCTTTTCGGGCCTTCCCATACGGGCACCCACAAAAGTAGGCGCCTTATCCTTGACTTCAACGCCAGAAAGCGAACTAACCGTCTTTAAAACGGACTCCGCTTGGCCACTATCCAGTTTCCGAGAAGTTCCATAGCCGAGGCAAAAAGCAAAGGCGCATGCATCTTCCCCTTCAAGAACAATGTTGCCGTCTATGATTTTGTGTGGCGCAAAAATTTTTCTCAAAGCCTGAGCCACATTCGGTTCCATGGCGCCAACTATCCTCTGAACCGTATCATCTTCAAGCGTTACTTCGGATTTTGACAGCCATTTTTGCAACGTCTCAACCTCTTGAACTGACGGCAGGTTTGACCAGAAAAATGTGGAACCCGGATGCAAAGGCACACCAAGGTGTAAGGACAACGCGATTGCTTCTTTAGCTGTCGGCTTCTTATTGAATGATTCTTCTAAAAAAGTTTCCAGTTTTTTCTCCGAAATCTTGGCGGTTTCAGCTGCTTTCGCTATGTCTCCATCAAACCTTTCCGTTATAGCCATTCTTAAGTCTTTAACCCACCATTCTTCAACGTAACCTGAAGGAGAAAGCGTTTTGTTGGTGTAAAGGAAATCGCCAAAGCTGATCAGAATATCGCCTAAAAACAGAATTTTTTTGATATTGCTCTTTAAGTGGTTATAGTTTTCAAGAGAAACGCGAACTACAGAGCCATCCTTCAATAAGACTACAGGCGGTTCAAGAGAATCCACAGGCACGGTGACTCCGCCTTTGCCAGGAAGTTCTAGGCGCATTTGCGTGCCGGCAGCGAGAAAACGTTCCACCACCAGCATGGTTGCTGGATGAATCCCTACAGCGGCAAGACCTGTGTTTCGTGCCCTGCCGTACCTCAGCCTGAAGCCTCCAGGTCTGGAAGGGAAGGAAAAAATTGGGCGCCCAGCGATTACGTCATCCATGAATCCACCGGATTTCTTTTCCGATTTTTTCCGGAATTCTCTAAGCCAATCCCAACCTTGAAAGCCAAGCTTCTCTATTATCGTCAGAACTTTAGGAGCACGCCCTACAATGCCGTCGTTGACTACCCTTAAGGCGCCGCCTCTGACACGGTTTGTCTCTATCCTTTCCAGGTTTCTGTAAGAAGAAACTTCTACGGGGTCAGATTCAGTGCCCGTGACTTCAACAGGAAGCAATTCAAGCGCCTTCTTAACTTCATCATCTGGGAGGTGATACTGGAAGCGCCCCACAGTGCGTTCATACAGTCGTAGCTCCTCAAGGAAGCGAGAAATCTCATCGTCTGTTGGTTTATATCTGCCAAGCCCGAGCAGACGTCGCACGAAATCACCGACAACAAGAGTTAACGCCTGGTCTGTTCCTCCAGCGGAGCGTATTGGTCCAGCAAAGTATATTGCTAGGTAACTCGTACGGTCAGCATTGTTTTTTATTTTCACTTGAGCCACTCCTTGTATTGGAGCAGCAGTTAAGCCTTCAGTGAATATTGCGAGAGCTGTGCGGATAGCTTGTTCCGCTGCGGCTTCTGGTTCCATGTTCCCAAATTTGCCGTAAACAATTTCTTCGGCAACCTTAAACGCTATTTCCTCGCGTTGGAGTTTCGTGCTTAATTCGCGGATGCTACTCGCCACCTCTTTTGGTCCTACGAGTCCCTCGACCAGATCAGCTATATCTTTTGCAATTACACATTCTGTTTTCAATGCCGGGTCAAGTCCCTTTGACCTAGCAGCCTCACTTACAGTGTACAATTGCTGGAGCTGATTCTCAGTAGTTTCTATGTAATTTTGATAGCCCGCGCTCATTTTGCTATTCAAGTATCGGTTCCCTCCAAACACTGTTAACAACGTGTTTATTTTGGCTTTCTAACATAAAAATCGAAAAAAATCCACGATTAAAAAGCCGCTTCAGCGGATTCAACTCAAAAAGGGCAAGTAAAATCAGACCCTGTTTCTCTTAACGCCGTCAATGATTTCAGATACTTTTCGTTTGGCATCGGTGCTTTCAATTATGTTGCCAGTGACTATTATATCTGCACCGGCTGAGGCTGCAACTAACGCTTGCTCCTTAGTTCTTATGCCTCCACCTACTATAAGCGGAATGCCAATCAGTTGTTTAACAGTCCGAATCATTTCTGAGGGCACAGGCGTCTTCGCCCCCGAGCCTCCTTCAAGATAAATAAAATGCATACCAAGGTACTGCCCGGCAAGAGCATGAGCAGCCGCAAGCTCCGGTTTGTCGTACGGCACAGGAATGGCTTTGCCAACGATACCAGCGGTGCCGCCTTCGCCCACAATTATGTAGCCCATAGAAATCGGTTCTAAACCATATTTTTTCACTAAAGGCGCCCCCAAAATTTGGGCGCCTATAAGGAAGTAAGGGTCCACAGAGTTCAGAAGAGACATGAACCATATGGCGTCTGCGTAACGGCTTATTCCCGTTATATTGTTTGGAAAAAGAAGTGTAGGAATCTTAACGACCCGTTTAATGGCTTTAACTACACTATCAAGGTGAGCTTGCGAAACAAAAGTTGAGCCGCCAATCATCATAGCGGAAGTTCCGCTGGTTTTTGAGGATTCAGCAATTCGTGACGCCTGCGGCGGTGTTATCCTTTCGGGGTCTACAAGGGTTATGTGAAGAGATCCCTCCGCCTTGATTTTTTCAAGCAGGTACTTCTCAACACGCCCAAGCATGTCCAACCTCTCCCCACTAAGAATTTTTTGTGTCTGTTACAGCCGTCTTTCTTGAGGAACCATAAACGCTGTCGGTGAGCATGCAGTATGCGTCAACTTCGCCTTGAGCAGGCTTCACTTGAAATTCTTCCTGAAGACCGCAACTGCTACAACCTGCCACAGCACGACCTTCCTCTCTGAAAATTTCAACTCTAACCGTTTCTTTTCCACACCTAGGGCAAGAGAAAAACTTTGGCAAACGCTTCTTAGGTATGCGAACTACTTTTTTTCTTCTTCGCCCCATTGCAACATCTCTTCTGCATGGCAGTTTATGTTCCATTATTATTTATGCTTGCCCTTAAATACTTGCCTACAACCATAGAAAAGCAGGATGTGCACACAGGTGAAACTAACCCCGTCTGTATTAGAACTTGACTTAGAGGAAGTTGAAAAGAGAATCAGACGTTTCATCAGAGAATACGTTGAAAACGCGGCGGCAGACGGCATTGTTCTTGGCATGTCAGGCGGAATAGATAGTGGCACAATAGCCGCGCTTTCCAGCCTCTCAATTGGAGGACCACGTGTAACGGGGCTTATGCTCCCAGAAAAAGAAACATATGCCTCTAAAGACATTGATGACGCAAAGGTTGTGGCAGAAAAATTCGGTTTGAAAACGCAGGTATGCGATATCACACCAGTTTTAGAAGGCTTTTACAAGACCATACCCATATTTGACCAAGCAGACAAGCTTTGTAAGGGAAACATAAAAGCAAGAACCAGAATGATTTACCTGTACTATTACGCGAATAAGCTCAACAAGATTGTTTGCGGAAGCTCAGACAAGTCAGAAACGATGATGGGATACTTCACTAAGTGGGGAGACGTAGCCGCAGACATATCACCAATAATGGACCTGTATAAAATTCAAGTTCGCAAACTCGCCGAGCACATAGGTATTCCTCATGAGCTTGCAACAAAACCATCCACACCTGCTCTTTGGCCCAACCAGCTTGCGGAAACAGAACTCGGCATAAAATATGAAACTCTTGACCTCATCCTTTACGGGCTTGAAAGATTCATGACCACGGAAGAAATTGCACAGCAGCTAAGCGTTAAAAAACCGATTGTTGAAAAAGTGAAAAGCAGATGGCTCTCAGTAGAACATAAAAGGCGGTTGCCGCTAACGCCAAAACTCGAATACAGAACTGTGGGAACTGATTTCAGGCTTCCGCGGCACACATATTAAATCAAGAAGGAAAAGGGATGAAAGAAAAAATCAAGTTAGCTCTCGCACAAATAAGCAGCAAACGCGAAAACAAAAAAGAAAACTTGCAGAAAATCGAAGAATTCACCATAAAAGCAAAGGAACAAGACGCGGACCTTGTAATTTTTCCAGAACTGTCACTGACAGGTTACGTGTTGCATGACCAGATTTATGAACTGGCTGAAATAATACCAGGACCGTCAACCAAAAAAATAGAGGAACTGGCAAAGAAAACAGGGACACACATCATTTTCGGCATGCCTGAGTTAAGCGAAAAAACAAAAGCCACAATATTCAACACAGCGGTTTTTGTAGGTCCAACGGGTTTTATCGGAAAATTCCGTAAAATGTATCTTCCCACGCACAGCGTCTTTGAAGAAAAAAGATACTTCCGTCCAGGCTACCAAACAGCCGCCTTTAATACCGCCTTAGGAAAAATAGGGTTATTCATATGCTATGACATTTTCTTCCCAGAGGTATGCCGCCTTACCCGGTTGAAAGGAGCAGAATTGATGGTGTGCATATCGGCTTCACCAGCCGTGCGCAGAAGCTACTTCGAAATTCTAACGGCGGCAAGGGCATTGGAGAACACAGCTTTCCTAGCTTACGTCAACCTCGCAGGTGTTGAGGATGGCCTGCAATTTTGGGGCGGAAGCAGACTGGTAAGCCCAACAGGAAACTTGCTGGCGAAAGCAAAGTACGACGAGGAGGACCTCGTAATCTGCGAAGTTGATTACCGCGACATGAGACCAGTTGAAACGTTTATCCCTACGCTCCGTGACTTACGCCCAGAACTCTTTGATGAACTAAAAAAACAGTCAGAAATTCTATAGCAATACGACCTCTGTAAAGCCAAAATCACAAATCACAAGCGAATCACGGTCTGATGTGATATCAACAAATTAAAAGGCAATCACATGTGATTCATCCGTGATAAGTGACGTCACATCTCACACCCATGATAGTTTTACTTTAAATTCAAACGCTGTTTATAAGAGAAGTGAAGGTCAAATAAGCACATGAAAAAGGACAGCAGCAGACAAAAGTGTTGATATGAAAGAAGATTAAGGGATTGGTAAAAGTAAGGATAAGAAATACCTCGCTAAAAAGCAAGAGTAAAAGAGCGATAGGTGCTAGGGTTCACAAAAACTGATTTTTGGTTGAGCGTTTTTTAGAGGTTTTTTACTATTTTATGCACTAACTTAGTTCATAATTAACAATAAGCCATTTTTATGGTTTAAATTCATTTTATATGGCTTCTAATGGCTCATTTTAGGGCTAGTTGGTTCTGTTCGATTAAAGACTGAGTGTAACAGCCACAGCCAATAGGCTTAAAAGCAGTTCCAGTATACAAAAATGTATCCATTTGAGTGACTGGAGGAGAAACGGTTTTGAAGCTGAAAGAAAGCGTTCAAGCATGGCTAAACGGGGCTTTAAACGATCCCATTGTGAAAATATTGGCTAAAAACAGCCAATTAACGAAAACGCAGCTTGAAACGCTGCTCATAGACGTTTTAGCCGAAAATATGACAGGCAAATACCTTAAATACGATGAAAAAGCCAGATTAAGACTAACAAAGGCCAAAATAAGCCGCGGATCGTTTAATAGGACTTTAAAACAGTCCAAAGAAAACGTCATAAAATCAATATACACAGTGTTGCTTCTGGGCTATTTAGGCGTCTTCGAAAGCACTACTCTTGACCCCTATCTCGAAATCGCCAACAAACTAAAGGAGTATGTGGAAGCGCACCAGGACATACCAAACGAGGATAAAGAACTAAAAGACCATCTAAAAGTCATGGATATCATACGAGATGAACTTGAAACAAGCCTAAAACGGCTTTCTACACCATCAGAAGACGCTGTGTGATGTCACAAATCACACAAGCCATACATAACAAATCTGCTTGAAGAAGGTAACGAACAACAAAGATTATTTATAAGGTTAAATCGGAAAAGAGACCATTAAATTGGAGATTTTTACGGCATGTACGTAGTAAACAAAAAGGACATTAACTGTGATCTGTGACGTCATAAGAGAGTATAGAGGGAAATCACCGTAAAACTTAAATTTTCCATGGGAAACTGTGATATGTGATGCAACAAGTTAAATCACGTGTAAATCACAGAAGGGAATGGTGTGATTGAGGTTCTGCTAACGCTGATAGGCATTCTACTTGCCGCAACGGTAGCGGCGTCTGTTGAATATTACAGGCAGGTTAGGAAAGCTCAAAAAGAGTATGAGAAAGCCAGAGAAGCCGTAGAAGACATTGTGTTGAGTTTCAATCGTGAACTAAAGCGAGAAGCGGATAGGCTGGAGTTGGTTACGTACAAGGTTGAGGGAAACACAGCTAAAGCGGATGCAAGCCTGAAGAGGGTAGACGGCATCGAACAGAAGATTGCCCCTATTGAGAGTAAAGTTAGGGCGATTGCTGAAAATGATGAAAGCGTTTTATCAAAGATCGCAGAGGTTGACGCAAAAACGCATGACATCGAAGAATCACATCAAACGCTAACAACCAAGATCTCAGAGTTAGAGGAACAGGTGCAAAAATTATCAGCAGTGCCAGAAATGAAGACTGAACCAGTTATACCAATAAGAAGAGACAAAGCCATGGCTGCATTGACTGAAACAGAAGTAATAGTGTTAGAAATGCTCTCAGCAGAAGGACCAAAGACAGCGCCTGAAATCAAGGAGAGAGTCCATCTTAGCAGGGAACACACAGCGAGACTTATGAAGAAACTCTACGAAAAAGGCTACCTCGAAAGAGAAACAGGCAAAATCCCGTTCAGATACAGCGTCAAGACGGAAATGAAAAAGTTCTTAAACAGAGCAGAAAACGAGCAGATGTAATTACTCCAAGGAAGGCTTTTCTTGCCCGCTCAATTGCTTGAGCCGCGTATCCATGTCTGAAAGCGTGGGAGAAGCAGGAAGATCATAGTTTGCTTTGCCTCGTTTCTCAAGATATTCGGGGTAATGGGTAACCTTTATCGGGACAGCAAATTTGATTTTTGGCTCGGAAATAAGCAGGGCTTCGCCTACGTCAAGCATTTTCAGCTCCGTCTCGCTGTATTCCATGTACGGGGTGTTTTCAGTTAAGTATGTCCGGTCTTTCTTGAGTTCCGTTTTCATAATAACTTTAGTCCACAACTCGGCAAAAACATCAAAATTAATCCTTGAGGGCCTAGGCGTCACGGCGTTAAGACCCACGCGGTACTTACGGTATGTAAGGGCGATGTTAGAAAAGATTGTCCGCTGTTTGTTTGGATCAAGAAACTCATGTGCTTCTTCAAGGGTTATAAGCAACGTCGGAAGCTTCTGCCATTCTTCATAGTTTTCTTCCCACATACGCTTGTAATGTTCTGCAACTGCTGAGGCAGATAAGCAAACCACACGGTTCTGATCTTCGGAACGGAGACCGGAAATGTCAATCAAGCAACTTACACCTTTGCATATGTTTTGCAAAGTATTCTCAACAAAAGTATAATTAGAGGCAGGAAATAGCTCAGGCGGCAAAGAGGAAAGTTTTTGCATAAGAGCTTCAACAACGACTTTCTGTGCGCGTACACCAGGGTTTCCTTCAACATTGTAAGTCTCTCGAGCTTTTTCAATCCAATCTGCACCAAAATGCTTGTACAACGCCCATGCGAGTCTTCTTTGTGGTGGCTGGATGTCGGGAAAAAGCATACATAGTTTAGCGGGTGTTACTGTGCGTAAGCCAACGGTCATCTTTTCGTCTCTAGCCGAGTAATATTGGACTTTGCTATGGAATAGGGGGTGGTTCTTCAGGCCTTGTTGGGATTTGATTTCTTTTCCTTCCAAGAGCTGCCCTGCAAAATCATAAATGAGGGCCACGGTTCTAGGGCTGTTGTCGATTATCTGCGCGTTCAAAATCAATTCCGTGTTTGTTTTTCCTGAACCAGTCATTCCGAACATGCCCATCATTCGAGGTATAGCCTCAACGTTTATGCCCACGGAACTTAGAAGCTGAGCTTCCGATCGTAAGCGGCCAACTTCAAGTTCTCCAGACAACTTTAGAATGGAACAGTCTTCCTCGCTAGCAGCGTAGACCTTATCCCTGTAATTCGGATTAAAAGTGGGAGAACGTAGTTTGCCACCTCTTTTTTCTAAAAACAGAACTGCTGACACGTTTCTGTATGCGGAATAGGGCCCAAAAGCTTCTTTCCCTTCAGCCTCCCGCAGCTGTTCTATAGTTTCAAGTGTAGAGCTGCTTTCGGAGTTGACAACTCTCGCGTAGAAACTTCTTTCACCCGAGTCTATACGCACTATTTGTCCAAAAGCCAGACTAACACCTTTGTTCACCAAGAAGGAGACGGCGTCGCCCTTAGTACCGCACACAAACCCTATTGAGTCAGAACTGGTCATTCCACCACTCCCATTCAAAAGCGTGTTTTACACCATGAATTTCGTCAGCAAAACTGCATGAATGCTCCTCTCTGCGTAAAGTCTCAAGCAACCCGGCACCGTTCAGTTTTTCTTCGATCTGGTCATGATAAGAAAGCAGCATAGAATCCGAAGGCCCCGAGAATTCATGTGCCAAATAAAGACTTATTGGATAACCAAGACAGCGCGGATCCTCAGATACAGCGGTTAAAGGTGAAAGCAGTTCGATAATGTCCTGCTGGGTTAGGTAATCCATTATGTCGCAACGAAAAACGTGAGAGCTATCAACGCATAATTTCACAATTGCAATATCCCCGTATAAACTTCTGTCCTTGTCGGCTTTCCGCACTGGGTAATAAACCCAAACATCGTATGGAGACAGTATGTACGTAGTAGCCACTAAATCCCTGCCCTTTTCATCATGCAAAGAGGGGGAATTTTTACTGATTGCTAAAAGGTTAATACCTCTTTTTTTGCATTCATCATAAAGCGAAACGCGAAATTTTCTTTCCCCGCCAAAATATCCGCCCCCGTCTAAAAGGAGGTACATACTACGTACATCACAATGTACGTGGTAAGAATCAGAAATCGCTTCGTTAAGTACACTCAAGGCAATTTGGCTTTCTAATTCAATCCTGAAATCCTGTAAGTAACTCTTACGTACATGTGCATCTCCAACAACAGTGCACACTCTCTCAGAATAGCTCCAATCAACTTGCCGTTTTCTAACCGTAGCACACGAGGCGCGCATCAAGTATACGCCCCAGTTGTTGGCCCTTTTTA
>Ga0315535_1002496_pt1 | contig 11687 bp, 9 predicted proteins | sample SalMarSW160220MG_2_FD_203092 | JGI IMG/M metagenome (GOLD analysis project Ga0315535, IMG submission 203092) | Salt marsh sediment microbial communities from the Plum Island Ecosystem LTER, Massachusetts, United States - Salt Marsh Sediment SW1602-20 ...
TGTTATCTGTTTAACCGTTATACTAAGTGATGTATATTTTAGATTAATCAGTAAGTTTTTCGTAATTCGGTAAAATGATAAGCTCAGAAGTGAGTATGGTTTTGGGGATAATATGCTTCGTAGTGAGGACCCACAGCAAAAAGATAACGAAACGAAGACGTTCGTTACGCCGGGCGTTATTTTTGTATTTTTTCCAGTATTCTTGAGTGTCATAAGTGTTTTAATACTAAGTCGATTATTTTGGTTATTCGCTGCATACAACTATCTGAGGGGGGCACCCTCGCCAATCGATCAGTCCGCACTAGCTCTGCTTGGTTCGGATTTTGCCAGGATAGTTGTTTTGATTTCAATCATTATTGGAATGAGGATAGGTCTGTATTTATCGAGCTTTGTGACAACTAAACTTGATGTCGTAAGAAAGGAGGGAGAAGCTAGAATCAGTGTAAGATTGTTTTTAGTTCTTCTGTTCCAGTGGGAATTTTTTATGATGCCAATCCAAGCAATTTGGTCTTTGGACCTTATCATAAATGGATATCCCACTAGTAGTTACCTGAGCGATCTGAGTTACTATATGATGGCTGGCTTTCTCGTAGCATTTGCTATTCCTATCTTGTTAAAATATGGTTTACTCGTATTGCATACAAAATCAATTGATTCCAAAATCAAGATTATTGAACTTCGACGTGGAAACGGTTTCATAAAGCTCCAAGGTTTAATTCTCAAAGTTATTCACGAGGGTCCTGATCCATGACTATTCAGGTGATTCCGCGAAGATTACCAGATATCCTAATTTATCCGAGCGATAGTAAATGGAGTTGCTTCATTGCAGATAGAGTGCAATCGTAAGCGTATGAGTACAATATTTACATCGAATTGGTAACCGACGACCAATTTCTTCAACCTGTTCAGTTTCAAGAGGTGCACCACATCTAAGGCATACCCATGAATCCATTGTATCTGCGAGTTCATCTATTGTTGTCGGCAGCATTGATACATCTTCGCCAAGAGCTTGGACCTTGATAATTGAATGACGCCCATTCTCCGGACCTATTATCATGATAACAACTGCAACCTTCTTCTTGGTATACTTGCCCTCAGCATATCCACGAATCGTACCTATGAACTCACCTGCTATGATATGTTCTTCGGTATCTACAACATGAAAATTCTTTGTCGGGAGAATCTTCTCAGCCTTTGTAAACAAAACTTGTGCATTCCAGTCTAGATTTTGCTCTTGCTGTGTCTGTTCGAGACCTGTGAGTATAAGATCAAAGTCCTTTGAGGTCTTCTTTGATGGTAAAAGCAAGTCACATACAGAACGAATAAGGTAAGGTTCAACACTGATTGTATGAAGTTGATCGAGAAAGTCAATATAGGAAACTGTTGCGACGACTTTTCCTTGGACACAGTCTTTGCTTGGATAGAATGAGAATTGAGGACTTCGGAAGCCATCAACTTCTATTCGTGAGATTGATTTTACATTCTCGCCAGTAAGTTCTAAACAATCAATCGGGTAAGCGACAATACTGACGGTCACATTTGTTATCACATACCCACTATTATTGAGAACTTTGACCTTGTAGTCAAATTTACCTCCGACAATCTCACAACCCCGCATTACTTTTACGCCAGATTCAGATGAGATCATTGGTTCTGCTTCAACCTCAAGTGTAACAGGTGATTCAGCCTCAGGAGCTTCGACAGGAGGTTTACTCTTATCAGCTTGAATCTCATCAAAGGCAATCTGCATGGCTTTAGCATGATCAGGAGGAATGTCAAATATGAATTTACCATGAATTGGACAAAGTTGAACTACCCTATCTTCTCTGGCACCAGGTTGAACATAGACGAGGTCCAGTTGTTCATAACATTCAGGACATTGATAGAATCGTTTGTAAATATCAACAAGAGTTTCGGTATCAAGTGCAGGTTTAAACAGCCGCTTGCTACGATGACCATTTTGACACTCAACGTCAAACTCAATGAGATCACGTCTTTCCTCTACATCACGAAGGGTGAGTGGTAGCTTGCATTTATCACAACTCAGACTTCGTACGATAGACGGGAATCGGTCAAGCTTTTCCTCAAAATCAGAGATAATATTGTAGATGGAGGGAGGAGCTTCACGTTGCATGACACCATGAATTGGACATACAATTTGAAAATTCACTTTCTTGTTACTCTTCCGTTTATTCAGAATGTATGTCAGATGTCCGCACTCATCACAAGTCAGCATCGCGCGTGTAATTCTTTCTGCTACAGGGTTATTCCAAGTCAATGGAAGAATTCGTTCAGTCATTTCCTTTTTCCCGGGGCAGATGCATTTCAAGCGGTAACCAGACTTGCTCTCCTCAATTGCTCGGATAGCTAGTGATTGATGACATTCTCTTGATGTTAGTGTAGCTTGTAGGACCGCATCTTCAGGAATCTCTAATACAGCTTCTCGTAGGGAATCTAATAATGCATGAGGAATATCTTTCTTTGTGATTCCATGAATTGGACATGATGCATGCACACGTGCAGTATTTCCACGTCCTTCGACATCAGCAATATGCCCAGGTAGACCACACTTATCACAATGGATAACTCGCTGCAAAATTTTCTTTAGCAATTTCGTATCAATATTCTCAGGTAGAAATCTCTGCGCTCTATGCCCGTTAGCACAACGGGTATCAAGTTCAATTAATCCTCCACGGTTTTCCATTTCATGGACAGCATAGATGAGACCACATTGAGGGCACCGGAACGAATCGATTATCGATCTTGAACTATCAATCTCTGAAGCCGTCATCTCGATTGTAGAAAGGAAGGATTGTGGAAACTCACGTTTTTGAACTCCGTGTCTTGGGCAGAGGAGCAATCCTTCAACCTTCGAACCTTGCAGACGGGTTTCTATGAGTAACATATTGGATCCACAATCGAGACAAATGAACATCTTCTTGAAAATCTCAGAACCCATTTCCTGAAGGTAGCGATCAGAAACCCTTCTAGCACTCTTATGACCATTCAGACATTGAGTTTCAAGAGTAAGGATCCTGTCTATCATCTCAGCATTTTGAATGAATAGAGGCTCGTTACATTTCTTACATGAGAACACAGCTTAACACCTAAGGCGTAGGTCAATAGCAATTGATACCATTAGATGTGAAACTTTGGCTCTTAAGCAAATCTTAGACGAGTATATTGTTACATTCACTGTTCAGTCGTTACTGTCAAGATCCTCGTCTACTACAGCTGTATCTTCTTTTACTGGTTGTTCAGCCTTGATATCTTCTTTTACCGGTTTCTCAGCTTCGATATCTTCTATTTCTTCTTCTGCCTTTTTAGATTCGATAAGCTTCTGTAATCTCGTAATGACAGGTAGCTCACCACGTTGGAGAGCAAGAGGGATTGCGAAAAATACAATCATCACTCCACCTGATACGATGAATAAGGGACTGAGAAAGAAACCAATTAGAGGAATAAATGTCAAGTAATATCCTAGAATCTGAAATAATCCACCTAGAAGTAGTCCCGGCCAAGCTAATGCAACGGGTCTCTTCAATGCAGTTAATGCAGCATAAAAACACACTAGTACAAATCCTGTTGATAGAAACAGCGGATTAAGCAATCCAGCATAGTATCCAATTAGCCAGATGATTGCTCCTGCTAGTATCATCAGGAAATTCGGGTCAGATGTTATAGCTTCATAAGCGTTCTTGGGTTCTTCAATCATGTTACGCACCTAATATCCGCTCATTGATTTTAATCGTATTATATATTACGAATTTGATGCGAGTACCTTTTTCAACTACTGCCTGGAGTATCTACACTTTCAAGTATCCTGTCTGCAGAGTTTTTTAACTTTGAACGATAACCACGAGTCGTATACACACGGACAGGTCTGAGTATGCGCGAGAAACTACGAGCCATGGGACTGGTATCGCTTACCTTCCAAAATTCGTAACCACCCGATCCGCGTTCGAATAGTACTATCTCATCAAGATCAAATTTCCCTGGATAGAATGTTACGGAGGGCCTATCTGAAAAATCAACATAGACATTTTTAACATCGATTCCCGCATCTTCTGCAATCTCATTTTCGATAGCGTATATTCCGTCGGGAGATGATAATTTTTTAAGAAATGTTGGATCAGAAATCGCTCTTGCACTAACGAGTTTAATCAGGTATCTCTTGTTGAAGTCGGAGAAGATTCGATTAGCAGAGCGAAGCTCCTCACTTTCCCCCGGTCCAACATGAAGAAGCCTGTGTAGCATTGATAGATCATCATACTTGTAAAACTCCATAGTATCCTTCAGAGGAGCAGGAAATAACTGCGAACCAGCTTCATCTAAGACACGTAAGAGCATAAGTTCAGCTGCTCGAACCGTTTTATGGAAATAGACAGCATCAAACATGTTTACTGCTGCGGATAGGTATGACTCAAATGTGAAAAGGGAACTTCGTTCTACTGCAATCTTGTTCTTAGCAATACGAGTCGAGTCGAATAATCTGTGAAACTCAAGTTGTGCATAATCAACCCCTGCAAAATAAGAATCACGTGCAAGGTCATCAATGAGTTGGGGATTTATTGGGCAGTTCAGGAGATCCAATCTGAGACCCTTAACTGGTACACCTTTCTCAATGACATCTTGAATTTCAGCTCTCGTGAAACCATGTTTTTCAATCGCTTCACCAATAGGAGTGGAATCAAGCAAGGCTTTCATTAGGTTGAGAGGTGCTGCACCACGTACAGTCTGATACTCATCCATAACGTTAGACCATGGACCATTTACCAGCATTCGTAATAGAGCAACAAGACGACCCTTCTGTATCTCTTCGGGTGTAGCTCCAAGGTATTCCAAAAAAATTCTAGACATATGAACGAAACCCAGAGTTCTGCCCATTAATGATATGTCCGCACCAGGATAAACCAATGATAATCCAGCGGGACCATGAATATAGCGTAGTCTCTGAGACATTTTCATATCAATAATATCGCGCTCTACTTCTGAGAGCTCAATGTACCCATGAATTGAGTCCTTAATCTGAAGGACCGATGGAAAATCAGTTACGGGCATATTCATCCAACCATATTGCTACAATTCTAATCAGTATTAAAGAGTTTGAAATACAAAACATTTGCTGTTAGGCGAAGCTTCTTCAGTAGTATTGCAACGAAAGAAAAACATGAGAAAGCTGTGGGTATGTGTTTTTCTTGGGCTCATGATTATCATTCAACCAGTCTATTCTGAAGATGTACTTGCTCCAGTGGAAAACGCGCTTCCTGCAGCTCCATCCTCTGTTCGGCGAATATATGGTGAAAACATAGCTGACGAAATCTATGCAGATCTGACAACTAACCAATATCGAGATCTAGTAATGAAATTCACAGAGAATGGATCCAGATACATATTCGACGTCAATGGTGCGACCTCAGGTGTAAATTATCTTGCAAGAAACTATCTGATACAGGAACTCAAATCAGTATCAAATGGGAGAATTGGAGTCGAACTTGTTGGAGATTTTTTTAATGTGGTGGGAAAATTGCCCGGGTACTTACCAGGTAAAAATCCAGTAATCGTGGTATCTGCTCATTATGATAGTGCAGAACTCTCTCCAGGTGCAAATTGTGACGGTAGTGGAATTGCTTCAATGCTTTCCTTAGCAAGGATGCTATCAAAGTACGAATGGCCACTTGACATTTACTTTATCGCGTTCAATGGATTGTTTACATTCTTCCCTAGGTCAGGAAGTCCTGAAGTCGCAGACCTATTCCAGTTGCAAGATATTGAAATCCTCACAATGTATAATGTAGATTCAATTCTATTACCAGATCCAGATGGTCCAGCGAATGAAAGAATACAGATTGGATATTCTCAACAGGGACCTCTAACTTTAACGCAGTATCACGAAGGGCAGTACTGGGCTGAAACTGTTGCAATGATTAGCAATAATTATGGAGAGGGGCTCATTACTCCGGTCCCGCATACTGACTTCGGGTTATGGAGTAGCTCAGATCATTACTCCTTTTTCGAAGATGGTTTCTCAGGTATTACTTGCCTATACGAATCTGGAAGATATGCTGATGGTACAACATCCACACCAGCCGATATGTGGACCAATGCGGATTTTGATTACTCTCTTGGAAAGGAAGCAACTTGTGCCATTGGAGCAAGTATTGCATTCACAATGAGCCGAAGGTATGGAGCATCAACGACCTTAGAATCCGAATTCTCAAATGGTCCCGGACGATTCGAGATGGTGCAATTTGTTATCTCTACTCCAACCATTGTCAATATTACATCGCGCTGGTTTGGTGGGAGCTCATCATTCTATCTTGTCGATTCAAACTTCAATCTCATAGGAATGCAATCATTCAACAATACCTCAGCCTGGGAACCTACTACGGTGTTTAGTGAACAATTAACAACAAAGGGATTGTATTACTTGTTTGCTGAAAATACATACTATAGTCCTGTCGGATATGAAGTTGCCATAACATATGATTCGGATATAGATGGAAATGGGATACTTGATAAAAACGAATACTGGTTAAGTCAGAGCTATTTCAATTCGGATCAAGACAATGATGGTGTATCCGATGCAGATGAAATCTTTCATGGAACAAATTTGAATAACAAAGATACCGACTCCGACACAATGGATGACCGTTATGAAATTGATATGGGATTCAATCCTCTTGATGCATCAGATGCGAACGAAGATGCTGATAAAGACGGACTTACAAATGCACAAGAATACTCCGGTGGACTGAATCCATTTTCCAAGGATTCTGATGGTGACAAAATGGATGACCTCTGGGAATTGACCTACGGGCTAAATCCCTTGGTCGATGATGCATCTCTCGATCCTGATGGTGACGGTCTAACGAACCTTGAAGAATACAGGACTGGAACAGACCCAATGGTTAATGATAATGCATCAGGGCAATTGATTTGGTATGCTGCGCCAATAATAGTAATTATACCAGTATTTGGATATCTATACATTCGGAAGAAGAATAGAGAATTAGTTACTTAGGGATGAAGAAATGAAGAAACATGTGAGCATGACAATCATCTTTCTAACATTACTAGTTTCTTCAATTGGAATAGCACAGTTTCCATCTCAGATAGAACAAATATCTGAATCTTCTAATGGCATTCTTTCAGCAGGTGGCGCACCAGAGAGAGTATATGGTAAGGACGTTTCATATGATATCTGGTCAGATATATCAGAAGCCTCGTACAGAAATTATGTCAGAAAAGTTACAGAAAATGGCTCTAGATGGATTAGTTCTCCCGGATATTCTAGTGACCAAAACGAAGAAGCTCGCGTATATATCTCAGAAGAGTTGTCTAGGATTTCTCAAGGTCGGATAGAGATTGAGATTATCGGAGAGTATCAATCAGTTGTTGGGAGACTTCCAGGATATTTTCCAATAGATGCCCCAGCAATCATGATAGGTGGACACTATGATAGTGTGCTAGGAGCTCCTGGAGCAAATGATGATGGTACAGGCATCGCAGCAATGCTTGAAATAGCACGGGTTATGTCTCAATACGAGTGGCCTTTGGACATTTATTTTGGTGCTTGGAACGCAGAAGAGATTGGTCTAAGAGGATCAGGTGAAGTGGCCAGTGCGTTCAGAAATCGTGGCATCAAACTTCTAGTGTATTATAATATTGATATGCTTCTTGTTCCAAATCCAGATGATAGAACGGTTCTCATGGTGTACCCACAGGGTTTCTATCAAGTTGGCCAATACTGGGCTGACCTCACAGTCCAAATGAGTAACACCTACGGTTATGGTATTATCGAGCCGGTAGCGGCTGCTGATTTTTCAGCTTGGTCTCGTTCAGACCATATGTCGTTCATTACAAGAGGATTCAGTTCATCACTCTTTGCTTCAGAGAGCGGCGGAATAAATGATGGATGGTATCATCAATCAACCGATACTTGGAATAATCCAGCATACGACTATGCGATTGCTTCAGAAGCGGTCAAGTCAATTGGGGCAGCTATTGCATTCACTCAGTCAAGAGCATATCAACTGCCATTCACTGGCGTTTCTTCTTTCACTCTTCAACCCGATCAGGAGAAAAGTTTCTACATAGCGATTACGAAAGGAACATCAATCAATGTAACAAGTCGTTGGTGGAGTGGAGGGGCAACATACAGAATCTATAATCCCCAAGGAAATCTTGTTGAAGAAACTATTTTCGATGATGCATCACCTTGGGAGTCATCAATCGTCCTTGAAACACCTGTAGAGGAACAAGGACTTTATCACTTATCAGTCTACAATCATAGAGGAACAACAGCAGGATACGAATTATCATGGTCCTATGATTCAGATATTGATAATAATGGCATATCAGATAGGGAAGAATTTTGGTTTGACGCAACTCTATTCTACTCAGATCAAGACTCTGATTCATTAGCTGATGCATATGAAATGATTATTGGTACAGACTGGCAATCCACAGATTCTGATCAAGATCAACTTCCGGATAATTGGGAGGTGGATTATGGTCTGAATCCACTTGATGCAAGTGATGCATCCAATGATGAAGATGGTGATTCACTAACGAATCTTGAAGAGTTTGGATACGGTAGCAATCCGTTTCTTGTTGATTCAGACTATGATAAAATGCCGGACAACTGGGAAATAGAACATGGTTTGAATCCTGTGCGAGATGACGCTTCAGAAGATCCTGACAATGATTACATAACAAACTTGGAAGAGTATCGTGCAGGAACAGATCCTAATTATGCAGAGATTAAGCCTCTAGAGATCATCCTTGCATTTGTTGTTGTTCCGGGTAGTATTTTGGTGTTGGTTACTGTTTCTATCTTTACGTATAGAAAACGATAGACAGACAAAGGCAACATATACATGTGATAATGATTCAATAGCCGTTCTAATTCTCCAAGCTAGACAATGATATAGAAGATTCTAGGTGAAAGTTCTCATTATTACGTCCCAGCGATGCTGGGTGAATGCTTCTAGTTCAGCTATCTTCTTATCATCGCGAGTCGGTTTGAATAGGTGAGAGAAGCGTCCCTGTATTTTGAGAAACTCATCGATTGGTTTTCTCTTTTCAGGGTCTTGGTATCTCTTACTTACACTACCAAGTTTGAACTCTTCACCGATTCTTTCCCATTGAATCCAGTAGCCAGTTTCAACAGCAAGCTTGCCAACCTCTACTCCTTTTTCGACCGGATAATTCCAGGCTTGTGGGCACGGGAGGAATATGTGTCCAAATTTCGGGCCTTTGTATTCCCTAGCCTTCTGGAACTTCTCATAGAGGTCTCGTGGGTATGCCGTGTTAGCAGTGAATTGATACACTGGTTCATGAGCTGCAACGATGAGATCAAGCATTTTCTCAGGCTCGGTCTTTCCGAACCAAGTTGTGGTTGTCTTCGCGTGTAGGGGAGTTGCACCCGAACGCTGCGTACCTGTGTTACTGTACACTTGATTGTTGTAACAGATATAGAGGAAATCAGTCCTGCGTTCAAGAGCTCCGCTTAGAGCTTGTAATCCAATATCAAATGTACCACCGTCTCCGGCCCAGACCATGACCATAGTGTGGTCATTGCCCTTTGCTTTGAGAGCTGCTCTAACACCTGATGCTGCTGATGCAGCCGCTGCAAATGCAATGTTAAGGACTGGTACATTAAGACCACTCTTCGGCCAGAGAGATTGAACAACACTTGTGCAACATGCAGGAACTACTTGGATTACATCACCCTCCAAAGCCTTGTGTGCATGCCTGAGTGCTACCATATCCTGACAACCAGCACATGCTGCGTTACCCTTGAGAACATATTCCTTGAGGGGCATATCTTTAGTTGCTACCATTTCATCTCACTCCAATAAATCGTGCCAGGTCTCTTCAGGACCAAGCTCGCCGCTTTCTACAGCTTTTACTGTATCCAAGATTACTTCTTTGATATCGGTCACGGTCATATCCCTACCACCTAGACCCCCGATGTAACTTTTGACCATAGGTCGATGTTCTGTGTGGTACAGAGTGGATCTGATATCATTTGCCACAGGTCCGCCAAATCCGTAGGAGACACCTCTGTCAAAACTAGCAAATGCTTTGACTCGACTTCCTAGTTTCCGAATCTCATCCGTGGGAAATGGTCGAATCATTCGAATTCTAGCATTCCCTACTTTGTAACCCTCTTCGCGAAGTTCAGAAACTGCATCCTTTGCTTCAGCACCCATTGAACCCTGTGAGGTAAATACTACCTCGGCATCATCGCACATGTAACAGTCAATTGGCCCTCCAAAGTACTTACCGAATAGTTTCTTGTAATCCTTCTCAACTTCCTTGTACACCTTTGCCGCATTGAGGGTCCCTTCATGCATACCATAGCGGAATTCCTCATAAAACTCAGGAAAAACAATGTTCCCCATCGATACCGGATTTTCTGGATCCATGACATAGTGAGGTGGTTTGTAAGGAGGAAGGAACTTGTCAACTTCCTCAGGCTCGAGATAATCAAAGGTAGACACTGTATGGCTCAAAACGAAGCCATCAGAATTTACTAGGACGGGCATTAACACACGCTCATCTTCAGCAAGTTTGAAAGATTGTATGAGTGTATGATAAAGCTCATCCACACTTGCAACGTAAAATTGAATCCAGCCTGTATCACGCTTTGAATATGAATCGTCGTGTGAAACATGGATGTTCCAGCTGGGGGATACGGACCGATTGACATTGTTAACAACAATTGGCAATCTTGCAGCTGCAGCCCAGTGTAAGCCTTCATCCATATATAGAAGACCATTTGATGATGTTGCAGTGAATGCTCTTGCACCAGTAGAACTTGCTCCGATGCAGGCAAATATCGCAGAATGTTCAGACTCGACACGTATGAACTGACCTTTGAAAATACCCTTCTCATTCAATAATGCAACTTGTTCAGGAACTGTGGTAGCAGGAGTAATGGGATACGCAGCTACAACTTCGACACGCGCAGAAACTGCAGACCTTGCTGCAGCATAATTTGCACTCATGAGTTCTGTCTTCATACTTCACCAGTCCTCCTCTTTCGCTCATCCGTACGCACCATTTCGATGCATTTCTTGGGACACACTTGAGCACAAATTCCGCACCCTTTACAATAATCATAATCTGTATGAGGAGTTCCATCCTCATCTAAGGTTATCACAGCCTCAGGGCAGTGGAGCCAACATGTTCGACATCTATTGCACTCGTCATAATCCACTACGGGGTCAAAGGTGCGCCAGCTACCGGTCTCACCCGTTGCACCAATCATGGGCTTGGAGTAAGAAGTCTTGGGCATATCCTTCCTGCTCTTAGGTTCGGTATTTACTTCGTTAACCAATCAGTACACGTCCGATTAGAGCCGTCGAGCTCGCTTCCCGAGACAAGCAATTAAGCCTTATGATGTGTGTTGTTAATTCTAGAAAACTTACGTATGTCGGTTTACTTATTTGGAAATCATAGTTAACCAAATCTGGGGATGCAAATCCATTGGAATTCACAATGACACTCATGCAAATACCATGTGAGGAAGGTGACCGAGATTTCAATTTTCTTCTTGCCAAAGAATTTCTCAAGGATTACAAATCATCAGATGCTATTGATTTCATAGTCTTCCCAGAGCTTTTTGCTATAGGTTTCAGACACGAGGACTACGAGCGGGAAGGAGCAGGAGTGCC
>Ga0315535_1002498_pt1 | contig 11683 bp, 9 predicted proteins | sample SalMarSW160220MG_2_FD_203092 | JGI IMG/M metagenome (GOLD analysis project Ga0315535, IMG submission 203092) | Salt marsh sediment microbial communities from the Plum Island Ecosystem LTER, Massachusetts, United States - Salt Marsh Sediment SW1602-20 ...
CAAGAAGAAGATTGCAAAGAAGAAGCCTGCCAAGAAGAAGCCTGCCAAGAAGAAGCCTGCCAAGAAGAAGCCTGCCAAGAAGAAGATTGCAAAGAAGAAGACTATCAAGAAGAAAATTGCCAAAAAGAAGCCCGCCTCTAAACCTCGTGCGACACGGATGTATGTCAGCAGCTTCGACAGGGCCCTGCGGGTTGGCCGACCACCCAACGTGGTCGCGCTGTTTCCAAATTCTCGCGCCTTGATTGTCAGCGGCAAATTCATCGATCGGGCCATGTTGGCAAAAGGCAACTCGATCACCATGGCCGCCAACGGCCGCAACGGCTTTGTCATCCGCGGCGTTCTGCGTGCGGCCCAGCGAGCCAACTGCTCATTAATCGTCGAGATTGCCCGTTCAGAGGGCGGAGCCAACGCCTACTGCGCCGTGAACTACTGGAACATAGCCCGGCAGGTGGACGCTGCCATGAACGAGATGAAGATCACGGTGCCGGTCGCCATTCACGCCGATCATTACGGGATCAAGAAACCCGAAGATCTGCCGGCGGCACGGGTTGAAATTCCCACTGTTTTCGAAAGCGGCCTGACCTCGATTGCCATAGACGCTTCGCACATGCCCGAAGACCAGAACTTGCTGGCCAACCTCGACCTGAACCAGTACATACCCAAGTGGGCCGGGCTCGAGACGGAAGTCGGAGAGATCAAGGGCAGTCAGGGCCTGTCAACCGCCGAGGAAGCTCTCTTCTTGATCAAGGGCCTGAACGCCCATAAGATTTTCCCGGACTGGATCGCCTTGAACAACGGCAGCAGCCACGGCATACAAGCCAGCGATTTGGGCATCCAGGTTGATCTGACCGCCGAGATCCACAATGCCCTTGCGCCTTACAAGGTATCCGGCGCCCAGCACGGAACTTCGGGAAACAACTCCGACAGGCTCAGGGCCATTGCGAAAAAGACCCGTACGACCAAGGCCAACGTGGCCACCGCCTTGCAGATGGTTTCATGGGGCGTTGAGGTCGACGATTACGGCAACGCTCAGATGGATGAACAGGGACGCCTTATCAAGATCCCCGGTCAGGGAATGAGTGAAGAGATGTGGGCGGAGATGATGGTCTACGCGGACTCTCACGGCCTGGGAGGAGGCAACACAAAGAAGCTCAATTTGCCGTTTGAAAATAAACTGTTTGGACAGCCTCGGCAAATACGCGAACGCATGGTGAAAAGAGTCGAAGACTTCGCCTACAACATGATGGTCAACGTGTTCTCGGCCGGTGACTCGGCCGGAACAGCTTTGAATATCATCCTGGAGAATGGCTCATATGATCCGGGCCCCAAGGCGCGTCGGACCGAAAATCCAGGCGATTGGACGCGAGAGAGAATCAGCCTGAGCGCCGCGGATATCAAGTCTGATAAAGGCCCCGCCGGTAACTTCGACGATTGAGCTCAGCAATCACTTCTTGCCGCTGAAATAGTCAACGGTGTCCAGCATGCAGGCTTCGTTCTTCTCGACCCAGAAGCCGTCCTTGTCCCTGCTGTTGGCAAAATCGACGCACTCGTCGGTGCACGGCTCTCTGGCGGCCCAGGCTTTCTCTCCGCCCAGCGTTCTTTTGTAGGGCGCCAAAGCCTTCTTGCAGCAATCGTAGCAAGCGTCGTGCACTGAGTAGCATCCGAGGTAGTAGCAGGACGTCGATAGCATGAGTGCCAATGATACAATCAGAAAACGGACGATTCTCATTGTGACTCCTCTCAGGATCCTTGGCCAAACGCTTCCATCGGCCGCAACTCATTCAAGTATTCTTCCAGCTCACCTATTCCCCTTTTTACTATGCGCCTTCCGAAATAACGTAAGACACCCGTTGCCAGGCGAAAGTGCATGAAGGCACTTACGTACGAGGGGGCGGAATAGAATTGCCGCCAGGCATCCATGGCGGCCTTTTGCAACTGGTACATGCTCATTCCGGCAGGCTCGTAGACGACGTGAAATGCATCGTACAGTCCCCAGTCGCGCGTGAAGAGCCTGCTGTCCAGATGCTCGAAAGTACGCGTTCCGGGCAGAGGTGTCAGGATCGAAAACTGGGCGGTATTGATGCCTTGTCTTTTCGCGAAGTCCACCGTAGCCTCTATCGTCTCGACAGTGTCCTGATCGGCACCCAGGACGAACATTCCGTGGACTCTGATGCCTCTCTTGTGGAACTGCCGCACACATTTCTCGATATCCCCGACCGTCTGGCTCTTGTTGAAGCCCTTGAGCGCGGCCGGGTTGACCGACTCGAGCCCGACATATACCTGGGTGCAGTTGGTGTCACGCATCAGGTCGAGTAATTCAGCATCTTTGGCCGCGTGAACAGTGACCTGTGTGTACCAGCGCATTCGCCGGCCCAGGTTGCGCTGCTTCATCATCTCGAGCAGTTCCTTGGCCTCCCGGCGCCTGCCTGCAAAGTTGTCATCCACGAAAAAGATACGCTTGCCGATCGGCAGCAGGTGCTCTTCGAGCTCTCGAATAATAAGTTCATTGCTCCGGCGCCGAAAACAGCGTCCAAACATGGAGACAACAGAGCAGAAGTCGCAGTCGTGTGGACAACCGCGTGAAGTCGCTATCGGAATGTGCTTCAGCTTCTGGTATCCGGCCACCAGGCTGAAATCAGCAAACGGCAAAGAGTCGAGGTTGGGCTCGAGTGGACGATCCGGATTGTGACGTTTGAGATCTCCATCCCGGTATGACAGTCCGCGGATGTCAGCCAGGTCGCCCCCGCCCTGGAGTGCATCAACCAATTCGGCCAGTGTATGTTCACCCTCGCCCCTCACTACGTAGTCAGCGTAATCCAGGCCCTCGTCGGGCAGAAAGCTGACGTGGGGTCCTCCGATTACAACCGGGATCTTTCGCCGCGATACTTTGCTGACCCTGCGAATCCACTTGATCATATCGTATGCATCAGGCGTGCTGGGAGTCAGTGCCGAAATTCCGATCAGATCCGACTTGAGTATCTCCAGGCCGTGTTGCCAAGTGTTCTCGAGTTGAGGAACGTAGACCTTGACGTCGTGCCCTTTTTGCTTCAAGAGCGCAGCCATTATTGGCAGACCCAGGCGCGGTATCACGAATTGTTGAAATACGTTGTAAGTGGCCGGCCTGGCCTCGATGAGTGAGATTCTCATCCTGACAGATCCTCGATAACTGATATTCGGCGAAGCTACCAAGACCTCAATCTGCTGTCAATATTACAAAGCCCGTGGACTCAGCGGGGCCTTTTGCTATGATGGCGCCGTGGCAGCAATAACCTCGAATTCGTCATCAATTGGGGCCGATCTTGTCCTGCGCGGCGGCGTGATCAACACTCTCGACCGAAAGCGGCCGACCGTCGAGGCACTCGCCGCACAAGGCGATAGAATCAGCTTTGTCGGCAGCGACAGCGAGATCGAAAAATACATCTCACCCTCAACGAAGGTGATCGAGTTGTCCGGGCGCGCTGTCGTTCCCGGCTTCATCGAGGGCCATGCTCATTTCATCGGTCTGGGTGAGTCGCTCATGCAACTCGATTTTTCAGGCGCCACAAACTTTGACCAAATTGCCGAACTTGTTGCGAGTGAGGCTGCCGGACTGCAACCCGGCCAGTGGATCCGCGGGCACGGCTGGCATCAGGAAAAATGGGACCGGGCTCCCGAACATTCCATCGACGGTCTTCCAAGCAACAAACTACTGAACGAGGCGGCTCCTAATAACCCTGTTTTTCTGGTGCATGCCAGCGGCCATTCGGGTCTGGCCAACAGCGCGGCCATCGAGGCTGCCGGGGTCGGAGCCGACGGATCCTGCTCACCCGGCGGCATCTTCAATGAAGAAGCCATGCAAGTCATTCAGCGAGCCATACAAGCCGCTCGTACTCTGCGCGGCCAGCGAGAGATCGACTCCTGCCGACTGAGGGCAATTGAACTGGCAACCAGTGAGTGCCTTTCAAAGGGAATTACAAGCTTCCAGGATGCCGGAGCCGATTTCGAGGAGATCGACTTCTACAGGCGTCTAACCGATGACGGCAAGTTGCGACTGCGCTTGTGGGTCATGATTTCGGAGAACAACGCGGCGCTCGAAGAGAACGCCGGTCGCTACCTGATTACAAGTCAGGCCGGCGCTTGTCTGACCGTCAGGGCCATAAAACGTTATGCCGACGGCGCGCTCGGCACGCACGGCGCATGGTTGCTGGAACCATATGCCGACTTGCCGGCGAGCCGGGGCACGAACACGACTCCGGTGGAGGAAATCGCCCGCACGGCCGAATTGGCGTATAAACTCGGCTTCCAGCTCTGCACCCACGCCATCGGCGACCGGGCCTGCCGCGAGGTGCTCGATGTCTACAAGAGAATTTTGCCGGAAAGCCCAAAGGCGTTAGATCCGCGCTGGCGCATCGAGCACGCCCAGCACCTGTCACTGGAGGACATCCCGCGTTACGGTCGCCTCGGCATCACGGCCTCGATCCAGGGCGTCCAGTGCGTATCGGACGCTGCCTGGGTGAAAAAACGCCTGGGAGAGAAACGCTGCAGGGAAGGCGCCTATGCCTGGCGCAGTCTGCTGGATTCGGGAGCGTTGCTCATAAACGGCAGCGACGCGCCGGTCGAAGACCTGAATCCGCTGGCCGGTTTTCATGCCCTGGTTACCCGCAAGTCGAAAGACGGTACGATATTTTTTCCCGCACAGTGCCTGACGCGCTCTGAGGCGCTTAGGGCCTGCACTCTATCGGCCGCCCGAGCTGCTTTCGAAGAAAATGATAAGGGTTCGCTGACTCCCGGCAAGTTGGCCGACATGGTCGTGCTCTCAGATGACATCATGAGTATAGCGGAAGATCTGATATTGCAGACAAAAGTCGTGCTGACCATACTCGGCGGACGAATCGTCTACCGCGCCGTATGTGAGTAAGAAATGTCCCCCGACAGAAATCATTATTGATTGGCTGTCTCGATTCTGCTCTGATGATCTGAATCTCATTTCTTTGGAGAACGCCATGCCTTTCATTCGCGTTGAAACAAATGTTTCGCAGGATCAAGAAGAAAAACAGCAATTCATAAAGAGATTCTCCGGTGCTGTTGCAGGAATGCTCGGAAAGCCGGAAAACTACGTTATGGTCGCCCTGGACGCCGAGAAGCCGCTAGTGTTCGGAGGCACCGGCGAGCCCGCGGCCTATGTCTCGCTGGGCAGCATAGGCCTGTCGAGTGCCAGTTGCCCCGATCTGTCGGCCGGAATATGCAAGCTGCTCGAATCCGAGCTCTCGATTCCCCCCAACAGGATCTACATCGACTTTCGGGATCTCGACGGAAAGATGTTCGGCTACGACGGTAAGACCTTCTAGGCAGCGGGAGCTTCCGTCATAATTTGCGAAGATGACAAGGAGGATTCTTCTATGTCTAGAGCTCTTGTACTCCTTTTGCTGCTGGGATTTTTTTTGCCGGCCTGCGCCGACTACGACTCGGGCGCCGACGGTTCAATAAGCGACGGCCAGGCGGACGGGTCGAACGGAGATGCAGACGGGCTCGTGCTGGATTGCACACAAGGGGTAAGCGCCTGTCCCAATGGTTTGGATTGCCTGTGCTGCGGCTCCATCGGACCCGCACCGATTTGTTTGTGTACTCAAACCTGCAAGGCCAACTCGAGCTGTGACGTAGTCGGGCTCTCTCGCTGCAACACTCCCGGCACCGATTCAGACGGCATCTGCACCCCGCCGGATTTCAACTGCTGCTGGTACTGCGAGTAGCCTTAGTGTTGGCAATCAGCCTGTTGTATAACAGCAAACCGATTATGGTGGCCACTCCGATAGCGCTGAATATCAGCCACAGCGTGCGAGGCTGATTCATCTCGTCGACGAACTTGACGTACAGATCGGCGCCGACCACACCGCCTATGCTCGAGCCGATTACGCCGTACAAGAACAGATAGCCCATGTACATGGCCACCCGCGACTTGGGCGCCGTCTGGCCGACATAGGAGATGAACTTCGGATGGGCGGTCATCTCACCGATTGAGAAAATCACTATTCCCAATATAAAGACCCAGATGCCGGTCGAAATGGCTAAAATCGCCATGCCGATTGTTGCCATACCGATCCCGACAATCATGGTCGGCAGAGCCTTGGTTTTCTTGACCAGGGCAGACACAACCAGCTGCAACAGAATAATCGTAAAGGCGTTTATTACAGTCACGATCTCGACGTCGAAACGCCAGCTGAAGTCGAAGCCGATTGCCGCGATGAAGTCATTGACCACCCGGTTGAGACTGGTCGGATCGACATAGGCTTGCACGTACCACAGAACCGAATCGAACATCTGGAAATACAGCACCCAGAAACCCGAGTAGATTGCTATCATCAGCAGGAACTTGAAGTGGTCCTTGAAGCGACTCATTTCGTCGTAGCTGATCGCATACAATGACACAACTGTCAGGCTCAGCAGGCTGCACAGAATACGGGCAAACAGCGACAAACCGGGCAGCAGCCATATCAGAAGGTATAAAAGGCCAAGAGCGGCGACAAGATGTATCAATTTACCGGTCAGGCCGGCTGCCTGGAAGGCCGCCGCCCGGCGCTGGATAAGCAGGCTGCCGAAAAACAGTAAGCCCACGAAAACCAGCAGAAATGGATGCTTGTTTGCCTTCTCGACCAGTTCGTCGATCTTGCCCATATCGAGCGCGGCCAGTCGCTGGTCTGACTGCAATCGTTTTTGAAGTTCAGCGCGGTTTTTCTTGTAGGCTTCAATGCCATGTATTACGAGGTTTACCCGGCCACTCGATCGATCCTGGATTTTAAAGTCGTCGACGCTCGAGTCTAATTCGACTTGAAGAATTGTTTTTTGAACTGCCTGGTCGCGAAAGCGGCCAAGCTCCCGGACGGTAACCGGCCCGAGAAAACCGACTTCAGACATGTCGGCGGCCAACCGGGCCTCGAATTCATCCAGCCTATCGGGATTATAGAAGTACAACTCCGCCCATGGACGTGAACACTTGACTGTCAGAAGCTCCGCCAGCACGAGCCTGGCATCATATTGTGTATACATCCCGGCGACTCGATCGGGGTCGATATCCGGCTTATCGCACCTGAATTCGAAGTCGTAGAATTCAGCCCGGCACAGATTCGGCTCGCCGACCACCACTAGTTTGCTGTTCTCAAGATGATAAACCCGGGCTGCGAAAGTGTGATTGACGCCTTCAGATTTGCTGAACTTCCAACCGCCATAGCCCAGAAAAACCGCCAATATCAGCAAAACAACCACAACACCCCTGACGGATTGACGCATCCAGGCCAACAGCAAAATGAACGGGCTGTAGATAATCTCGAAGGCGTTCGCCAAGGTTTGCAGCAGACTGGTTTTTTCCCCGGCGTCTTCTTTGGATTTAGGAGGTTCCTTGAAAACAAAAATAGTCGGCAGCAGCATAGCCCCGGTACCGATCGCCGAGGCGATGATCACCCATTCCCAGCCGATGTTGTCTCTGAGAAACGGCACCAGGATAAGCGGAAACAGAAAGGCTCCCAGATTTATCGACCAGTAGAAAATTCCGAAGCCGATGGTCGAATTGCTCTCATCGGTGCAGCGCGCGATTGTACCGGAGATGATCGGCTTGAAGGTCCCGGCCCCGATACCCATGACAACCAGCGATAAAAATACGGCCGCGTAACCCGTATTCTGGCTGACGAGAAAATAGCCGCCGCCCAGCAGTGAAAATGCAATCATCAGCATGCGCCGGTAACCGAAACGATCGGCCAAGGCGCCGGACAGGATCGGCAAGAAATACAACAGCGGCTGAATGGTGCCCTTGATCAGACCGACGTCTTGCTTGGCGAACTGAAGCACGTCGACCATGTAGACCGACAAAACGCTCATCATGCCGTAGTAGGAGCCGCGTTCGAAGAATTCGAACATGACTACCAGCCAGAACAGCCTTGGGAACTTGCTTCGAATCTCGGCTTTTTGATCCTCGGTCACATTTTTCTCCGGGTTGGCTTTGCCCAAGTCTAATAAAAAGGTACCTCATACTGTCATAACAACAAGATATTCAAAAGGTCTTCCAGAATATCTGTGGCAATATAAGTACCGGGGAACATCCCCGCCCGTTCGATGTCCAATCTTGCGTGGCCATACGAAATTCTGAAATGACGCCCATGGTCATCTCCCTGGTCCTGATCTTCCTGTTCGGGACCGGAATGGACTGGCTGCTGACTTCTTCCGGCCGGGAGTACTTCCCCGTTGTAGCCCTGGACATTCAGCAAGGCGTGGATCGCTCCTACGCGGGCGAGTATTCCGGCGACACGCGATTCTTGGCAATGCTCGAGGAAATGCCGCTGATCCGGGCACAGGCCCTGGCCAGGGCCGAGTCGCGGACCGGCCTCACCATCGAAAACCCTGAAGGTTTCGTGCTGCGCTTCAAGGACTATTCGACCGCTTCCTACTTCGGCGCCTCCTCTCAGCCGGTCCGAGCCGAGACCGGGGACGTTACCCTGGTCACCGTGTCGGCCAGGCAGCTGATGCTTGGAGTCATGGACGTGGAGTCGTCGCTGGTGCACGAGTTCATCCACGGGGCCATGCGCGAGAAGATGGGATTGCGCGCGTACCGGGCGTTGCCAAAGTGGATCAGGGAGGGCGCTGCGGTGTGGGGTGCTGGCCAGTTGCGCGAGCAGGCCCGCAACGTGATCGCGGCCGCCTACCTGGAAAAGCGCGACCCCGACTCGGTGGTCCACGAACTTTTAAACCTGCGCCAGTCAGCCGATGACTACCTGTCCGATGCCATCCTGTTCGAGTATGTCGATAGCATCTGGGGAGAGTTGGCTGTGCGAAAGATCATCCAGGCAATTGTCTCAGGGCGCGGCCACGTCGAGGCCTTCGAGGATGTCTGCCGGGTTCCCTGGGCCATGTTGGACATGTTGGCGCTGAAGTACTCGAGTGTGCTCTTTTCCAAGATGGTGCAGGACAGCGGACTGGCCCTTTTTCAGGAAGCCCGGCGCCAGGAGCGCTGGGGAGATCGCCAGGGGGCCATCGAGCGGCTGCTCTTCTTGACCGAGGAGTGCGCCGACCCTTTGCTGAAGCCCAACGCCTGGTACTGGATCGGGCGTTGGCGCCAGAAACAGGACCGCTACGAATCCGCCGCCGAGGCCTTTGCCCGGGTACTCTACGACTACCCGGATCAGATCGGGTTGCAGGCGGACTCACGCATGCGACTTGCCCAGTGCCTGCTAGAAACCAAAGACCCCGAGGGGGCCAGGGGCGAACTGGAACGCTTCTTCAAGGTCCACCCCGACGCCCCGGACTGGATGCGAGGCGACGCCCGCTTCCTGCTGGGCCGGGCGCTTTTCGAGACCGCCCACTACCTGGACGCCGCCTATCTCCTTCAGGCCGCCACCCGCCAGAGCCCCACTTTCAAAGAAGAAGCCTTCTACTACCTTGCTCTTTCCTACCTCGAAGCCGGTGAGATCTTCCCCTGCAAGCTGGCTCGTTCCGAACTGGCCTACCGGTACCCGTGCTCGCGCTTTTTGCCGCAACTGGAACGGCGCATACGGGCGGTCTTTCTGGCGAGACTGTAAGCCATTCACCGCCTTCCCGGCGCAGTTCACCGAGGGTCCCCCGGAACTGACCGAACTCCTGCTGACCTGCCGGTTTCATATTGTTATCTTGGTTGCAGACGGAACGAACGGCTCTCAAACCCGTTTTAAGGAGGACGAAATGAATCACATGACTCACTCGAACCGCATCAACCATTCCTGCTGCATGAAACGCTCACCAAGAGACCAGGTCCGTCACGGCCTGTTCTGGGGCGGGGCCCTGGTGCTGTTTGGAATCCTGTTTCTGCTCCAACACCTGGGCCACCTTGGCGACTATCGGGCCATGAACTTCTGGCCGCTTATGCTGATTGTCGGCGGCCTGCTCAGCCTGTTCAGAAAGGGTCACCGGGCTTGTGGTCTGCTGCTTACGGTTATCGGCGGTCTGGCCCTGATGAGCACCCTGAACATCCTGAGCATAAGCTGGAGCCTGGTTTGGCCGTTGGCCATCATCGGCGCCGGGATCCTTGTGGTCTACAAGGTCGTTACGCTGCGCAGGCAGGACCAGGTATCAACCTTCCAGAGCGGTCTGGTGCTGGGAACCGCCGTGATGGGCAGCAAGGAAGACCGGATCGACTCCCAGGAGTTCGAGGGTGGTGAGGTAACCGCGCTGATGGGCTCCCAGGAGATCGATCTCAGCCAGGCCGAGATCAAGGGTCAGGAGGCGACATTGAAGGCCGTGGCGATCATGGGCTCGGTCGAGATCCGGGCGGCGGCCCACTGGCGGGTGGTCGTGCAGGGAAATCCTGTTCTGGGTTCTGTCGAGGATCGCACGCGTGAGCCTCTGCAGGGTGTCGAGAATCCAAAGACGCTGATCATCCAGGCCAGCGCCATACTGGGAAGCGTCGAAATTCGCAACTGACCGATGAAAATCGGTGCTTAGCCGAATAGCGGCTGGTCTTTCACGGATCAGCCGCTATACTGCTGGAAGTATCACAAGGAGAAAAATCCGTGAAACGTCATAATCGAGGTTCAGCGGTGCACTCGCGGCGCAGCGGCTTGTTGATCGGCGCTGTATTGATCGTCCTGGGAGTGCTTCTGATGCTGTCCAAGCTGGGAGTACTGGGAGATTTCGAGATCAAGACTTTCTGGCCGCTCATTCTGGTCGCGGTCGGAATCGTCAAGCTCTTCGGCCGCGAGGATCCGCCCGGACGGGTCTGGGGCCTGCTGCTGATCGGGGCCGGCGCCCTGGTCCAGTTGCACTATCTCAACGTGTTGACCTTGAGGTGGGAACTGGTCTGGCCGGCCCTGCTGATCGTATTCGGGCTATTCGTGCTGGGATCGTCATTGTACCGGGCCCGCAGAAGGAAGAGCACCAGCCGCTCCGATTCGCTTGTGGACATCTTTTTGGTTTTAAGCGGCAAGGAAGACCAAATCGACTCCAAGGAGTTCGAAGGCGGAGAGATCTTCTGCTTCATGGGCGGCTGCCAGCTGGATCTGCGCGACGCCCGGATAAAAGAGTCCGAGGCGGTTATAAGAATCCAGGCCATCATGGGCGGGGTGGAACTCAGGGTCCCGGATGACTGGAGCGTCAGCGTCCGGGGAACGCCAATCATGGGCTCCTTCGAGGACAAGAGCCGCTCGCGCAAGGGAGACGAACCCACCGTCCAACGCCTGATCATCGAGGGCATGGTGTTCATGGGCGGGGTGGAGATCCGAAACTAGCCGATGCAACGATCATTCACCAGACGCGCCCGGACCGCCTACTTTTTGGCCTGGCTGCCCATGGCCGCCTTGCTTTCCGTGGTGCTCAGCCTGCGCGGTCTGCCCTGGATCGAGGCATTGTCTCTGGGAGTGGGGCTGTGTCTGCCCTATGCCCTGGTGTGCGGTTCTTCATACTACATGGCCCGGGCTATGCCGCTTACGAGTGTTCGTCTTTTGCAAGTGCTGACCAGCCTGGTGGGCGCATCGGCGCTGGCCGGGGGGATGTTGGCCGGAATGGCCTACTCGGTTTCCCAACTGCTGCCCGAGGCAGCGGCCGATCGGCTGATCGGTCAGCTGTGGGTGCTTTTCGGTCTGGGAGTGGCCTACTTCGTCCTGTCGCTGGTGTACCACTACCTGATCCTGGCCCTGGAGGAGACCCGCCGGGTGGAAGTCCGCGAACAGGAGGCCCGGGTACTGACCCG